>FWWM01003664.1_pt1 | contig 37680 bp, 41 predicted proteins | sample 2228351 | NCBI WGS metagenome assembly FWWM01 (sample SAMEA103939774, study PRJEB20133) | metagenome
GACATTCTTCATGTCGGCAATCGGGCTGTCGATCATCTTGTCATAGGCGCTGCTCAGCGGGAAGCGCCACAGCGGATCGCCCGCCAGCTTGCCCGCAGCGGTCAGCTTTTCGGCCAGGCCATCGTCGTTGCTGAACAGCCCGGCATGCTGGTCGGCGAGCGAGATGATGATCGCGCCGGTCAGCGTCGCCAGATCGACGATATATTCGGGCTCGTAATTCTCCTGCGCCCAGTGCAGCGCGTCGCACAGCACCAGACGGCCCTCTGCGTCGGTGTTGATCACCTCGATCGTCTGACCCGACATGCTGGTGACCACGTCGCCGGGGCGCTGGGCATTGCCGTCGGGCATGTTCTCGACCAGTCCGCAAATGCCGACGACATGCGTCTTGGCCTTGCGTCCGGCGAGCGCCTTCATCGTGCCAGCGACCGCGCCTGCGCCGCCCATGTCCCACTTCATGTCTTCCATGCCGGCAGCGGGCTTGATCGAGATGCCGCCCGTATCGAAGGTCACGCCCTTGCCGACCAGAACCACCGGCTTGGCCTTTGCGTCGCCGGTGCCGTTCCAGCGCATCGCGATCAGCCGCGGCGGACGGACCGAGCCCTGCGCCACCCCGAGCAGCGCGCCCATGCCGAGCTTTTCCATCTCTTCCTGGCCCAGCACGGTGATTTCGACACCCAGCGATTCCAGATGCCGGCAGCGTTCGACGAAGCTCTCCGGGTAGATCACGTTCGCAGGCTCGGTCACCAGATCGCGCGTGAAAGCAACGCCCTCGGCAATCGCGGCCTGGTCGCTCCAAACCGCACCAAGACCCGCCGGACCGCCCACCACGCCGATCTCGCCCAGGCTCACCTTCTGCTTGGCGGGCAGCTTCGTCCGATAGTGATCGTGCGCCCAGCTGCGCAATGTCGCGCCGAACAGAAACTGGCTCGCGCCCTCGCGATTGCCGCCCAGCGCGCCAAGCCCCATGTCGACGGCGAGCGAGACCACGCCCGAGCGCTGATATTTGGCGACCAGCTGACCGCCGGCGCGCTCCAGATCGGTGCGCGACTGACCGCCAGTGCCGACCAGCGCGACGCGCAGCGTCTTGCCGCCTTCGCTCACGAAAATGTCGAACACCTCGCCCGCGCCGCCCTCGAAACGCGCCGCTTTCGCGCCATCGATCACCACTTTACCGGATTCGAGCGGCAGGTTGAGGCTGGCCAGCTCATCCTTGGCGACCGGATAGGCGATCACGGCATAAGCGTCTGCGGAAGCGTCGAAAACAATGTTCATCAAAGGGTCCCCGAAAGGCGGGCCGGTCGGCCGGTTAATCGATTGTGAACCATGTCGCGCCTATGACAGAGCGGCGCAAAGGGGCGACACGGCGCTGCGTGCCATATTGGTGGCAGATCGCAGCTTGCAAGCGATAGGACAGGTTCGTTTTGTTTGCCAGCATTTGCCGCAGCCTTAAACGGACCATCGAAAGCGGTTTGCGCTCGGGCTTTTGCAGTGCAATAGGCGCGATTCTGGCGCGTGGACGGCCCGTGATTCTGGGCGATAACAACCACCGCATGAATCGACGGATGGCTGGCTTGCGCTTTTCACGGACAGGTTTGTTGCTGGGATCGGCGCTGCTCGCAGCGCAGGCTGCCCCTGCGCTGGCCGCGGACCAGGCCGCAGCGCAACCCGTCTGCACACGCACCAGCTATCTGCTCGGCGAGAATCTGACGTTCACGCGCAAGGACATCGTGCGCTATGCCGATGACCAGAGCGCGCCTGCCGCAGGCACCGCCGGCGAGAAACAGCAGGTCATCGAATTCACTGCCGACCGGCTCGATTATGACAGCAATGCCGATGTCGTCACCGCCACCGGCAACGTGCTGCTGGTCCGCGAAGACCAGTCGCTGGTCGCCGACACCGTCACCTGGGATCGCAAGAGCGGCCAGGTGCGCGCCAATGGCAGCGTCCAGATCACCGATGCTGAAGGCAACAGGCTTTACGGCGATTCGATCGAGCTGACCGAATCGATCCGCGATGGCGTGATCGAGAATATCCTGGTCGTGCTCGAAGCCGGCGGCCGCATGGTCGCCAGCCGTGGCACCCGGACCGATGGCGTCATCACGCTCGAAAATGCCGCCTATTCGGCCTGTCTGGTGGAAACCCCCACCGGCAAGCCCAAGAAGCCGAGCTGGCAGCTCCGCGCGATCAAGGTGGTCTATAACCCTGCCGACAAGCGCGTGCGTTATGACGGCGCGCGGCTCGAGCTGTTCGGCCTGCCCGTCATCCCGATGCCCGGGCTCAGCCATCCGGTGGGCGAAGGCAGCGGATCGGGCATACTCGTTCCCGATATCCGCTTCAGCCAGGCCAATGGCGTCCAGCTCAGCCTGCCTTATTATATCAGCCTGGCGCCCAATCGCGATCTGACCGTCACCGGATCGGTGTTCACCGAAGCGCTGCCGATGGTGAATGCGACCTATCGCGCGCTCACCGATCGCGGGGCCTATCAGATCACCGGCTATGCCACCGCCGGATCACGCATCCCGGTGGGTGCCGGCAATGTCGCGCCGGACAGCCAGAACGATTTTCGCGGCTATTTCGATGCGACGGGTCGGTTCCAGCTGGACGAGGCGTGGAGCATCAGCGGATCGATCCGTGCGGTCACCGACCGCACCTTCCTGCGCCGCTATGACGTGAGCCGCGAAGACCGGCTGCGTTCGACGATAGAGGCGGAGCGGATTGGGCCGAACAGCTATTTCTCGCTCGCCGGTTGGGCGACACAGACCTTGCGCGTCAATGATCCGCAGGGCCAGGTGCCGATCGCGCTGCCGGTGGTCGACTGGCGCTATCGCATGCCCGACCAGGTTGCGGGCGGGAAGGTCGAGTTCCAGCTCAACACGCTCGCCATCGGCCGCACCTCCGGCCAGGACACGCAGCGCGCCTTTGCTCAGGCCCGCTGGGACATGCGCCGCCTGACCGGCCTTGGCCAGGAATTCACATTGACCGCACTGGCGCGCGGCGACGTCTACAACAGCAGCGACAATGCGCTCACTAACACGCTGATCTATCGCGGCGAATCCGGCCTCAAGGCGCGCGCCAGCGGATCGATCGCGGCGGACATGCGCTGGCCGTTCGTCGGCGAAGCCTTTGGCGGCACCCAGGTGCTGAGCCCGCGCGTGCAGGTCGTGGCAACTCCCACTACGGGCAATCTGGAACTGCCCAACGAGGATTCGCGCGCGATCGAACTGGAAGACAGCAATCTTTTCTCGCTCAATCGTCTGCCCGGCTATGACCGGATGGAAGAGGGCGTGCGCGTCGTCTACGGGGTCGAATGGTCGCTCCAGCGTCCGGGCATGCAATTGAACGCCGTCGTCGGGCAAAGCTATCGCTTCGATGACGAGCGCGATTTCCTGCCCGAAGGCACGGGCCTGGGCAATCGCACCTCGGACGTGGTCGGGCGGCTGGACCTGAAGCTGCGCAACTTCATCCGCTACACCCACCGCTTCCGGCTCGACAAGGACAATCTTGCGGTGCGCCGCAACGAAGTCGATGTCACCGTGGGTGGTCGCCAGACCTATGTCCAGGTAGGCTATCTCAGGCTCAACCGCGATATCGGTCCGGAGATCGAGGACCTGCAGGACCGCGAGGAACTACGTGTCGCAGGTCGGGTGCGCATCGCGCGCTACTGGTCGATCTTCGGTGCAGGCGTGTTCGATCTCAGCGATCGCGAAGAGGACCCGGCGCTGCAGGCGGACGGCTTCCAGCCTATCCGCACCCGGCTGGGCGTCGCCTATGAAGATGACTGCCTCGAGCTCGGCGTCACCTGGCGGCGCGACTATATCCCGGTGGGCGATGCCCAGCGCGGCGATACCTTTCTGCTGCGTGTCGCCCTGCGCAACCTTGGCTTTTGATCGCAAAGGCGATATTCACCGCCCCGCTCAGCCACGGTTAAGCCGATTTTGGGCAAGGGGTCGCTTTGTCCCATTCAGGAAGATATGAGCTTGCACGCATTGAACACTTTCGCGATCCGTACCCGCAAGCTGGCCCGGACCACGCTGGCCAGCGCGCTGATCGCCGGCCTCGCCCTCCCCGCCACCGGCCAGACGGTGCAGGATGATGCAGCGGCGATGCCCGACACCTCGCTCAATGTTCCCGAGGGGCTGACGATCTTCGGCAAGCAGGACCCGAATGTCCGCCGCGCCACCGCAATCGTCAACAGCGAGATCATCACCGGCACCGATATTGACGAGCGCGTGGCGCTGATCCTCGCCGCCAACGACGCGCCGGTTTCCGACGAAGAGCGCCAGCGCCTGCGCCTGCAGGTCCTTCGCAACCTGATCGACGAGACGCTGCAGATCCAGGAAGCCGCCGCCAACGACATCAAGGTCGACGAGAACCAGGTCGAGCGGACCTATGCGCAGGTCGCGCAGCAGAATTTCCGGCGCGATACCGGCGCGCTCGACAAGTATCTGGCCAGCATCGGCTCCTCGCCGCGCTCGCTCAAGCGCCAGATCCGCGGCGAACTCGCCTGGCAGCGCCTGCTCGGCCGCAACGTCACCCCCTTCATCAACGTCTCCGAGGAGGAGGTGAAGGAAGTCATCGAGCGATTGAAGGCCAACAAGGGCACCGAGGAATATCGCATCGGCGAAATCTACCTCTCCGCCAACTCGCAGAACCGTGCCGAAGTCGCCAAGAACGCGGCACAGATCGTGCAGCAGCTGCAGCAGGGCGGATCGTTCGTCGCCTATGCCCGCCAGTTTTCCGAGGCCTCGACCGCAGCGGTGGGCGGCGATCTGGGCTGGATCCAGCTCGGACAGCTGCCGCCCGCGCTCGGCGTCGTTGCACGTGACATGCAGGTCGGCCAGCTCGCAGGACCGATCGAGATTCCCGGCGGCTTCTCGCTGATCTATCTGATCGACAAGCGCCAGGTGCTGACCGCCAACCCGCGCGATGCTCTGCTCGGCCTCAAGCAGCTTTCGATTGCCTTTCCGCCCGGCATCTCAGAGGCCGATGCGACCAGGCGCGCGTCCGAGTTCGCTTCGGCTACGCGGCAGATCAAGGGTTGCGGCGCGGCCGATGAGATCGCCAAGCAGCTCGGCGCCACTGTCACCAACAACGATCAGGTGCCCGTGCGCGAACTGCCTGCGCCGTTGCAGGACACGCTGCTCGCCCTGTCGATCGGCGAAGCGACCCAGCCTTTCGGCTCGGTCAAGGATGGCGTGCGCGTGCTCGTGCTTTGCGGCCGCGATGACCCTTCGGCCGATGGCGGCCCCAGCCCCGAACAGCTGATGGCCAATATGGAAGAGGAAAAGGTCAATCGCCGCGCGCAGATCTATCTGCGCGACCTTCGCCGCGACGCCGTGATCGAGTATAACTGATGCACCCCGGTCGGTGCCTCGCGTGACGCAATTGCTGGCCATTTCGGCCGGTGATCCCGCCGGTATCGGCCCGGAAATCATCGGCAAGAGCTGGGACGCGCGCGAGGCCGAGGGTCTGACGCCGTTTTTTGCCGTGGGCGACCCACGCGCGTTCGAGGCGGTGTGGAGCGGGCCGATCCAGGTCATCGGCGACCCCGGAGAGGCGCGAGACGCCTTTGCTACCGCCTTGCCCGTGCTGCCGGTCATCGACAGCGGCACGGTGATCCCCGGCGAGCCCGATCTCGACGGCGCGCGCTGCGCGCTGCAGGCACTGGAAATGGGCGTGGGTCTGGCGCGCGCAGGCACGGCCTGCGGCATCGTGACGGCGCCGATCTCCAAGATCCAGCTGCAGAAGGTCGGTTTCAACTTTCCCGGCCAGACCGAATTCATCGCCGAGGCCTGCGGCGTTTCGCGCCAGAATGTCGCGATGCTGCTCGCCGGTCCCGAACTGCGCGTCATTCCGATCACGGTGCATATCGGTATCGCCGATGTGCCGGGAGCGCTGTCGACCGAACTCATCGTCAATCGGGCGCGTGCGGCGGCCAAGGGGCTGGCGCGCAATTTCGGCATCGAGCGCCCGCGCCTCGCCATTGCCGGGCTCAACCCGCATGCCGGCGAGCAGGGCAGCATGGGCCGCGAGGAGATGGAGATCATCCAGCCCGCGATCGACATCCTGCGCGACGAGGGCTTTCTGGTGGCAGGCCCCCTGCCCGCCGACACCATGTTCCACGCCGCTGCGCGAGCGCGATATGACGTGGCGCTATGCCAATATCACGACCAGGCGCTGATCCCGGTCAAGGCGCTGCATTTCGACGATGCGGTCAACATGACTTTGGGCCTGCCGATCGTGCGCACCTCGCCCGACCATGGCACCGCGTTCGACATCGCGGGCAAAGGGCTGGCCAGCCCGCGTTCGATGATCGCCGCGATCCGCATGGCGGGTGCGGCCTGGACACATCGCCAGTCGTACGACGGTTGATGCGCACGCCCGTCCCTGCCCTGCCCCCACTGCGTGACGTCATCGCGCGCCATGGCCTCGCTGCGAGCAAGGCGCTGGGGCAGAATTTCCTGCTCGACGAGCAATTGCTCGACCGGATCGCGGCGGTGCCCGGAGAGCTGGACGGGCAGGATGTGCTCGAGATCGGCCCAGGCCCGGGCGGGCTGACACGGGCGCTGCTCCGCGCCGGGGCAAACGTCACCGCGATCGAGCGCGATCGGCGCTGCCTGCCGGCGCTCGCCGAACTGGGCGAAGCCTTTCCGGGCCAATTGAAGGTGATCGAGGGCGATGCGCTCGAGATCCCGCTCGCGAGCGTGATGCCCGGCCCGTGCCATATCGCGTCCAACCTGCCCTATAATGTCGGAACCGCGCTGCTGATCGGCTGGCTGAGCGGGCAGGACTGGCCGCCGCAATGGTTGTCGCTCACGCTGATGTTCCAGCGCGAGGTCGCCGACCGGATCGTCGCCGCGCCCGACAGCCATGCCTTTGGCAGGCTCGCGATCCTCAGCCAGTGGCGCTGCCACGCGCGGCTGGCGATGAAGGTGCACCGCAGCGCCTTCACCCCGCCGCCCAAGGTGATGTCGGCGATCGTGCATCTGACGCCGGCGGAGATGCCCGTCGGGATCAGGGCCGCGCGGCTAGAGGCGATCACGGCTGCCGCCTTCGGCCAGCGACGCAAGATGCTGCGCCAGAGCCTCAAGGGCCTGCCCGGCGCGCTCGCGGCGCTGGAAGCCGTGGGGATCGACCCGGCGCGGCGGGCCGAGACGCTGAGCGTCGAGGAGTTCCTGGCGGTGGCGCGGGCCATGGAGACGGTCTGAGCGGTTGCGCAACCGTACCGCTACCCCCTTCCCTTTCGCCGAAACTCGCGTAGCATCCCCACCGAACCGTCAGACGACCAGGCAGCAGACCCGGCGCGGCGGCAAGGATGAGGAGCCTGAACCGATGTACGACCTGATCATTCGCAATGGCACGATCTACGATGGCCTGGGCGGCGCGCCCTTTGTCGGCGATATCGCCATCACCGGCGACACCATCGCGGTGGTCGGCAAGGTCAACGGGCCGGGACGCCAGGAAATCGATGCCGAAGGGCTGATCGTCACACCGGGATTTGTCGATGTCCACACGCATTATGACGGCCAGGCGACCTGGGATGACGTTATGGCGCCATCGTCATGGCACGGGGTGACCACCGTGGTGATGGGGAATTGCGGTGTTGGCTTTGCGCCAGCGGCGCCCGACAAGCACGAATGGCTGATCGGTCTGATGGAAGGCGTCGAGGACATTCCGGGCACCGCGCTGGCCGAAGGGATGAGCTGGGACTGGGAGACTTTCCCCGAATATCTCGACTCGCTCGAGCGTCTGCCGCGCACGATCGATATCGGCACGCACGTGCCGCATGGCGCTGTGCGCGCCTATGTGATGGGCGAGCGCGGCGCGGCCAATGAAGAGCCGACCGATGCGGACATCGCTGCGATGTCGAGAATCGTCGAGGATGGGCTGCGCGCAGGCGCGCTCGGTTTTTCGTCCTCGCGCACGGTGCTGCACAAGTCGATCGACGGCGAGCTGGTTCCCGGCACGACCGCAACCGCGCGCGAACTGATCGGCATCGGCCGCGCGATGGGCAATGTCGGCTATGGCGTGTTTGAAATGGCCTCCGACCTCGTTCCCGAATGGAAGGAGTTCGACTGGATGACCGCGCTGTCGAAGGAGACGGGGCTGCCTGTCACCTTCGCGATGCTGCAATCGCCGATGAAGCAGATGCACTGGACCGAACAGATGGCGGCGTGCGAGGAGGCCAATCGCACCGGCGGGCATGTCGTCGCGCAGATCTCGTTGCGCGGCACCGGCGTGGTCATGGCGTGGCGCGGTACGGTCCACCCGTTCGTCCAGCGGCCGAGCTGGCAGGCGATCGCAGGCCTGCCATGGGAAGAGCAGCTGGCGCATCTCAAGGATCCTGCCTTCAAGGCGAAGCTGCTCGCCGAGGACAATTTGCCGCCGCCCTCGATGGATACCGCTGCCCTGTTCATGCTGGTCACCGCCGGATGGGCGCTGCAATTCCCGCTCGTCGACGGCTTCAGCTACGAACCGACACGTGAGGAGAGCATCGCGCTCGTTGCCGATGCGGCTGGGCGCGATCCGGCGGAATATGCCTATGACGTGCTGATGGAAAATGAGGGCACCGGGTTCATCTATCTGCCCATTCTCAACTATCAGGACGGCAATCTGGAATTCATCAAGGGGCTGCTCGAACGCGACGATACCGTGGTTTCGCTCTCGGATGGCGGCGCGCATTGCGGCACGATCTGCGATGCCGCAGCGCCCACCTTCCTGCTGAGCTACTGGGCGCGCGACCGCAAGGCGGGCACGATCCCGGTGGAGCTCGCGGTCAAGCGCCAGTGCCACGATACTGCCCGGCTCTATGGCCTCAACGATCGCGGCGTCCTCAAGCCCGGCTATCTGGCCGACGTCAACGTGATCGACTTCAAGCGGCTGCGCCTATCGCGCCCCTGGCTCGCGTTCGATCTGCCCGCCGGCGGCAAGCGGTTGCTGCAAAAGGCCGATGGCTATATCGCCACGATCAAGTCGGGCGAGATTACCTTCCGCGACGGCGAAGTAACGGCAGCGCGGCCCGGCACGTTGATCCGCGGCCCGCAAAATGTCGAGCAGCGCGTCGCGGCCGAATGACCCTGGCGCCCTGAATCGGGCCGGGGCTGCGCGTCTCTGAGGCGTGGCCGCCCCGACTGCACACGTACCGTAGAAACCCTGTATTTCACCCTTTGTTAAGCGGCCAAGCGCTGACTCGACAGAGCAAGATGCAGGAAAATTCTATGTCGGTTCAAAGGGATGCGAGCGAATTTCGGAACGGGACCAGCCCCGTTAGCGAGGCGGAAGGCCAGCGGCTCGACCGTGAACTGGCTATCCTGCAAAGCCGCAGCCTGTTGCAGAGCGGGCAGCTCCAGGAGCTTGCCGATCTCGCCAATTTCCAGCGCGAGGCGCTCGACGCTGCCGCGATCGTCGCCGTCACCGACCGGGCGGGAAGGATCACATCGGTCAATGCCAAGTTCTGCGAACTGAGCGGCTATTCCGAGGCCGAGCTCATCGGTGCGAACCATCGCATCCTTGCCTCCGGGGCGCATGACCGCGCCTTTTTCCAGAACCTTTACCGCACCATATCGCGCGGCAATGTCTGGCACGATGTGATCTGCAACCGCGCCAAGTGTGGGCGGCTCTACTGGGTAGATACCACCATCGTCCCGCATCGCGACCGGTCGGGCTATACCGCGATCCGTTTCGACGTCACGCCGCAGAAGGAGGCAGAGCAGCGGCTCTGGCGGCTGGCCAATATCGATCCGCTGACCCGGCTGGCCAACCGCCGCCGCTTCCTGGAGCTCATGGTCACGGCGACATGCAAGGGAACACCGTTCGCCACCGCGATCCTGGATATCGATCATTTCAAGGACATCAACGACAGCGCCGGGCACCATGCCGGAGACCAGTTGCTGATCGCGGTTGGTCAGGCTCTGCGTGCAGAACTGGGCGAATGCGATGCCATCGGCCGGCTTGGCGGCGACGAATTCGCCGTCATCCTGCACGAGGAGGATGGCACGCACCTCCAGCAGCGGCTCGACGGCGTTCTCGCCGCACTGCGGCGCAAGCCAGTCGCAGAGATGGATGACTGCACCATCCATGCCAGCATCGGCGCAGCGCTGTTTCCGCGCGACGGAAAGGACGCTGCGAGCCTGCTGAAGAGCGCCGACCTTGCGCTCTATGCGGCCAAGCAATCCGGGCGGGGCTGCGCGCGCCGATTCAAGCCCTCCTACCGCGAGGCGGCCGACCAGCGCGCCGGCCTGCGCACTGCGATCACGCATGCCATGGAACGCAATGAGCTGTTCATCCTCTACCAGCCGATCGTCAATCTGGCCGGTGGTCAGCCGATGGCGTTCGAGGCGCTGCTGCGCTGGCGACGCGCGGATGGAGGCATTCACACGCCCGCCACCTTCGGAGAGGTGTTCGAAGACGAGCAGATCGCCGCGGAGATCGGCAATTTCGTGCTCACCGAGGTGCTCGGTCAGATCGACCGGTGGAAGGCGGAGGGCGTTCCGTTCCAGTGGATCGCGATCAACGCGACGCTCGGCGATTTTCGCGCGCGCGCCTTTGTCGACAGGATCGCCGATGCGGTCGAAAGCGGCCGGATCAGCGGCGAGCAGCTGTGCATCGAGATTACCGAAGGCATGTTGCTCGATCGCGGCGCCAGAGCGGTGCGCGACGCAGTCGACCGGCTCAATGCGCTGGGGGTCGAGATTGCCTTTGATGATTTCGGCACCGGGTTCGCCTCGCTCACCCATTTGCGCCAGCTGCCGATCAACCATGTCAAGATCGACCGCAGCTTCATCGAATCGATCTGCGTCGATGGCAAGGACCGCGTGATCGTGGAAAGCGTCATCGATCTGGCGCACCGGCTGGGGCTGAAAGTGGTCGCGGAGGGGGTCGAGCAGGCTGCGCAGGCCCGGCTGCTCAGACGGCTCGAATGCGACAGCATCCAGGGCTTCCTGATCGCCCCGGCGCTGACCGAGGCGCTGGCGACCGATTTTGTCCGCCGCGATATCGCCTGCTGATCTGTTATCGGCGCAGGTGATTCAGGCTTCCGGATGCGTGCGGAGGATCGCGCCGCGCGGCTCCAGCCCCGCCTCCATTGCGATTTGCACCGCTTCGGCCAGACTGCGCACGCCCAGCTTGCTCATCAGCTGCGCGCGATAGGCTTCGACCGTGCGTGGCGACAGGTTGAGCCGATAGGCAATGATCTTGTTCGCCAGCCCCAGCACCATCCCGCACAGCACATCGCGCTCGCGATCGGACAGCCGCCCGATCAGCTCCTCGGCCTGGCGGCGTCGGCTGTCCTGCTGGACTTCCTGCAACTGACGGTTGACCGCGCTGCCGATCGACCTGACGAGATCGTCGACATGGAAAGGCTTTTCGAGAAAGTCTATCGCCCCAGCGTGGATCGCACGCACCGCCGTGGAGACAGATCCGGCCCCGGTCAGCATCACGATCTTGTGCGGACTGCCGCGATCGACCAGGGCCTGCTGCACGTCCATGCCGCCCAGGCCCGGCATGTTGAGGTCGAGCACCACGCAGCCCGGTGTCAGCTCGGCCTGCTGCGCAACAAATCCATCGCCGCTGTCGAAAGCCTGGACGACAAATCCCCGCAATTCCAGCGCTTCACTCAGTTCTGCGCGCACCTCGGCATCGTCATCGACAATGTCAACGTGGCGTGCTTCGCGCATGTCCATCGTTCAACCTCCTTTGGCCAGGGGAAAGCGCAGGGTCAGCGTGGCCCCCGGCGCCTGCGCATTATCGGCAATCGCGATCGATCCGCCAACCTCGTCCATGATCTGCCGACAGACGAACAATCCCAATCCCGTCCCCTTGCCTTCGGGCTTGGTGGTGCAGAACGCATTGAAGGCATTGCTGCGGATGCTGGGGTCAAGCCCGGCGCCGTTGTCCTGCACCTTGAGCACGATGGTCTGGTCAAGCTGCTCCACCTGCACCCTGACCGCGCCCATGATCGACGCATCCTCTTCATTCTCGCGCCGCGTATCGATCGAGTCGGCAGCGTTCTGCAGGGCGTTGACGATAATCTGTTCGATCCCGATCCGCGGCAGCGACATCAGGGGCAGCGCATCCGGAATCACGATCTGCAGGTCGATATCACGCTCGGTCATTACAGGGCGCATGAATCGAACGGCATTCCGGACCGCCTGGCAGATATCCATGTCGACCCGCTCGTCCCGCTCGGTTCTGGCATAGGACGAGGTGCGCTGGATGATGGCGTTGGCCCGTTCGACCTGTTCGACGATCCGCCCCAGCTTGGCCGCCATGCGTTCAGGATCGATCTGGCCGCTCTGCATCAGCAACTGGGCGTTTTCCGCCGCCAGCGAGATGGTGAACAGCGGCTGGCGCAGTTCATGGCTCAGCGCAGAGGCCATGCCGCCCAATTCCATCAGGCGTGCGCTGTGGCGCATCTGCGTCTGAAACGCCTTGGCGGTGCGCAAGCGGATGAGACAGCCATAACGCCAGCTGTCGCTCTCCTGATCGTAATCGCGTGCGATCAGCAGATACCATTGATCATCCTGGTCCCGCCCGCGGCGAAATTCGACCATGATCTCGCCCTGCCCCGCGAGCGACTGGAAATGCGCACTGTCGCCGGAGTGCACAGCCAGGCTGGCGCTGCGCCGTCCCGACGTGGGATCGATCTTCGCGTAACGCAATTCTCCGCGCTGGGCGTCGAACCGGATATCGCTGAGCAGCCTGAGATCGATCGCCGATCTGAGCTCCTCGACCGTTCGCATCAGGTGCACGCGCTGACGTTCGAACGCCACGAACTCGTTATTGGCGGCGATGAACGCGCCAACCAACCGATCGGCTTCGCGAAACGGCGCGGTTGGGCGCGTGGTGACATAGCTTCGGCCAAAGACGAGCAGCGCCTGGCTGAGCACGCGCGAGGAGCGACGCACCGACGCGCCGAACATCAGCAGCCCGATCTGGGCGAGGCCCAGATACGCCATGAGCGGCGAGATGCCGTTCAGGACATCGCGATACAGATCGATGACATGCCCACGCGGTGAAACGAGCGCCATCTCGCCTGCGCCAAGCGGGACTGCATAGCACATGTCGAGCCAATAGCGCAGCGACTGCCGTCCGGTGCCATCGCCGCGGCCATCGTCGAATACATGGCACCCAAGGCCAGGGCCAGCCTGCCCCATCGCACTCGACGCAACCTTCATGAAGGGCATGGGAGTATCGACGCCGTGCATGCTCAACCAATAGGTCCTGCCGGATTGCAACGCGTTGCGATAGGGCAAGGCGTGGACGGCGGAAACGACATCCTGATGATGCAGTTCCAGTCGCTCATTCACATGGTTTAGTTCGCCCAGCAGAAACAGCATCGCTGCGCCGGCCACCGCTATCGAAACGAGCGCCTCGATCGATTGCTGAAGACCCAGTTTGCGGACCCGCCGAACACGGCCACGCGTCGTGTCGACCAGCACCGCGAGCAGAACCAGGTCAGCGCAGGCGGCGAGCAACGTTTCGCACAGGATGCGGCGCACTGCGATATCCAGCACGATCTCGGGCGACAGCGGTTGCGGAAAAGTCAGCCAGATGAGGCTGGCGATCGCGCCGACCAGGAGCTGATAGAAAAACGTGACCGTCGAAAGACTGCGATCCTCGCCGGAAAAGCGGTCTATCGCCAGGACATGCCCGATGGCCAGCAGCACCGACATCGGATGCCCCCACCACCAAAGTGAAGGAAGCATGGTGGCGATTGCCGTGACCTGGCCCGCTTTCAATCCGAACCAGCGATAGGCGAGGAGGTAGAAAAGCGGGCCGAGATAGAATTCGAACCCCGGCGCGGCGACCAGACGGATCGCCGAAAGCCCGGTAGCGGCGGCAAGCGCCAGCAGCGCCATCGGCCACAGATAGGGCAGCACGACACGAAAGCCCTGGGGATAGTTGACGCTCAGCATCGGCCTGCCTCCGCTGCATCGGCAACGATCCGGCGCAGCGTCTTGGCATCAATCGGCTTGTGCAGAAGGCCTGTGGTGATTGATGCGATATCGCGCTGCGCCGCCGCCGTCAGATCGACATGCGCGGTCATCAGATAGCAATGGTCGGCCGCAGGGGCATTGGCCAGATCGCCCAGCGCCCTGAGCACGTCGAGCCCGCTTTCGGCGCGCAGCTTGTAGTCGCACAGCACCAGATCGAACGGCTGCAGCTTCCAGGCATGCATCGCCTGTGCACCGTCGGGCACGCCGATGGCTATCGCGCCGAGCGCCTTGAGCAGCTCGACAAGCTCGCCCCGCAAGGCGTCATCGTCCTCGACGATAAGGATATTCGGCGTGTACACGCTGTTCACCCTTACCAAAGATGGTTGACCAATGGTTAATCGAGCGCCTGTTCCAAGCGTTCGCGCAACTGTTCCAGCGGGGTATGGGCGATCGCCGACTGCGGATCCTCGGCGCGCAGCACGGCAGCAAGCGCAAGCTGTTGCTGGCCGATCATGTCGAGCGCCTGAAGGCTGTTCATATGTGCGGCAACCAGCGCAGGGTCGCTGCACAGCAGTTCGCCCAATCGTTCGATCTCTTGCCGGGCGCAATCGAGCTCGTCCGCGATCTGCAACCGCAGCTTGTGCGAGAGTGCCGCCCTGCTCATGCTGCGGCCCCTTTCGGCCAAATATCGTGCAGCATGCGCTCCGCTTGGCGGACCTCTGCGCGTTGGTGCTTGGACGTCATCATCGTTGAGCCATCCCTCCCGATCCAGCCTTACGCAGCCTCCAGAACCGCGGCCATATCGGCCCCTGCGCCCATGTATCCGAGCTTCAGGATCATGGCCATGCGGTCTTCCACGCTCGCGAGCCCCTCCAGCATGTTTTCGGTATCGGGTCCGCCCATGTTCGGCGGCGGCTGGATTTCCGAATCGTCGACCGTGACGATATCGTTGACGCTGCCGACGATGAGCCCGGTCATCTGTCCTGCAATTTCGACGACGATGATCACGTTACGCTCGTTGGGCTCGACCCTGCCCCAGCCGAGCCGTTCAGACAGGTCGATCACCGGAAGGACCAACCCGCGCAGGTTCACCACGCCGCGGACGAACGGTGGAGCATTGGGGATCGGCGTGGTCGGCGTCCAGGCGCGGATTTCGCGAACAGCCATAATGTCGACGGCGAGCATCTTGGCATCAATCTCGAACGTGATGAGCTGTATCTGCATCGGCTTCTGCCTCAATGGATCACACGGCGGATGGCCGAGTTGAGCTTTTCCGGATCGAACGGCTTGGCGATCCACCCGGTGGCTCCTGCTGCCCGTGCCCGCGCCTTGCTGGCGGGAGCGCTTTCGGTGGTGAGCACCAGGATGGGAAGATCGCGCATGGTCTCGCGGCTTCTGAGCTGCTCGATCAGCGCCAGGCCATCGAGCCGGGGCATGGTGATATCGGTAATGACCAGTTGCGGCTGATGGGTCTCGAGCCATTCGAGCGCGGCGAGCCCGTCCTCGGCTTCCACGACCTTGTGGCCGGCTCCGGTCAGCGCCTCGCGCAACACCATTCTCAGGCTCGGGCTGTCATCCACGGTGAGTATCGCCTTGGTCATCCTACCCCCTCCTCCATCAGAACAGTTCGACATCGCCGGTGGTGACCGGGACCCGCGCTACGGGCGCCTGCGGGACATCGCCCTGCACGGACCGGCAGCGCACCCGGCCGGTTGCAGGCTGCAGATCGAGCCGCCGAGCCTGCACTCCGCCGGTGTCCGAACGCACCAGCTCGATGCCATCCGCCCGCAGAAATTCCTCGGCAAAGCGGGTGTTCTCGGTGCCTATCGCGCGCATCCCGCTGTGCATGTTGGCACCCCCATAAAGGTGCGCACGCATGGTCGCCCTGACAGCCCCGAGCTTGATCATCTCGTTGACCAGCAGTTCCATGGCATACAGGCCATAGCGCCGCGCATCGTCGCCCAGGCCCGATCGAGAGCTCGGCGGCGAGGCGAGCAGGAAATGGTTCATGCCGCCGATCTTGGCCACCGGATCGTGCAGGCAGCAGGCGATGCAGCTCCCGAGCACGGTGGTCAGCACCACATCGGGGTCGCGCGAGACCTCGAACTCGCCCTGGAGCACATTACGGCGGATCGTCATCGGGGCATTCCCAGCCGTGTTCAGCATTGGCATAGCTCCAATATCCTCTCCGCGATCCTGTCCAATGGTAGGATCTGTTCGGCCGCTCCGCATTCGGCTGCAACCTTGGGCATCCCGAAGACCAGCGCGCTGGACTCGTCCTGAGCGATTGTGCGCATGCCGAGGTTACGAAGTTTTAAAAGCCCCTGCGCGCCATCATCGCCCATGCCGGTCAGCACGACCGCGACCACCTTGCCTGCAGGCCGGTGGGTCAGTGATTCGAACATGCAATCAGCCGAGGGTCGATGCCCGTTGACCGGGGGCGCATCGAGCAGCCGACAGCGCAGCGGCGAGGCATGCTCCACGACGAGATGCTGCGCACCGCCCGGTGCAATGCAGACCATGCCCTGCCTGATCGGCATGCCGTCCAGCGCCTCGACGACGTGCGGCAGGCTGTGCCGGTCCAGCCGATCGGCGAACAGCGGGGTTATGCCGCAGGGCATGTGCTGGACGATCAGCGTCGGGGGACAATCGGCTGGGAAGCCTGTCACGATCCGCTGGATCGCCTCCACCCCGCCGGTAGAGGCTGCGATTGCGACCATGGCACCGTTCCAGCGAAAGCCGGTCTTCGGCACGCCGTTTTCAAGGCTCCGCGATCTGCAAGGGCCGGTGCCGATAGCGCTATCGGCACATCGGCTGGGCGCCGTTGGCGACATGGGATGACGCATGGTGCATGTGCCCCTGCCATCGGCCCCTTAGAATTCCGACCAGTCCTCGGAGGGATCGGTGGTGATGGCCATGGCGAGATTGCCCTGCGTCATGGTTCGAGCAGCGGGTCTGGCGGGACGGCGCGATATGGCATGCCGGGGCATTTCACGCACCGTCGATCCCCGCGCGACGGGGCCGCCCTCCAGCGAGAAGCGCGAGACAAGCCCGGTCAGCTGATCGGCCTCGGTTGCCAGGCTGCGCGCAGCGGCGGTCGATTCCTCGACCATCGCGGCATTCTGCTGCGTCATCTTGTCCATCTCGCTGACCGCAGTGTTCACCTGCTGCAGACTGTTCGACTGTGCGGCGGCAAGCTCGGAAATGTTTGCGGCGAGGCTGGCAATCTCGGCCACCTTGCCGACGATGCTGTCGAGCGCCTCGCCCGACTGACCGACCAGCTCCACCCCGCGATTGACCTGACGCGAGCTCTCGCTGATCAGCTCCTTGATATGCTTGGCGGCATCGGCCGAGCGCTGCGCCAGCGCGCGCACCTCGTTGGCGACCACGGCAAAGCCCTTGCCTGCATCGCCCGCGCGTGCAGCTTCGACCCCTGCGTTCAAGGCCAGCAGGTTGGTCTGGAAGGCAATGCCATCGATCACGTTGATGATCTTGGCGATTTCCTGCGCGGACCGCTCGATATCGTCCATCGCCGCGACCGCTTCCTTGACGACCGCACCGCCGCGCGTCGCGTCCGAATGCGCTTCGGCCACCGAACGGTTGACATGCGCTGCGCCATCAGCGGTTTCGCGCACGCCCCCTGTCAGCTGATCCATTGCCGCGGCGGTCTGCTCCAGCGAGGCCGCCTGCTGCTCGGTGCGTGAAGACAGGTCGTCCGATGCCTGGCTGATCTCGATCGAGCCGGTGTTGATGCTCTCTGCGGTCTGCGAGACCTGGGTCAGCGTTTCGCTGATCCGGGTGCGCATGAAGTCGAAATCCTGCTCCACCTTGGCAAAGGCGGGCGGCAGTCCTTCGAGACGGACGGTGAAATCGCCTTTCGCGAGCGATTCCAGCGCCTGGCCGACTTGGGAGATGACGGCCAGGCGCTGGGCTTCCTCCGCACGGAAGTAGCTGGAAAGGGCAATATCCATGTCGAGCAGGGCGCATTTGACCAGCGTACCGATCACCTTGCCCATATTGTTGCCCGCCAGCCGTGCCAGCGGCGAACTGGCGACCGCCTCATGGATCAGCTGTTCGAGCACCATGGCATAGCCGCCGATATACCAGGTCGGCGCAAGTCCGATCTTGGCGTGCACGCTGCCGATCTGCTCGGCCTTTCCGAAATAGTTCTCGCCGATCTCGTTCGAGAAAAGTTGAACCCAATGGTTAAGCTGCTTGTCGCGAGCATGGTCCATGTTCTGTTTCGACTTGAAGAACTTGGCGACCTCGGGCGTTGCGGCGATCTTTTCGTAAAAATCGGCGAGCGCTTCCGGCGCGTGCTTCTGCAGGAGTTTCAGTATGCGCGGAAAGCTTTTATAGTCCTTACTATCGATACCGAAGAAAGAAAGCCTGTCCTGATTTGCCGATGCCGTGTCCATGGCCCAATCCCCATTAAACTATGGGGTCGAATAAGTGCTTGTGTCGTAAACAAAACCCTAAATACGGTATAACTACGGTACGCTCGGAGGCGGGGAATATGGGTTAACGGACAGGATCGCCGGGCTGTGCCGCCAGCACCGTTTCGAGGCGCCTTGGCTGTTGCTCGGGTATGGTGTCGGCACGGCAAGGGGCGGCGGCACACGAAGCGTGTTGTCGCCGGGCGGTTGCCGGTTGGCGAAAAACGCTGCCCTTCCGGGCTGAACCTCGCTCCCGCGCCCAGGTTGACACGCGATCGGCGCTGCAGTGATACAAAACCGCTATCCGGATGATGGACGACGATGATCACCGCACTCCCCCTTCTCCACCGCCGCCTGCGCCCCTTCCTGTTTCGCCTGTTGCTCCTTCTGGGGCTGATGGCGCTTGCCGGCGGCCGCCTCGAGGCTGCAACACCCTCGGCCAATCTCGCCGATTTCGACTGGCTGACGGCAGCGATCGAGCGCAACTACTCGGGCTGGCCCACCAAGACCGAGGGCGAACGCAAGGCCGAACTCGATGCATTGACGGCGCGTCTCCGGGCGCAGGTCGCATCAGGCGACGAGGCCGACTTTCGCCAGAGTCTGAAACAATGGCTCGCCTGGTTCGATGATGGTCATCTTCAGTTGCAATGGGCCTCAGCGCCAGAGACGCCGCCATGGAAAACGCGGCGGCGCGCGCTCGACGAAAAGACCGCGCTCGCCAGGCTGAACGCCTTGGGCACAGCGGCCGATCCGGTAGAGGGGCTGTGGCTGATCGATGATCGCTATCGTCTGGCCGTGCTGCGGCGTGACCGCTCGGCGCAGATATTCGACGCCGTCATCCTGTCCACTGCGGCCGAGACCTGGACCCCCGGCGAGGTCAAGGCGGTGCTGACGCGTGCTGCCGATGGCAGTTATGCCCTGCTCTATGGTGCCGGCGACCGAACCGAGGTTGCGCTGCAGGCACGCCTTCGCAGCAACGGCGATGTCCTGGACGTGGACGAGCTCGGCCAGTGGCGGCGCGTGCAGGCGACCCCTGAAGCGCAGAAGGCAGCAGAGCGCCGATGGCCGGGCGACGCGTTCCTGCTCGAGCGGATCGACGACGCCACCCTGAATCTTCGGCTCCCCTCGTTTCATGCCAGCCATCTCGATGCGATCCGCAAGCTGATCGCGGACAATGCCGCGGAGCTGGAGCGGACACCGCAACTCATCATCGATGTTCGCGGCAATGGCGGTGGGTCCGACTTCACCTATGATCCGGTGCTGCCCTATCTCTACACCCGCCCGATCTGGCGGATTGGCGTCGAACTGCGCGTCAGCGCCGACAATGCCCGGCTGCGCGGCGAAACGGCACGTACGCTGGAAAGCGCCTCGCCCGAAGCGGCACGCCTGCTGGCGAGCGAGAGCCAGCGGATGCAATCGGCCAGCCAGGTTTTCCTGCCGCGCGAACCGGCGGTGGAGATTGTCCGGTTGGACCAGGTGCTGCCCAATCCGGCACGCATCGCGGTGCTCATCGACCGCGCCGGAAGCTCGGCCGAGAATTTCATCATGGACGCGCGGCAGAGCCGCAAGGTCGTGCTGATGGGGCAGGAGAATTCCGCCGGCGTGATCGATTATGGCGAGATGATGGGCATGCCTGCCCCCTCGGGCCGGTTCGAGCTCCGCTGGGCCACGACCCGCTCGCTGCGGCTGCCGGGCGATCCGGTCGACCCGCACGGCATCGCCCCCGATATCCTGATACCGGCAGATGTCGAAGACCCGGTCGCCTATGCGGCGAAGGAGCTGGCGCGGCGGGCGGACTGATGCGGCATATGCGAAAATGGCGCGCCCGACAGGATTCGAACCTGTGGCCCCCAGATTAGGAAGCTTCTTTCAGGCCTAGTTTTCTCAGGGTTTCTGCTTCCATGCAGCATTCATGTTGCATCGATTTCGCCTAAAGGAGCAACCGCGCGTGCGCGGCGGCGATCAGTGCAGCATCGCCTTCAGCGTCTTTAATGAGGTGCCCATAGGTATTCAAGGTGAGTTGGATATCCTCGTGCCCCATCCATGTTTGAAGGCGCTTCAGGTCGATATTGCTCTTGATCCAGGCGCTTGCAGCGGCGTGCCTGAACGCGTGGAAGCCATAGCGTGGCTGCATGACCGGCTCGTCGTCCTTGCCCCCGGGCTTCGGGTCACAGACCCCCGCTTTGATAAGCAGCGGGTGGAACTTGCGGCGCAGGAGATGGCCGTAGTCTGCGACGCCGCCGCTCGCGTTCGGAAAGACCAGCCCAAGCTCGCCGATCGGGCAGGCCAGCTTCCACTTGCGCAACTCGGAAATCAACGCGGGCGCGATCGGGATTGTCCGATATGCCGCTTTAGACTTGGGCGAACCTATCTGCCCGAACTTGTCCGCGCGCTGGTTGACCGACAACGTGCCCGAATGCAGGTCTATGTCCTGCCAACGCAGGCCGCGCAGCTCTGACACCCGCAGGCCGGTCAGGATGGCCGTCAGCAACAGCGCGTGCATATCTGGCGACGCTGCCCCCAGAATGGCCTTCAGCTCGCTTCTAGAGGGTATAGAGGGCTTGGGCTTGTCTCGGCTCGCCCGTTTCACCCTGACGTTCTGAGCAACGTTCTGAGCGACCAGACCGCGCCTCTGGGCTTCTGAGATGATCCCCGATAGCGCGACCAGCGCCTTGCCGGCCATCGCACGGGAGCGGGTTTGCAAAAGATCGTCGCGGAACTGCTCGACGCGGGGGCGGGTGAGACGCGATAGGCGCTCGGCTCCCAGGAACGGCACGATATGGAGGCGGCACAGTTGATCGTAATGCTTGATGGTGCCCTGCTCGCGCTTGTCTGCCTTGATCCGGTTCTGCCATAGATCGGCCGCGTCTTTGACCGTGATCGAGACGCTATCGGGCGTGTGAATGCCCGCGACAACCTCACTCTTGGCCTTCACCTGCCAAGCTTCAGCGTCCTTCTTTTTCTCGAACTGCTTTGACCGGCGATTGCCCGCGCCATCGCGATAATCGACCAGCCAAGCGTGCTTGGCGGTGCCGTCTGGGGCAGTCCAATGGCGCTTACGAATCGCCATCGCCGTTGCCATTCTTGATACGATCGGCCCAAACATCGAGCTGGTCGTAAAATTCCTGCCTGCTCTTCGGCACCAAGACACCCGAGATCCAGTGAACCATGTATGAGATATTGATCAATGCAAGGCGGGCGAAACCCTCTTTTGATCGCTCGATTAGCTGTTCATTGATTATGCCCATGCCAGCGTAGAAGAAACTCGCTGAGGCTCGGTCCCCCTCTGCACCCTGGCGCATCAAGTCATTGAGAGCCGTGGGGTCCAAGTAGTAAAAGACCGGGTTTTTAAAGCTCCCGTCTGGCGGACCGTAGTAGGCGGCCATTCCTGCCCCTGTTGCAACCGCATGATAATCGTCAGTGATCGCTTGAACCGCGCGCTCGGGATTGAGCCCAAGCTGCATTAACTCAAGCGCGACGCCCAACAAAAACACCTCGCCGACACCATAGGTAGCCACTGTTCCACGGCCAGTGTTCACGCCGGGGGGAAAACCGAGCCTTTGCAAATGCCGAAGGCGATTAGCGAATGCCGAACGCTTCCCGTCCGCGATCGCATGGACCAGCGCCAACGCGCGCTCAACTTCTGCAAATCGGAACTGCACACATCCTCCCGCAATCGACCGTATTGCAGCGTTACAATCATCGCTTGACCGAAGCAAGCGGAATGCATATGATTGTAACGTTGCCATTGCAATCAAGGAGACCATTTGTGCTGAATGCTGACCTTATCCGTGGCGCGAAAGCCGCAGCTGACTACATCGGGGAGACCCCGCGCGCTGTCTATCACATGGCCGAAAACGGCCTGCTCCCCTGCATCCGCAAGGGTCGTAAACTCTATTTCCGCAAGAGCGAGCTGGATGCCGCTTTCCGGTCGGAGGCTGCACGATGATCGCCTCCCCTCCCCCTGCGGCGATCATGCGTGTCCTGTCGCGCTATGACCGCCCCCGCCTCGCCGCCTTCGTAACTGTTGCGATCGATCTGCTCGACATTCTCGACGGAGATGCTGACCTGGAACCGAACGGCGACGATGAACCTAACGGAGACGAGCAAGATGCTTCCTACGTGGAATGGCCCTGCCTCCACCATCGGCAGCGCAGCAAGCCCAACGTGACGCTTGGCCAAGAGGACGATGAACAAGACGACTGGGATGAGGACAGTCACGACCAGGAATATGTCGAAGAGCGGGAAGAGGGAGAGGACAACGACGTTTGCGACGTTCCCCCGATTTGGCCGGGAGAGGGGCCGGTGGAATGCAATTGAAACCGAAAAGCCCCACACCCGGGGGGCGGGTGCAGGGCTTGGGAAATCAGTGTGGCGCTGATGACCAAGCCTATACCGCAATCGGCACAGAATCACAATTGGAGACTGCCGCGCCCTGTATTCACGTGCGGAAGGATGGCGCATTTTTCCGGCTGCTGATCTTTCCCCCGCAGGCATTGCCGCCGAGCGTCGCACGCCCTGCCACGCACGGTTCGCACGCATCGGCGATGCAGGCAGCGCGCTGGTTGTCCGATGCCACCGGCTGGGCAATCACCGATCTAACGCGGGGTGGCTAGATGGCCGACAAATGGCGGCAGAAGAAAGAGCCAAGGCACGTCCGCGTCTATGCGTTTCTCATGTCAACGGTTGCTTGGCAGCACCTTAGCGGGTCAGCCGTCAAAGTGCTGTTGGCGCTGATGCTGCGCGATGACGGCACGCGGAACGGCAGCCTAAGCTTTAGCTGCCGCGAAGCTGCGGAAGCCACCGGGCTAAGCGATCGGACGGCGTGGCGATGCTTCATCGAGCTTGAGGACAAGGGCTTTATATTCTGCACCGAAAAGGGAGGCTTCTCCCGCAAGGTTCAGCATTCGAGCATCTGGCGAATGACCTGGCAGCCGTGGCCCGGCGGCAAGCCAGCCGCACCGACGCATGACTATCGAAATTGGAAACCCGATGGAAATACGCGGTTGAAGGTTTTGTCGCCAGCGGTTGAAGTTTCTGCAAACGCACTGGAAACAATCCCCCCAGCGGTTGAAGAAACTGCAACAGGCAAAATGGAAAAACCTGCCATTTCCAACGTTCCTGATTTTGCAGAAACTACAACACATATAATATACCAGGGGGACGGAGACAGCGCAGGCGCTTCTCAACAGCGGAAACATGATCTGAAACACCGGCGGGCCGATTTGGCCGATCTGCGCGAGCGCCTGCGTAATCATTTGTCGAAGTCTCAACCCGGCGAGCAAGGGCGGATTGCCGCACGTGCGCAGATACCGCCCGGCACGCTGTCGAAGTTCATCCACGGGCGCACGCTGCCCGAACATCACCAATCACGATTGAGCGAGGTCATCACATGACGAAACGGACCCACACCTGGGGCCGACCGATCGCGCCTGCACTGCGCGGTTACGGCTCTGCACACCGACGGGCACGGCGGCGCATCCTGGCAGAAGAACCGCACTGTCGCCTCTGCAAGCAAGAGGGACGGGAAACCCCCGCAACCTTCCTGGACCATATCCACCCGCGATGCCTGGGCGGCAGCGATGACCCGAGCAATCTGCAACCGCTGTGCCGGGATCATCACCTGGTCAAGTCGGGACGCGAGGGCGCGATGATGCGACATGCAAAGCGCAGGGCACGCGCACGGCTGGCCAAAGCCGATGAGGTTAAGCCATGACCGATCGCGGATCACTGCACCAGTTGCTCGACACCATGACCGGCGACCGGCTCGACGGCGCATTGACCGCGCTCGACGCTGTCAGCCGTCCGCTTGAAGTTCGGGAGATCGAGAAGGCACTACGCTTGCAAGGCGTGCCTAGGTCGCGGGCTGTCATCATCGCAACATCGGTCCGCAAGCTAGGCATCGTCGCCGTGGTCGGCAGCGAGGTGCAATCGTGAGCGGCTGGAACCATGGAGGCAAGACCAGGCAGCAGCGTGGCTATGGCAGGGCGCACGAGAAGATGCGGGCGCACCTGATGGCAACGGTTGTGCTGTGCGAGGAATGCCAGCGCCAGACCCCGCCCCGCGTCACTGCTGGCACCATCGCCGATCATATCGTTCCGCTCGCCAAAGGCGGCACCGGCGACCGCAGCAACTACCAGCTGCTGTGTGATGCGCACGCCAAAGAGAAGGATGCGCGCGATCGGGGCAGACCCGCCAAGCGCAGACGAACCTACGACCTAGACGGCTGGCCAATCGAGGAGAGCAGCAAATGACCGAAGAAGAGATCCGGCGCATCGTGCGCGAAGAGGTGGAGCACGAGGCGCTGAAGGTTGACGGCATCTATGACCACTGCCGCACCGTGGCATTTGGGATGCTGCGCAGCGTGCTGGAGATGCTGGCCGCGAACACGTTTGAAGCGTTCCGGCAGACCAGCCGCAGCAAGTCCGATGGGGGGACGGACAATCCAACTGACGACGAGCCAGAGGACCGATGGGGATATGAAACTCCCGAAAAGCCACATTAACATTCTGATGCAGCCAATCTGCAACCGGTGGGGGCAGGGCAAACTAGCCACCCTCACCACCTGCGGACCGATCGAGGTCCTTCGCTTTAATGCAAAACCAGTTTTTTTCCGGCGCGCGCGCGCGCGAGGGGGGGGCGGCAAACCGTGGCACCGATAGCCAGCGGCCTACCGGTGGGGATCGCACTCGGGGATTTTTCCCCGGCCTATGATTTCTTTTTTCAAACCCGAAGGAACGACCAATGACCGACATGACACCCGAGCTTGAGGCGCACGCCACGCTTGCCCACCATGAGTTTGTCGAGACGGTGAACCGCCTCATCACCGAGGGCATGGATTCCCGCGTCGTCCTGGCTGGCATCGGCGCAGCGGCGGCAGACCTGATTACAACCAAGTTCGGAAACCAGGCTGTTGCGCCATGGTTCGCCAAGCAAGCCGAGCTGATTGATCGCGTGGTTCGTGGCGGTTGATCCTTGCATTTTTCCGCAGATTCAGGTATATACCGTCCCGTTGAACGCGCGAGATGTGCGGGAAACAACCATCATCCCGCGTGAGATGCGCGCCGATGGCTGAAACGGGACAATTCCCACAACAGCTAAGGTGCGCCCATGGAATACGCGGCTTCCGCATTTGAAATCAAACAGTTGAACGACGCAGGCCACATAGAGGGCTTGGCGGCGGGCTATGGCAATGTCGATCACGGTGGCGATATGCTGCTGTTCGGCAGCCTTGCCAAGACCTTGGCGCAGCGCGGCAACGTGCCCCTTCCGATGCTCTTGCATCATGACCTGAAGCGCCCGATCGGCGCTTGGAAGGAATGGCAGGAACGGCCTGAAGGCTTGTTCGTGAAGGGCAGCCTGACGCTTGAAACCCGCGATGCGCAGGAAGCGCACGCGCTCGCCAAGTCGGGCGCTCTGACCGGTATCAGCATCGGCTGGAAACCTACCGGCGCGCCACGATACGACAAGGGCGCGCGCATCATCGACGCTGCCGAGCTGTTCGAAGCTTCCCTGGTCACGGTCCCGATGAACAACAATGCGCGCGTTTCGGCGGTCAAGTCGATCGCAGGCCCGCGCGATATCGAGGAAATCTTGCACCAGGCCGGGCTGTCCGGTCGCAAGGCCAAGGCTGCCGCAACCGCAGCCTGGCGAACCATCAACGAAAGCAACAACGAAGACGAGGCAGAAGCGCACGCGGCGGCTCTGCTGAGGGAATCTGCCGCGCGAATTTTGAAAGGAATCCAGAAATGAACATGCTGACCAAAGAATTTACCGATGCCGTCGAACAGCGGCTGGAAAAAAGCGATATGACCGCACAGGAGGCAATCGCTCGCCTCAACGAACTTGAACAGAAGATGGCGATCATGGGACGCGGCGGCAGCGGCTGGGCTGATGAACAGCGCGGCAGCTGGGGTCACAGTTTCATCGATACCAAGGCAGCCGATCTTGCCGCGCTGGCGACCGAGCGCGGTTGCGTGTCGATGGCCATGAAGGCGACGATCACCAGCGCGACCGATAGCGCGGGTAGCCTGATCGTTCCGGCGCGCGACATGGCCGTGGGGATGCCCCGGCGCAGGCTAGCTATTCGCGATCTTTTGAACGTGGTTCGCGTTACTAGCGGCAGCGTGGAATATGCCAAGCAAGTCAGCCGTCCGAGTGCTGCCGCGCCGGTGGCTGAAGGTGTGCTGAAGGCTGAATCGTCGATGACGCTGGAATTGGTAACCGCGCCGATTCGCACGATTGCCCATTGGATTCCCGCATCGCGGCAGGTTCTCGACGACGCGCCGCAGCTTCAGGGCATCATCGATGAGGAAATGCTCTACGGCCTGGCGATCAAGGAAGAGCAGCAGCTTCTCTTTGGCGATGGCACAGGCCAGAACCTTGAGGGGATGGTGCCGCAGGCGACCGAGTTCGATCCTGTCCTTCTGTTCGCAGAGCCGACCTTCATCGACGTTATCGCCGCAGCTATCCACCAGGCCGCGCTGAGCGAGGTTCCCGTTACCGGGATCGTCGTCCACCCGACTGATTGGTGGAAGATGCGCACGACGAAGGACGCGGACGGGCGCTACATCCTGGGCGACCCTGCGGCGAACGTGCCGCCCAATCTGTTCGGCATCCCCGTGGTGCCTACGCAGGCCATGACCGTCGATAACTTCCTGGTCGGCGGTTTTGGTGCGCAGACCCTCTATGACCGGTGGGATGCCCGTGTCGAAATCAGCACGGAAGACAGTGACAATTTCCGCAAGAACCTGGTCACGGTGCTTGCTGAAGAGCGCATTGGCTTCGCCGCCAAGCAGCCGCAGGCGCTCATCACCGGCGATTTCACCGCAGGCCTGACGGCAGCGACCGAAGCATAAAGGATAACCGCGCCGTCACGCTCCCCCGGCGGCGCGGTCATTCCCCAAAGAAAGGTTCGGGCATTGTCCAAGGTTTTGAGGACCATCGGCAATATTGCCAACGTGGTCGCTACAGTTGCCGGGATCGCCGCGCAATTTGGCGTGCCCTATGCCGCGCCGATCGCAATCGTCGCAGGTATCCCGAGCAGCCCCAGAGCAGTTGGTTTCAAGGTAATAGAGCATGACACTCCAGAACGGCCTGGTGCATGGGCGGCGCGCCTATCTCTGGTGCGACACCGCTTTGTGGAGCGGGGAGACGGGCAAGATCATCGGACACGCCCCAAAGGCGTTCTTGGGCGAATCTTGGCCCTATGCCGCGACATTTTCCACTTGGGGACCATCTCACCAAACGCTGATCGATATCATGAAGGCGGCAGAATCGGCAGACTTGAATGAGGCGCTGGAGAATGCGTCCGATGCGCTGCGCTGGTTCGTCTCCGTCGGCGGCCTTGGTCGCATCCTGATCGCAAGCTATGAAGGCAGGCCGCGCTTGCACATCGTCTCGTCAAGCGAGTTGTTCCCCGGCTATGCCGCGTTCGAGCCTATCGAGCTGGACCATTTTGCGTGCAGCGGCAACGAGACGACGGCTTACAGGATCGCAGCCCGAAGGGGCTTTACCCCTAAACGGATGCGTCGGTTGATCGAGGCCCAGTGTGAAACGCCGTGGGCAGCGGAATCGGGATACGGAGAGCTAGCCGAACAAGTCTGGATTGGCGGCGACGTATCCCGAATCGAGGTGAACGCGGACGGCATTGACCGGCAGACAGTCATTCGTTGGCCTGAACAGGTTGGCGAGCGGTGCAACCCTAACCGGGCCGGTAAGTTGGTAGCTTAGCGCGCCTGAAACGCACTGCGAATGACATCACCAAAACTGCTGAGTGAAGATGACGGGATCACTCAGCTTTATATACACGCCCGAGCCAAGGGCCGTTAGCGTTGCAAAATTTATCTTGGAAGCGGGGATTAGATCAGCGACCATAGCATAGCCGCCATGTCGCGGTTGGTAGAAACTTCACCCCAACGGAGAGCCCGTCAAATGCGCCTTCCTAAATCAATAGCTGGCTGCGTGGTGTATCTTTTCCCAGACCAAGTTTCGGCGGAAGATGGGGAGTGCTCCAAAGCGGCTACAGCATTTTGGGTTCATGCGCAGACGATCTTTACTCAAAGCGCATTTTTGGTGACCAATGCGCATGTAATCGATGAGAAGCTGTCGGTAGCCCGATGGACGTCCCGATCTGGGGAAAATAGGATTGAAATGCTGCAATCGTGTCGATGGTTTCGACACCCTGACCGAAACATAGACGTAGCTATCTATCCTTTTGAGCAGCAAATCGATTTGAGTGGCATTGTCTTGTCGACAGATATATTTTTGCGGCATGAGCACATAGACACTATTGATATGACATTGGGCGATGACGTGGCCATGATTGGCCTTCATCGGCAGTATCACGGTAAGCTTACGAATATTCCCACAGCCCGCTTTGGGCATATCGCACAGTTTCCGGCGGAGCCAATTGCAGATGATAGGGGACGCAATCAACCAGCATTTTTAGTCCAGATTCCGTCTTTGCCAGGCTTTTCTGGGTCACCGGTGTTTCTCATTCAAAATGAACCAGAAAAAAATCTTGAACAAAATTTCATGAGTTTGGGTTCAGCGCCCCGTCAACTTCGCTTGCTAGGTGTGAACTGTGGTCATCTTCCTGCTTACGGTGACACAGTAAGGTCAGAAAATCTATTAAAAAATGACACACTCAAAGCTGAAATCAATTCAGGAATAATCTATGTGAGCCCAGCCTGGAATATTGAAAGTGCGATAAATTCATTCTTTTCAGTAAGCGGAGGGAGCCGCTTCGCCTTTTCGAAGCCTTCTAGCTTCTCTGTATGGTAAGGTGGCGTTCTTAACCGGCTCGACCTGACCAAAGAGCAGCGCGTTGCACATATCCGGCGCTACGCAGAGCTTCTTGATGTGCAAGTCGCGGCTGAAAAAGAACAGGTGCGACAAAATGACGCACCTGAAAGAGTTGTCCCTCCAAGACAGGTAAAGGGCGCAGCCCGGCGTATAGCCGAAGAGACCGGCATCAGCGTGCGGACCGTCCAGCGCGCGCTTGCCCCTGACCAGCCCAAGCCCGTCAAGTCTGACACCGAAGTCATCTTGGCGCAGGCGAACGCCATTGTCGCCGCATGGAACAATGGGGGAACAAACCGCTTTCCTACACCGGGCGGTGTGGTCCATGATTCTCGCCATGCGCCGAATCGATCAAGCCGAACTCGAAACCATCATTTACCACGCCATCAAGGCTGCGCCTGCCACCGCAAAGACCGGGCTGCGGTCTAAGCGCGCGCTAGAGAGCGACAACGCGCATTCCGTGATTGCAAAGCATATCGCCAAGCGGCTCTCCGGCGCTTCCATGGCCATGGTCATCGCCGATCTGGTGGACGATGGATATTTTGGAAAGCGACCGGGCACCTGGGGCAAGGATGAGCCAGGGCCCGGTGACGCAGCCATCGTCAGATAGAGCAACCTGGCGTCGATCGACGGCAATGTTGGTCGCATTGAGGTCGGGCCGGACGGTGTGGGCCGTGACGCCCAACACGCCGTGCCGGGTTAATCGTCAGCGAGGTAACTGTCGACCAGATGGGGTGAGTTCACAACCTGCCGGGCTTTGGCGTAGGTCTTCAATATTTCATCCTCTGAGCGTCCGAGGATGATCGGCAAGCCATCGGCTGACCTGAAACCGTTTGTCGTGTTGCTTTTCGAAAGGATCGAAACCGTAAGCAGGTAGGCCACCATAGATGGACTAATTTCGCTCGGCTGAACACTATTTACTTTGACGTCTGACATTCGATGAACCTCCAAATTCGCGCGGAATGTCAAAGCTTAATCAGTTTGGCGATGGAAGCAATTGCATCGTGCGCCATGCAGCATCCATGACGCAAGGACTCGCCGGACGGTTTGGGATGCCGTTGAAATAAAACGAAATTAAATGTGCTACATGATGCTGCATGGATCACGATTGGCGATCCCGTACAGGGCATTAAGCTATTGCTAAAAAAGCAAAAAATATGGTGCGCCCGACAGGATTCGAACCTGTGGCCCCCAGATTAGGAATCTGATGCTCTATCCTGCTGAGCTACGGGCGCACTGCGCTGCGGTTTAGCCAAGCGGGGGCGGCAAGGCAATCGTTTCGGCAGCGCCGGTTTCGAACGATATTCGCGTCAGTTCTTGGCGTCGGGCGGGATGACCGGGAACGGCAGCGGCGCGACGGCGACGCCCTCCTCGACCAGCGCAGCAGCCTCGTCGGGATCGGCCTGGCCGTGGATCGGCGCATGGTCTTCCTCGCCATAATGCATCGCACGCGCGCGGTCGGCAAAGTCCCTGCCCACCCAGGTCGACTGTTCGAGCGCCTTGGCCTGCGCCTGGGCCAGCGCGTGCAGCACCGCCTGCAGCTTGGCGATCTCGGCGGGGGCTGGCGCAGAAGCGGGCGCATTGCTGATGCTGACGAGCGATGGCGTGCTCGGAGCATCGATCACCGCAGGCAGGCTGGCATCGCGTTGATTGCCCTTGGCGTTCAGCCTCGGCGCCATCACCGCCTTGCCGACCTCGGTCGATCCGCAGAACGCGCAGGCGACGAGGCCGCGCGCGCGCTGGTCCTCATAAGCCTGGCTCGAGGCGAACCAGACCTCGAACACATGATCGTGCTCGCATTTGAGGTCGTAGACGATCATGGCAGCAAGGCCTCGGCAACCGGCCTGCGGTTGGCGATCACCGGCACCCGCGCACGCACATCGGCGATGCGCGCCAGGTCGAGTTCAGCAAAGCCAAGGCCCGACTCCTCGCCCATGTCGAGGAGGACCTCGCCCCAGGGATCGATGACAAGGCTGTGGCCATAGGTGCTGCGGCCGTCCTCGTGCTCGCCGGTCTGCGCTGCGGCGACGACGAAGCACGCATTCTCGATCGCCCGCGCGCGCAGCAGCACATGCCAGTGCGCCTGTCCGGTCGGCACGGTGAACGCCGCCGGGACCGCGATGATGTCGGCTCCGGCGCGGCTCAAAGCGGCAAACACCGCGGAAAAGCGGATATCGTAGCAGATCGAAAGGCCCAGCACCGCCTCGGGCAGCCGCACCGCAACCGCCTGCTCGCCGCCTTCATAAACGGCGGATTCGCGCCAGCTCTCGCCCGAGGCGAGGTCGACATCGAACAGGTGGATCTTGTCATAGCGCGCGGCGATGCTGCCATCGGGCGCAATCACGAACGCGCGGTTGCGCCATTTGGCGTCTGGGGCGTCGCCCTTGACCGCCAGCGATCCCAGATGCACCCAGATCCGGTGTTCAGCTGCTGCAGCGCGGACCGCGACCAGCACGACATCCTCGTCTTCGCCGCGGATCGTCTCGCCCGCCCGCGCACGGTTGCGGTCGATCAGGTTCGACATTTCGGGCGTGAACAGCATGTCCGCGCCGCCCGCCTTCGCATCGCGCACCGCCTGCACCAGCGTGCGCGCATTGTCCGCAGGGTCTATCCCTGCTGTCATCTGTAGCACAGCAATCTTCATCGCAATCGGTCCGTGGTCACAGCCCCAGCAGCGGGTCAAGCTTGCCCTCGCGGTCGAGCGCGGCCAGATCGTCCGATCCGCCGATATGCTGGCCGTCGATGAAGATCTGCGGCACGGTGGCGCGCCCACCGGCGCGGCGGATCATCTCGGCCTTGGGCTCGCCGCCCATCGACACTTCGGTCTCGTCGAAGTCCACGCCCTTCTTGCTCAGCAGCGACTTCGCCCTGAAGCAATAGGGACAGGTAAATTTGGTATAGATTTCGACCTTGGCCATGAATGCGTCCTCCGCCCCGGATATTTGGGCGTTTTGCGCGGAAATGCAACAGCCGGACCACGGGCCTGTCACATATCCGCGCCCTCGTCGCCCTCGCGCAGCACCCGCGCCCAGCAGAAGATGGTCACGCTGGCCGCGCCTGCCTGCTTGAGCAACCGCACGCATGCGCGCGAGGTCGCGCCGGTGGTGTAGACATCATCGATCAGCAGCACGTGCCTGCCCCGGATGCGCTCGCGCCTGTCCTTGGGGATATCGAACACCCCGCGCACCGCCAGTCCGCGCTGCTTGCGCGTCATGCCCTTGAGCGGCGGCGTGGCGCGAATGCGGCGCAGCACATCGGTCTCGACCGTCAGGCCATGCGGCCGCGCCAGTTCGCGCGCGATCAGGATCGACTGGTTGAACCCCCGACGCCACAGCCGCCACCGGTGCAATGGCACCGGGATCAGCACGAGATCGGCCTTGTCTTCGGGGATATGCCGCTGCAGATGCCGCGCGACCAGCCGCGCCAGGCCGATCTTGCCGCTATGCTTGAGCTTGAGCACGATCGAGCGCGACAGGTCGTCATAGAGCACCGCCGCCTTGATGCCATCGTGCAGCGGTGGATTTGCCAGGCATTCGGCGCAGATCAGATCGGCATCGCGCCCTTCCGAGAAAGGCTTGCCGCACGATGCGCAACTGGGATCGCTGATGAAGCGCAGGGCATTCCAGCACTCAGGGCAGAATTGCAGGTCGTCCTCGACCAGCACGCCGCAGCCGGGGCAGCGCGGGGGCAGCACCAGATCGACCAGCGGGCGCAGGGCGGTGGCAAGCGACATGCCCCCTTGTCGCGCGGCGCGCGCATCGGCACAAGGCCGCGATGAACCAGGATAGCGCCCCCCGCCAGCTCTTCTCGCCGCACCGCCGCCGGCTTGCGATGGCGCGCGGCGAACGGCTGGCACGGCAGACCGGTGCATTCCTTACCGAGCATATGGCGGACGAGATCGTCGAGCGACTCTCATGGGTGACGCGCGATTTTCACGATGCGCTGGTGCTGGGCATGGCCCCGCCCGGCCTGATGGCAGCCCTGGACGCACGGGGCATTCGCGTGACGCTGGCAGGGCCGATCGGGCGCGACGTGCAGTGCGACGAGGATCTGCTGCCCTTTGAACCGGCGAGCTTCGATCTGGTGATCGCGCTGGGCACACTCGACAGCGTCAACGATCTTCCCGGCGCGCTCATCCAGATCAACCGATCACTGCGCCCCGACGGGCTGATGATGGCTGCGATGATCGGCGCGGGCTCGCTCCCGCGGCTCAAGGCGGCGATGCTCTCTGCGGATGAGGCGGGCGGGCGCGGGGTCGCCGCGCGCATTCATCCGCAGATCGACGTGCGTGCGGCGGGCGACCTGCTTCAGCGCGCCCGCTTTGCCATGCCGGTGGCGGACAGTGATACGCTGATGGTGCGCTATTCCTCGTTGCCTGCACTGATTGCCGATCTTCGCGCGCATGGCTGGACCAATACGCTCGCCGCTTCAGGCCCGGCGATCGGAAAACTTGGGCTTGTCGCGGCGATGCAGCTCTTTGCCGAAGACGCCGATGGCGACGGCAAGACGCCTGAGCGGTTCGAGATCGTGTATCTCAGCGGCTGGGCGCCCTCGCCCGATCAGCCCAAGCCCGCACGCCGCGGTAGCGCGACGGCCTCGCTCGCAGGCCTGCTCGACAAGGCACGCAAGGGTGACGCGGGCGCGTAAACTCTCGAGCGAATTCGCTCAGGTCGTGCCAAAGCCCACCGAGAGAAAGTCCGGCATCGGGCCATTCCAGCCGTCATCGGGTCCGTCGTCGCGTTCCTCGCGGCGCGGCCGCGCAGGCTTGCGGCGATCGTCGCGCGACTTTCCCGCACGCGGCTTCTCGTCGCGCGGTTTTTCCTCGCGCGCCTTGCGTTCTGCGGGCTTGCGTTCCTCGCTCTTGCGGGGCGCACGTCCCTTGGCGGGCTTGTCGCGCGGATTGTCATCCTGCGCGGGTGCCTCGACGCCCTCGACCACCACTTCGGGAATGGTCGTGCCGATCAGCTTCTCGATATTGGCGAGCGCCTCGGCATCGTCTTCGGTGATGAAGGTGAAGGCCTTGCCGGTCGCGCCCGCGCGGCCCGTGCGGCCGATGCGGTGGACATAATCGTCCGGATGCCAGGGCGCGTCATAGTTGAACACATGGCTCACGCCCTTGATGTCGAGGCCGCGCGCGGCGACGTCCGATGCGACCAGGATGTTGATCGTGCCGTTCTTGAACTTTTCCAGCTCGGCGAGGCGCGCGCTCTGTTCCATGTCGCCATGGATCTCGCCACTGTCGAACCCGCCCTGGCGCAGCGCCTTGTTGAGATCGCGCACCGTCGTCTTGCGGTTGCAGAAGATGATCGCGGTCTGCACGCCGGCATCGAGCATATTGAACAGCGTGTCGCGCTTGCGCCGCGACGAGACGCGCACCTTGCCCTGCTCGATCGACGCATTGGCGCTGCCGGTGCGCGCGACCTCGATCGACTTGGGGTTGGTCAGGAACTTGTCCGCCAGCTTCTTGATCGGCGGCGGCATGGTCGCGGAGAACAGCAAGGTCTGACGCTGCGCGGGCAGCCGCGTGCAGATCGTCTCGATGTCCGGAATGAAGCCCATGTCGAGCATCCGGTCGGCCTCGTCGATCACCAGCAGGTTGCAGCCGGTGAGCAGGATGTTGCCGCGATCGTACAGGTCCATCAGGCGGCCCGGGGTCGCGATCAGCACATCGACGCCCTTTTCCAGCGCCTTGACCTGATCGCCCATCGACACGCCGCCGATCAGCAGCGCCATCGAGAGCTTGTGATACTTGCCGTATTTCTCGAAATTCTCGGCGACCTGCGCGGCGAGTTCGCGCGTCGGCTCAAGAATGAGCGAGCGCGGCATGCGGGCGCGGCTGCGGCCCTCGGCCAGGATGTCGATCATCGGCAGCACGAAGCTCGCCGTCTTGCCCGTCCCCGTCTGCGCGATGCCGATCAGGTCGCGCATCATCAGAACCGGGGGGATGGCCTGCGCCTGAATGGGCGTGGGGGTGGTATAGCCGGAATCGGTTACGGCCTGGATCAACTTGTCGGAAAGGCCGAGATCGGCAAATATCATAGAATATCCGAAATAAGGGCAGCGGCGCGTCAGTTGTCGTCACGCCATTCATGCCGGGCCATCGGCCACGCAGGCGCCATGCGCAAACATCGCCCGAAAGTCAACCTTGCTGCGCCGGAATCACGGGGCGAAATCAATCCTCAGGGACCAACTGCCGCAGCTTGTTGACCTCGCACTTGCTGCCCGACCGCGCCTGCAGCAAATCGCGATCGACGCACAGCCGGCCATCGCCGCTGCGTTCCATGTAAAAGCCCTGATAGAATTCGCGTGCGCTGCACGATTTCTCCAGCTCGGCCTCGATCATCCGCTGGTCGCGCATGAACAGCACCAGCATGTCGTCGTTGATCACCCGCACGCCCGAGACATCGCGCATCGCCAGGCACTTGCCGACCTTGCGCCGTTCGAACTTCGGCGGCTCGGGCCTCGGCGCGCGGCGGGGCGGTGCAATGTCGGCCATCAGCGAAGAGCGCGAGAGCGACTGGCGCGGAACGCGGATGATGATCCGCTGCTCGATGCGGACCTGTGCCACGACATCGGGCCGCGGATCGAGCATCTCGCCCAGCTGCGCCGGAACGACGGGCTCCGTGTCGCCCACGGGACTGCGCCGCTCGTCTGCCAATGGCAGCGAACTCAGCAACAGCAACCCCAGCAAGGATTCGACATATGCCATGGCCGCGCGCGGCGAACCTCCAGACCCGTTTAGCCCCTGCAGCCCGGGTTAGCCCGGGCGATTGAACGGTGGATTAACGATGCCGTTCAGCCTCGCTCACCCCTCGTTTTGTCGCGGGCTGTGTCATTTTTGCCACCGGTGCCATGGCATCCCAGCCAATTGTCGGCACGAGGCAGCAGGTGTATCAGGCGGGCCATGACCGACACCCTTGAACGCCCCGAACTGACCGATCGGCTTGCCGCGCTGCTTGGCCCGAAAGGACTCACCACCGATGCGCAGGACCTGGCCCCCTGGCTGACCGACTGGCGCGGGCGCTATCACGGCGCAGCGATGGCGATGGTCGCTCCCGCCAATACTCAGGAACTCGCCGAGATTGTCCGCCTGGCGAGCGAGACCGGGACGCCGATCGTGCCCCAGGGCGGCAATAGCGGTATGGTCGGCGGCGCAACGCCCGATTCCGGTGGCAGCGCCCTGCTGCTCAGCACGCGGCGGATGAACGCGATCCGCGCTATCGACCCTGCCGCGCGCACTGTCGTGGCAGAAGCAGGCGTGGTGCTGCAGACGCTGCACGAGGCGGTCGCCGCGCAGGGGCTGCGATTCCCGCTCACGCTGGGTGGCAAGGGCTCGGCGACCGTGGGTGGACTCGTTTCGACCAATGCGGGGGGCACGCAGGTCCTGCGCCACGGCACGATGCGGGCGCTGGTCGAAGGGCTGGAGGCGGTGCTGCCCGATGGCTCGATCTATAGCGGCCTCGCAACGCTCAAGAAGGACAATCGCGGGTACGACATCCGGCATCTGCTCGTCGGTGCCGAAGGCACGCTCGGCATCGTCACCGCCGCGACGCTCAAGCTCGTTCCGGCGCTGATCGACCGTGCGGTCGTCTGGGCCGGGGTGCGCTCGCCGCTCGCTGCGCGCGAACTTCTGCTGATGCTCGAGGCCCGAGCCGGCCGCGAGATGGAGGGTTTCGAGATCGTCCCCCAGCGCTGCCTCGCCAATGTGCTGCACCACATTCCCGGCACCCGGGCGCCGCTGGCCAGCGCGCATCCCTGGCATGTGCTGATCGAGTTCGCGCGCGATAATGCCGCCGCACCCCCGCCGCAGGAGCTGGCCGAAGCGCTGATGGCCGAAGCCTTCGAGCGCGACCTGGTGCAGGACGCGGCGATCTCGTCGAGCGAATCGCAAGCCGAGGCCTTCTGGAAGCTGCGCGATTCGATCTCCGAGGCCGAGCGTGCCGAAGGTCCTGCGATGCAGCACGACATCAGCGTGCCGGTGGCCGACATGGCGCGTTTCATCATCGAGGCGGGCGCCGAGGTGGAGAACCGCTTCCCCGGCACAGAAGTGGCTGCCTTCGGGCATATGGGCGACGGCAATGTCCATTTCCACGTCGCTGCCCCCAGGGGATCGGACCGTGCCACCTGGCCTGAGCACCCTGGCAAGGAAATCAGTGGTTTCGTCCATGATCTGGTCGTGGCGGCGGGTGGATCGATCAGCGCCGAACATGGCATCGGCCAGATGAAGCGCGACGAGCTGGGGCGGCTGAGCGATCCTGCGCGCCTGATGGCACTCAAGGCCATCAAGCAGGCCTTCGACCCCAAGGGCATCATGAACCCCGGCAAGCTCGTTCCGCTTTGACGCCGCAATGGCGGCGAGTTCCTCTTGCGCGCCGCCTGCCAGCCACTTAAGGCGCGTAATCCGGTTTTACCGATAAAATCACAATGTCAGCGGAGAATATTTCATGGCCAGTGCGCCGCAAGCCACCAACCTGCCGGTCCTTTTCAACGACCTGGTGCCGCTC
>FWWM01002957.1_pt1 | contig 37639 bp, 28 predicted proteins | sample 2228351 | NCBI WGS metagenome assembly FWWM01 (sample SAMEA103939774, study PRJEB20133) | metagenome
TCATTCATATCCGCAATACGGATATTCTTCTTAATTGGTAGTATATATGCAGTATTGCATATATTCATGCCTATGAACGCAATCATATTCTCTCCTCGTTTATTTATGTTAGTATAATATTTTAATCGTAAAAACATTGTATATATATATTTATTTTTTTAAGTCGCATTTTAAAAATGCTTGTTAGAAGGAAATAATCAGTCCAGCCTTAAGATATACTCCGCTAAGATTGTACTTAAATGGCTTTGCATTTTCAAATAGGGAAGGTGCTTCCTCTGAAAATATTGCTCTCTTAAATTTGCTTCCATCCGTTTTAAAGGAACCTATCCATAGAGTCTGGTTCTTTTTAGTTCCTGAATTTTCATTTTTGTAGCCACTCCACTCTATAACCTCTTTCCAATGAAGTTCTCCTTTTATATTTCCTAATTCAACATTTCTATAAATAGCATCCATGAAAAAAGAAAGAAGAGAGAAAATTTTTATCTCCAGACCAGCTCCTGCATGAAATCCAGCTCCACCGAATCGAGTTTTTATATCCAGAGAATATGTATGTTTATAGTTATCTTTTCCTGGAAATTTTGGATAGGAGTAATTAACTCCTTCATCAAATTTAGCCTCCGCAAAATAATAGCCACCTCCTGCAAATATATTTGCTCTGAGAAAGCTTAAGGGAACAGAAAATATCGCTGAGAAAGTCACAGGAACAATATTCAATCCATTTTTCAAAGAGATTTCAATTTTTTCAGAGCCAAGCTCTCCACTGTAGTCATAAGTTATTTCACCGGAAGAATCCCATTTTCTTTTGGTATAGCCAATTCCAAGACTAAAGCCCAGATTCTCAAAGGGTCTGAAAACTAACTCTAAACTTCCCTCTGGTTCTTCCACTTTGAAGGGATAATTCGCTTCTGTGGAATAATTTGGCTGGTTCCCGAGCCAAATAAGGTAGTCCTTTTCTCCTTGAAACCAATGTTTTAGGTCATTCTCTCTGGAAATCCAACTCATGCCTCCCGAGAACTTTATTGAAAATAATGGGTTATCTCCGTCCGCAAAGGCAGAGACTATGAATAACAAAATAAAAGCTTTAATTAAAAGCGATTTCTTCATCTCTCCTCCCAGCATCTTAAAAGATCACAGATATAACAATTTTATTTGTCCGGAAAGGTTCTGTCTGATCTGAATCAATCTCTGCATAATTCTGGATTTTTGTTCCAATTGGGGTTCCGATTTTAAGCCTTGCAGTGAAACTAACAGAGCCACCCTCTCCTGAACCTACTTTTCCAATATTCCATGTGATTGTTCCTCCTGTAAGAGTTCCGCCATTCGCAGGCACTATATTCTCAAAATATGAACTCAGAGTATTCTTTATTACGACTCCAGTAGCTTGTGCTCCTGTATTTTTGTAATTTATTGTATAGGTTATGGTCTGCCCTCCCACCACAGTGAACTTATCAACTGACAGATAATTATATCTTGGGTCAGTGAAATTTGGTAATATCAAAGGAGTTTTGGATACATGCCAGTTTTTAGGATAGGCCCCAAAAATTGATTTGTAAACTTCTGCGCCCGCATCTACAACCCAGTAGGATTTGGTATGATCAAGAGTTGTTATATCCACTCCCCATCTTCTAACGAATGCTTCTTGATATAGCCCTATTATTTCACTTTCATTTTTTTGAGTTATAACCTCCCATATTTTTGATGGATTCCCATCTCCATCAGAGCTTAAAATTTTTGGTCTTGGAATACCTTCCAAGTATTTCAGAACAGTCATTCCACCCTCTTCATGATAAAGGGCTGACCTTCCCCATATAAAATGGGGCACGAAAATATCACAGTAGATGTGAAAGAGTCCGGGAGCTTCTGTGGAAAGAGAGATAATTTTACCTGGGAACTGTTGTCTTACAAGATCATACTCCCATGCAAGGAAGCTTCTATATACATCCATATCACCTGTGTTATCAGGATAGCCTTCGTTTACAAGCTCAACAATTAAATTGTCATATGCTCTTAGCTTTTCTGCAAGCCACTTTATATAAATATCAAAATACTGTCTGTCTACATTCCAGGGAAGACCAGCATAACTTCCATTGAAACCCTGAATATTGTTGGAAGGGTTAAAAGGGTGATAATACCAGGTGTTATCAAATCTAAATGCGACCGTATCAAAAATGCATAGATCTACAGTTATCCCATAATACTTAGCTGCGTCCATAAACCACTTTAATCTTTCCTCATACTCGGATGAAAATTGGGTAAGATCAAAAACCTTCCTGTTGTTTGCCTCCTCTCTAACTAATTTCCATGGAACATAAGTGTTAGGGAATCCACCAAATGGTGCTCCTCCATAATCGAAGGGTCCATAAAAATAACTATACACTCTTGTCCAATTTGCACCTCTGTAAGCGTTCTCTCTGAAAAAGACATCGATTGTTTCCTTTGTATAGTTCTTATTTATGAGAAGGTCGTATCTGGAAACTCCGAAATAAACCTGATCCTGATTGGTATTAAATAAGGGCAAAAGAATCACTGGAAATAGAAAAACAAAAATTTTCTTCATTAAACCTCCTCGTTAAAATAATAAATCTATTTATGTTTTAAAAAAATGACGAACATCACACCTTAATTATAACTAAACAGATTAACATTACAAAATCACAATTAACATGAGAGCATAAAAAATAATATTTTGAATTGATGAATTGAAAAACATCCTGGCATGATTTAATATTTCTTTTATGGAAAGAGTTAGAGAGATGTCAGCTCTTCCAAATGTTAGCGAATGTCTTAGCTGGGTGGAGATCAGTTCCGAAGCTCTACAACACAATGTAATGCAATTCAGGTCTCTGATTGGGGAAAAAAGAATCTTCTGCGGTGTGGTTAAATCAAACGCTTATGGACACGGTATGCTTGAAATTTCTCCTTTACTTTTATCATCAGGTGTGGACTGGCTTGGAGTAAATTCCTTAGAGGAGGGCATTCTATTGAGAAGAGAAGGAATCAGAGCGCCAGTGATTATTCTCGGTTATACTCCTTTAAGCCAGTTAAAAGAGGTGGTGGAGCATGGGTTCAGATTGGTAGTGTATAACTTTGAAACAGTAAGGGCTCTCGGCGAAATATCTAAAAAAAAGAAAAAAGAAACTCTTTTACATATAAAACTTGAGACAGGAACCCATAGGCAGGGTGTATATCCTGAAAAAATCCCTGAATTTATTGAAGAGATTAAAAAATTTCCTTATCTGAGAATCGAAGGCATCTCAACTCACTTTGCAAATATTGAGGACACCACTGATCACTCTTATGCAGAGAATCAGCTGGAAATCTTCAAAAGAACCTTGAAAATGCTTGAAGATAATAATTTTAAAATACCGATCAAGCACACTGCCTGTACTGCTGCTACTTTACTGTTTCCTCAAACTTATTTTGATATGGTAAGAGTTGGTATTGGACTTTATGGATTATGGCCCTCAAGAGAAACTTTGCTATCTTCCATGATAAACGGTAATCCTCCTGTGGAACTGAAACCAGTTTTAACATGGAAGACTCGCATAGCTCAGATAAAGGAGGTTAAGAAGGGCTCCTTTATAGGTTATGGGTGTTCATATAAAACGCTCCGAGACAGTAAAATCGCTGTGTTACCAGTAGGTTATAACGAGGGCTATGACAGAAGGCTTTCAAACATCTCACATGTTTTAATTAAAGGCCAAAGGGCTCCGGTAAGGGGAAGGGTGGCTATGAACATGGTCATGGTGGATGTTACGGATATTGAGGGGGTCAATCTTGAAGATGAGGTTGTTCTTATTGGTTCTCAGGGCAAAGAAAGGATAAATGCTGATTATCTTGCTTCCTTGTGTGGAACTATAAATTACGAGATTGTGACAAGAATAAACCATCAGATACCAAGAATTGTGGTTTAGAGACCTTAGAAATTACCTTACCGAATCCAATAACCTTCTGTAAAGATCCTCTTGTAATTTTACCATAAGATTTACATCGAATTCCCTTAACTTTTTTCTTCCCTCTATTACAAATTTCTCCCTTAAATCGTCTGCTTCAATTAACTTCAGTATTTTTGAAGATGCTTCTTCAATATCGTGAGGTTTAAAAGTGTATCCGTTAATTCCATCCTCCACAAATTCCTTATTACCATCCACTTCTGATACCACCATGGGAACCCCTGTTGCATAAGCTTGAGGAATGACCTGAGGAAGTCCTTCCCAAAGAGAGGTGAGAACAAATATATCTACTATTTTAAATATCTCTTCCACATCTTTTCTCCAGCCTAAAAGGGAGAAATTTTCTTTTAATCCTGATTGGATTATTTCTTCTTCGATCTTCTTCCTCAGCTCTCCATCGCCGATCATTATAAAGTGCAAATCATCTCTGTAATTTCTTAATTTTTTTGCAATTTTTACAAAATCGAGAGGAGCCTTTTGTGGCTTAAAACATGCGGCTATGCCGATCACCTTTTTTCCCATAGGTATCCCAAGTTCCTTTTTCTTATAGATTTTGTCTACTCCAACATTAAAAAACCTGTCAATTTCGAACCCACTTCTTATAACAGATACTTTTCCTTCTTTTATTATTTTCAATCTAATCCCTTCTAAAAGGTTGTTTTTCGAAACACATATAAAATGGGTTGTAACTAAAGAGGTTAATCTTTCAAGAAATATGAATAGTAATCTTACAAAGAATTTATGAAATGGACTGAAGCCGAAGCCGTGAATTGAGTGAATCCTAATTTTAACCCCAGCAAAAAAGCCAGCCCATCTCCCAAGAATCCCAGCTTTTGAACTATGAGTATGAATTATTTGAGGCTCAATTTTTCTGAGAACAATTGCTATCTTAATTAGAGAAAGAAAATCATAAATAGGGTTTATTTCCCTCTTCATAGTTCGGATAAATATTGCTTTTTCCCCAAGTTTCTCCACAGCCTCTGGATCAAGGATTCCCTCCTCTCCAGAAATCAAATATGTTTCGAATAAAGCAGGATCGAGATTTAAAACAGTGTAAAGAGTGTTTTTCTGAGCTCCTCCGAGCTCCAGTTTCGTAATTATATGACAAACTCTTATTTTCATAAAATTCTTTTTATTCTTTCAACTACTTCCCTTCCCTGAAGGAAGGATTTTTCCATGGAAAGATAATCCCAACTTCCATATCTTCCTGTGGAAATAATATCCTTCTTTTGAAGAAAGGATTGAATCTTAAAGAGAGTTTTCTTTCGAAAATTGTCAAAAACAACATATGCGTATGGGATTTTTATTATTTCAAAATATTCCAAATCTCTCTTATTTTCTACTATTCCCATTTTTTTAAGAAACTCCAAAAAATCAGGATACAAATTATTTTCGATCATCTCTGAGCCTGGAATAAAGGATCTTTCTGCAAATACTGGAACCATATTGCCCTTGTTTACAGGATAAAACCCGAATCTATAAAAGGGAGTCCATTTTTCAGGGAGATAGATCCAATCCATTCTTTTATAATTTCTAATCTTCAAGACCGCATTCACAACAATTACTGAAATAAACCTTAATTTCCATGATGCATTCACTATGGAAGAAGGCAGAGGCTCTGACATTTTTAAAAGCTCTGGTAGAGGTATTGTGGAGATGAGCAAGTCAAAATCTTCTTTTTGCCCATCTTGAAAATGGAGAACTTTTTTCTTCAAATCAATTTTATTAATTTCTCTTCCTGTAAAAACTTTCTTCTTAAAACTTTCCATTATTTTCTCTGGAAGTTCACCAATCCCTCCTTTTGGATAGTATAAAACAGGGTTATAACCAATTCCTTTTAAAACTTCTCCAAGGGCGCTCTTCAAGGCATCCTGCCACGATGGAACAGGTATTCCCCACTCGCACCATTCGTAACTCATGGATTCCAGAGGATAAATCCAGAATTTTAAATTATATGGAAATAAAAAGGAATGGCAAATACTCTCCCCAAAATTTTTCCTGAGCCAATCTCTTAAATCAGAGAGCTCCTTTCTTTTCTCAAAAGAAACTTTGATGAAATCTCTTATACACTCAAATTTTTCTTTCGGAGGCAAAAAGGAAAGATTCGCCTGAAAAGGATATGGAATAAGTTTTCCTTCTTTAAGTATATATGCTCTTCTTTTCCACTTTTTCAAATCGTTTCCAAATAACTCTGATATGGTTTTCAAAAAGTATGAATCCCTACCATGTAGAAAGTGCCCTCCATAATCAAGGATAAAACCATTAACTTTTTTAGAGCGAGCGAGTCCACCAGGTTCGTTCTCCTTTTCATATATCTCGAATTTTTCATTCTTAAGATGGAATCCCACGCTCAAACCAGTTATTCCTGCTCCTACAATAACTATTTTTCTCATTCTTGAACCCTTACCTTTCCTATTATTATCCAACTTATAATTGTAATAATAAGAATGGTTATAATTGTGAAAATAGAGAAATAAAAAGAGAAGAGAACATTTAAAAGACCCAAAATTCCAAAACATAAAGATAGTATATACATAATCTCCACTGTTCTCTTTACAGAGGTAGAGCATAACTTTCTAAGCCTTATAGCGATATGATCTTTGCTCCCTTTGAAAGGGGACATTCCTTTAGAAATTCTTGTGAAAAAAAGAAATACAGTCTCAAATATAGGAACCCATAACACTAATATTGGAGCTATGAAACCGAGCTTATTAATTCTTGTATAGTCAAGCATAATTGAAATTGCAGAAAGAATGAAGCCGAGGAAAAGAGAACCTGAGTCACCCATAAAGATTTTTGCTGGATGATAATTGTAATTTAGAAAACCAAGAATTGCGCCTGAAAAAGCCATGGAGATAATAGCAACTGTATGATTTTCTGATATAATCGCTGCAATAAAAAATATCATGGAGGAAATGAAAGCGATGCTTCCGGAAAGCCCATCCATAATATCTAAAAGGTTAAAAGCATTGATTATCCCCAGCATCCATATAAAAGTTATAGGTATAGCTAAGTAGTCGGGAATAAACCAAAGTTTTATATAAACTCCGCTTTTTATAAGCATATAAACAGCTATCAGCTCACCCAAAATTTTTATCCTTGGTGAGAGCTTACCTATATCGTCCAGTAGACCAAGAGAAGATATTATACTACCACCAAAAAGCAAACCAAGAACCTCTTTTTCAAACTTGAAAACCAGGGACAAGGAAAGAAGAAAAGAAAGGTAAATGCTCAATCCTCCCAGGTATGGGATCGGTTTCTCATGTGATTTTAGCATTCCATCCGGTTTGTCCACTATCCCAAATTTTAAAGCAGCATCTTTAGCCACGGGTGTGCCATAAAGAGAAAATAACAAGGAAATTACAAAAACCAATGGAAATATAATGATTTCCATCATGCTCTCAAAAATTTCACCAGAAAATTAGAAAAATCTGATATTCTATTTTTGTAAGAATAATAATTATCCAAGTCAAAAGAATTTGTGTAAGCAAGACTCTCTCCTTTTATAAACTTGTTTTGCCACTCTTTTATTGTCTCTTTGAGTTCATTCTCGTTTTTACAGATCTTCCCCAGCCCTGTCTTCTCCAGGAGTTCTCCTCCTTCGTCCTCTCCTACCACAAGGGTAGGTCTTTTCGCACCAAGGTAAGAAAATATCTTACCTTTCACTGGATTCTCAAGGGTTTTGTAAGGTTCTTTAAGGCAAAAGTAAAGCAGAACAGAGGATTTCATTTGAGCTTTTATACTTTCTCTGTAAGAAATTTGTGGATATATTGAAATCGGTAAATCAGAATAACTTCGCAACCATTCCTTTATTTCAAAATAATTATCAGAAAAAAATCTAACTTCAATATCTTTAAGAAATCCCTCTTTTTTTAAACTCTGTAAAGAGGAAAAGAAGGGTTCAAAATTCTGATATGGGTATAAATGTCCCGTATATAAAAATGTAAAATTTTCATCTGGGGATATTTTAAAATTATAGTCTTCCTCATCAAAAAAGTGTGGAAAAAGAAAGACCTCCTTTCCGTGAACTTCTTTTAATCTTTCACAAAGGATCCCCGAAACCGAAACCAGTGAACAAGCTCTTCTAATTATCCTTTTCTCGAAAAGCTTTTCAAAAAAAGAGAGGGGGAAAATCCTCTTCAAATAATAATTCTCGCTCCAGAGATCTCCGAACTCTGCCACCCATGGAACGTTAAATCCCTTAGAAAGACTAAAAGCAAGAATATTTGAAGAATATGGAGGGGAGAGGCTCAAAATCAGAGAAATCTTTTCCTTTTCAAAAATTCTTCTCGAAAAATGGAGAGCATCTAAATACCATTTTAGAAATCTATCCTGATAGTTAAAGATCTTTCTTAAAAAAGACAACTTTTTCCATCTTCTTGCAAAATTTGAGGGGAAGTTGCGCTTTTTAAAGGGCACTCTAAAAATCCTTTCCTCTTCTATCTCTACAGGTAATCCCATATTTATATTAATTTCACTCGCTGAAAGAACCTTTACATCCCACCCACATCTCAGAAGATATTTTGATATTTTCGATGCTCTTATTGCCCTCATGTTTAAAAAAGGAGGGTAATAAAAACTGATAATTAGAATATTTTTCATTTGCTTTCTCTATAAAATAAAGAATGATAAGCTTTTATGGTTTTATATGCAATGTTTTCCCATTCCATCTCTTCGGGAGGACTCCATTCCTCTCTCCTAAAATTTATCCATTCTAAAGATTCCTTGATAACCTCTGGGCTGAACTTATCAAAGGTCTTAACCCATTCATTACCAAACTTGCTTTTCAACTCTTCTCCTGTCCATTTCTCTGGAAGAACCACAGGAATGTTGAAAGAAAGAGCAAGGATGGCACTGGAAGAGTTGAAAATCTCCTTCTGGGGAAGAACCATGAGGTCCGAAGCTTTCATGAACAGGGAAACTTCTTCATCGGAAACAAATCTCATAGTTAATTTTATTCTTGAGTCTCCCTCAGAAGCATTTATAACATCCTGTTTAATTTCCTCGTTGCGGGGTTTTCCCACAATCAGCAATGATAAATCTTCCCTTTTTATTTGCTTAAAAGCATTTATTAGAGCAGGAACATTCTTGTAATTTCTTATCAACCCAAGAAATATAATCACTTTGTTTTTTAAAGGAATACCCAATTTCCTCCTCGCCTCCTCTTTTTTTAAGGATACAGAATAATAATTTCTATAATGTCCGAGGGGAATTATAAAGCCCTTTTTCCTTTTTAAAAAGAGGAATTTCTCTTTCGCCATGGAATCCGCCTTTTCGCCGAGACTTATGTAGCAGTCCACCATGGGGATAAAGAACTTCCAGAAAATACCCTCAAACAATGGATGATAATACTCATGACTTCTCAGATTATGAATTGTCCACACAATCTTTGTTCCTTTAAGTTTGCAGAGGAAAACCAATATGAGAAAGATGGTGCTTTTTAAAAACACCCTTATAAAAGAAGGATGGGCAAGGGAAGCCTCGGGCCAGTGGATATGAAATATTTCGTATTTTCCCATCAGAATTTTTTTTCGCGAATATTCTTCAATGGATATTCCAAATTTTACCATATTTGAACAAAGTAACCAGTTATATGGATTTTCATTTTTGTTTACGAAAGCTGGCATGGAAATAATTCTAATTTTTTATTCCTCCTTTCGTGAATTTAACTTTCAATATCCATGCAATAGCTCTCAGCTTTTCAATAAAGTTGGTATGATATGGAAAAGCATAGGCTATCGAGAAGAGATTGAATATAGAAGTTTCCATCCCTAGGAGCAGCCTCAACCTTTGGTAAGCCCAATTTTTCTCAAGAGATACCTCCCTTTCTATCCCCAGTCTCTGAAGAGTTTTGTTCAGAAAAAATACTCTTTTTTCGTACATTTTGAGATAGGAAAACATGGCCTCTCTTTCTTTCTTTAGTTTCTCCTCTCTATTCCAGTAATTAGCACCGTGCAACCTATAAAAACCAAGAACCTCATCTATAAATTCCACTTCACCAAAGAAAGGAGCAAGATCTGCAAGATAAGCATCTGCACAAATTCTGAAATCATCTTCAGGAATATCCATAACCTTTTCAAGAAAATCCCTTCTAAAGCTGAGGGCAGAGGTAGGTGGAAACATCCACCACCCTCCGCTTCTTAAAACTATTTTTTCTATGTTTCCTCTTGAAAGTTTCTTGGGAATGGGTTTGCCGAAGGGCTCGCCAAGGGACGAAATGTATTTGACCCTATGATAAATCAATACTGCCTTTGGGTTCTCATTAATTTTATTCATTACTTTTTCAATCCTTTCAGGCAGCCATAAATCGTCTGAATCCAGGAAGCTAATCCACTCTCCTTTGCAAATTCCATAACCCATATTCATGGCAGAAGCCTGTCCTCCATTCTCTTTAAATATCGCTATTATGTTTTCACCATAGCTTTTTATTATCTCCCTTGATTCGTCCTCAGAGCCGTCGTCCACAACAATTAGTTCTTTATTTTCATAAGTTTGCTTTAAAGCGCTATCAATAGCTTCTTTAAGATATTTAGCATAATTATAGTTATTGATTATTACACTGAACAACGTTCCAGACATAAAATCTCCCTTTATATTTTAATACATAAAGATTTACCAATAAAGCTGTTGAGAGTCTTATTTTTTAACCTTTCAAAGAGTTAACTCTTTCAAATATGAGTTCTTTGATATTTCTCGAATATTTTATCAATTCCTTTCTGCTAACAGGCAAAGCAAAAATTAATAAAATGGAAAGATATAAAATTATTCCAAATTTTTCATGAAATAGAGGCATGGAAAGAGAGAAAAGCCAGAAAAAGGGGATGAGATAGCTTGGTCTACCAATATTTTTTAGAATGAAATAATGGATAATTCCATACCCTGCAAAGGCTATTATTTCACCTATTCCATAGCCTATGACACCTGTAAGAGGGAGAAAGAGAAAGGTTCCTCCAGCAAAAAGAAAAATATGGCCTACATGAAAAATTGCAACTTCTTTGTTTTTGCCAAGGGTGTAAAGAGCAGAAGAGTGCAAAGAAAAGACTGAATTTACTATGTAACTTAGGGCAACAAAAGGGAAAATCTGGAGCACAGATAGCCATTTAACCCCGAAAAATAAAGGAATAATCCATTTCGCAAATATTGAAAATAGAAGAACAAAAGGGCAAACAGTAAGGAGTTGGATTCTAATTCCTTCATTTATTGCCTTGAGAAGAAGCTCTCTTTCTTTCTGTAAACGTCCCATAACAGCGATGGAAATTCTCCAGATCACACCCCTTGCAAAAGTCAGTATCTCTACAATTCTTATGGTCAGAGCTACATATCCTACTCCGTTCGCTCCGAGAAACCTCCCTACAATAAGAGGATTTACCAGATTTCTGAATTGCCATATCCAGAAAGAAAGGGAGTAACTCAGACCGTATTTCAGCATATTTTTTAACAAATAATGTTTAAAAGCAAAAGCTGGCTTGAATTTGGCAAATACAGTGGAAAGAGAAACCACAAAGATTTGCTGTGCCCACCATCCACTCACTGGAGCCCATACTCCCCATCCTAAGTATGCAAGAGGCAAGCCTATAAAGTAATACACTATTTGGGCAAAAAGTTCTATAAAAGCTATTGATTTATAATTTAGAGATCTTTCAAGTTTCGAAATGGGAATTAGATTGGCAAGAGAAATGGGATAGCAGAGAAAAATTACCATGGCGACCTTACCGAGTCCTTTTATTTTAAGCCACTCATTCAAAAAAGGTATGGAAAGCTCAGATATAACAATGGCAAAAACACCCGCAAATAAAAGAAATGTGAAAGCTTGATTGTATTCTTCATCCTCAATCTCTCCTTCCTTTCTTATTAAGTATACATTTATCCCAAATTGAGCAAAGTAATAAATAAAAAGATAGATTCCCATTACAGCACTGTAAATTCCATAATTTGCAGGCCCAATAAGTCTGGTCAGAATTATAACTCCGATAAGACTTATAAATATGCTTAAACCCTGCCTTAAAAGAAGGAAGGAACCACCTGTAAAAATCTTTTTTTTAAGCTCTTTTCTTTCGATTGCAGAAATAGCTTCATTGTTCATGAAATTCTCTTTTAAAAACCAAATTTCCAACCCTTTTATTTTATTTAATTTATATTCCCATGACAACAAACTTCTTAAGGATTTCTGTAATACGCTTTTCTGATACCTCTAAGTTATAAGTTCTCTAAAAAGTTCTAAACAAAATTGATGAAGTAAAAAATGAGCTAATATTTTCCGTTAGAAACAGCTTTCAGCGTGTGCTATAATTTAAATTTGAGGTGGAAAATGAGAAAAATATTCCTAATTATCACTGCCATCACAGTCTTTTTTAGTTTTTTTAGTTTTTCAATATTTCCCGAAAGATACGATATGATTATAAAAAATGGAAAGATAATAGATGGTTCTGGAAACCCATGGTATACAGCAGATATAGGAATAAAGGGAAAATTCATCAAAAAAATTGGTTATATTGAAGAAAAGCTTGGGAAAAAAGTCATTATTGCCAGAGATTTGATTGTTTCCCCTGGATTCATAGATGTTCATACCCATGCAGAGGGAATAGAGAAAAACCCAAAAATTGAGAATTACTCATTCCAGGGAGTCACCACTGTTATTTCTGGTAATTGTGGAGGGCATCCCTATCCTTTGAGGGAGCACTTTAAAAAACTTCTGAAAAATGGAATCTCCATAAATTATGGATCTCTTGTAGGACACAATACCATAAGACAGCTCGTCCTGGGTAAAAAGCAGGCACTTCCCACAAAAGAGGAAATGATAAAAATGAAAAAAATACTTGAAGATGAACTTCAAAATGGAGGGCTTGGCCTTTCTACAGGGCTCGCCTATATGCCAGGAATCTACTCCAATACCGAGGAGCTCGTCGAACTTGGAAAAGTTGTTGCTAAATATAATGGGATTTATACTTCTCATATAAGAAATCAAGGAAAGAAAATAAAAGAAGCTATTGAGGAAGCCATTAAAGTAGGGGAAGCTAATGGAATACCTGTTCTTATTTCGCACATAAAACTCGCAGATGAAAGCGTATGGAATGAAGTTTGGAGAATAACAAAGCCTGTGGAAGAAGCAAGAAGTAGAGGTATAGAAGTTTTTCTCGACCAGTATCCCTATACTGCCACAAGTTCAGGATTTGAGAGTTCTTTGCCTGGCTGGAGCAGGGAAGGCGGGCTGGAGAAATTTAAGGAGAGGATAACCAATAGAGAGCAATTTGAAAAAATAAAAAATCATGTTATTCAAGTTAGATTGACTTCCACGAGAGGAATAAACAAATTGCAGAGCATTTTTATTGCATCCTGTCCCTGGAAGAAAGAATACGAAGGAAAAAATCTTGAGGAAATCATCGAGATGAATGGTAAAGAACCCACTATAGAAAATGGAGCTGAGCTTATCATAGAAATAGTTAAAAACGGCGACGCTCAGGGAATATTTTTCCAGATGGACGAGAGAGATGTTAAAGAGCTTATGAAACTTCCATATTTAATGTTTGGCTCTGACGGTGCAATGCAGATCCTTGGAAAAGGTTTTCCCCATCCGAGATCTTACGGAACATATCCGAGAATTCTTGGTCGATATGTAAGGGAAGAAAAGGTTATTTCTCTGGAAGACGCAATAAGAAAAATGACCTCCCTTCCTGCTAACACTTTTAGAATAAAAAAAAGAGGGCTATTAAAAGAAAATTTCTTTGCTGACATTGTTATTTTCTCACCTGATAGCATTATCGACAATGCTACTTTCCAGAATCCCCATCAGTATCCTGAAGGTATTGAATACGTAATTGTAAACGGTGAAATCATAGTGGAAAAGAATCGACATACAGGACAACTCCCAGGAATGATAATAAAGAGGAAATAGAATCTTCAAAAGATAACCAGATCAAATTTTAGCCTCTCTACTAATTCATCTGAGATTGCCTTGAAAATCATTGCATAGTTTCACTTTTGCCTGACATGGATCTGCTGGAATTCTTAGATTTCTGGATTTAACAGCAATTACAATATTTCGAAGAAAATTTTTCCATTCAAATTTTCCTTGAATAGCCTCTAAATACTCCTTTAGAGCTCCGCATTTCAATGCCTCCATTGCACACTTTACTTTAGGGTTTTCTCTCTTTATTCCTATTCTTGCCCACACCCATTCCTCTGGCAGATCTTTCTCATGCCCTGGACGTCCTCTTCTTTCAAGGACTAACCTACTCGCTATGGGATCGGCTAACCCCAATCTATCAAAGACACGGACTTCAGAACCAGCTAAAAAGCCAGCTATTCCGATGTTTTCATGGTATAAAATAACCTTTTCGTTTTTATTCTTGAGAGCATCAACTCTTTTCTTCATGCCTAAATGGTATAAACCACAAATTTTGTAATCAGAGATCTTCACAGGGTTACCGTGATTTGCGCATGTTATATAATGAATTCTTTCGTTAACAATGCCATGAAAGGCACCTTCTTCTTCCCCTCTTAATGTCAAAGCACATATTATGCACCAGGTTAATGTGGAAGATAGAACCCATGTTTTAAAATCAGAATTGTCAAAAATGATGGGAGAAATAGAAATAAAGATCGAAAAAGCACCGGGAAGCAGTAATCTTGCATGCATGAAGTCTCCGCCAATTAATACAATATAGATAACATGAATTAGACCCCCAATGAAGAAAGAGAATGGAACTGTAAATATATAATCTTTTTTCTCTTTTTTGCTCTCTATGTATATTTTTATACTATAAATTGCCAAAGCCAATAAAGGAATGAAAAGGGTGTAAGAATCGGTAAAATCAAGCAAGTAAATTATTCCTTGACGGAAATAATTTCCGAAAGCTTCTTTTGCTATTGCTGGATTAGGGAGTAAGGAGGCAAAATATCCCATCCTGAAAATCTGATAAGAAAAGGGTAATAGAAATGCAGGCAGAAGAAATTTTATTATTCTCAGGATACTGAGATTTTCAGTTCTTTTTTTAAAAAAAAAAAGTCCCAAATCAGGTCTTATGAGAGGTCCAAGACTAAGCCACAGGAGGGTGCATGCAAGGAGTTTTGGTTTAAACATTAAATTAACCGTTATAAAAAATGAAAACCCGAGCCAGAAAAAGGCGAGCCCTGTTTCCAATCCAGAAGTAGCAAAATCCCAGAAAGGAGGGAGGGATGCTATTACAATTGCACCTAAGGGAACAACGATAATTTTATTTTCTGTTTTCTTCAGCAATTTTACAGCTCCCATTTCACTAAAAAGAAGACCGAGGCATGTGAATAAAAGTCCCATCCACACTGCAGGAATTTCAATAGAGCCGGTTATCGCAGCGCTCAGGGTCAAAATTGCAATCCAAAGAGGATGGGTATAGGCTTCGACTCTTTCCTCAATATTATAAACAGGACCATGACCATGAAGGATGTTGCTTACAACTCTAAAACTGATAAAGGCATCCTCACTATTCCATCTATGTTTGTATCCCGGGTAAAACAAAAAGAAAACAGGTATCAATAAAATAAATGTCTGGATCAGATGGTGTTTCAACTTAAAGATTTTCGTTCTCATTTTTAATGCTAACATTTTGGGAGCCAAAATCCGAAATAACAAAGATATTGAAAAACCCAAAAGAATATAATTATTCCCATCCCTTTTAAAATCTCTATAATTTTCTTTTTAAAAAATAAAGGAATGGCTAAATAAGAAGAAGCTAAAACAACCCATATCCATACCCCATAAACCATTTTCTTTTTAAAAAATACAAGAAAAACTAACAATAAAACAAGGGAAACAAAAGAAAAGAAATTTCTAACTAATATTAATGAGATATCTTGTTTTGGGGTTTTTAATATGTTTTTATTAAATATAATTTTCTTAAAAAAGCTACATACACTCTCTAAAGCAAGAAGGCTAAGGAGGAGTGTTAGCAATAGATTAAATGCTAAAAGATTGGCTCTCATCTTGTCCATTCTAAATATTCTTGCCCAAATCTGCTCTTTAATATTTAAAGCTCTCAAAATTAACTTCCCGTCTTTCCAGGATAAAGCCTCTCTTCTTTTTTCAATCCACAATTCATCTCCTTTTTGAAACACCCAGTTTGTTGGCACCTTTTTAATCCTTTCTATCTTGAACAAATGAGAGCTAATCGATGCTTTTCCTCGGGAAAAGGATATAAAATCATTTATCCCATCATTATCTATGTCCAGAATAAACTCAGGATCTGGAAATGGTGGAATTTCAGACACACTCTTACTTTCATAGGCATTTAAAATATAACTAATCAATAAAATTACACATAAAGAAAGAAACGATCTATTCATTGCCCTCACACTCTTATAAGCAAATAAGGTATGCCACTAAATATGGAAAAAAATAATAAAAATAGCATATGAAGGTTATTTTTACTCTTTGTTAAATTAGTTATTATATTCAAATAAACAAGGGATATAAAAGTCGATGGGCTAAGGAAAAGATCTAAATCTTTCCATATACCCAAATCTGGATTCCAGAGGAATATAAAAATAAGCTGGCAAAGAGCTAAAATAAGGATAGTGAGATCTGATTTTCTAATCTCAATTTTTAAAAAATTCAAAGGAATTATAAAGAGGATTGAGGGGAAAGATAGAAAGATCGACAATATTACTCCTGAAAGATGGGTATCAGAAAATAGCTCTATCTTAAGAGAATAATATTTTGACATGCCTAAAAAATCTACAAATGGATAGGCTCTTCCCATCAAGACAACTGCGTGGTGAGGGTAAATCAGAAAGGAAAAGGATCTTAATATTAGAATGGTGAAAAATATTGTCATTATTAGAATTGCAAAAGTAAAAAGAGCTATAAGTATAGATTTTTTTATTTTCTGCTCTTTTAAAAAGGGTAAAACAAGGAAGAATGGAAGAGAAAACCATGAAAAGCCGTGAGTAATTATCGAAAAAGAAAGGAAAAAAGAGTAGAGCAGCACAGAAATAAAATAATTCCTTCCTTCCTTTGTGAACGATTCTATTGAGAATTTCAAAGCAAAAACAAGAAAGGGAATTGCAAAAAAAGGATTTTCAGGATATCGAAAGTAAAAACCCTGAACAGCAAAAGTAAGAGTGCCGCAGAAGAAAAAAACACTTAATTCCTTATCCTGGTAAAGAGTTCTCGAAAGAAAAAAGAAAGAAAAAAGAGAAATTAAGCCAAAAAGAGAGGATGTAAATTCAAAACCCTCTCGGACAGAAAAGCCGAGGGGCTTGAGAATATGAATAAGGCAGTATCTGACTAAATGAGGAAGCATCTCAGAGGCAGTCATTATTTTTGTATCAGCGAACTGAATCCACTCAATCGCATCCCCGCATAGGCTCAGCTCTCTTTTGACTGGAACAACAAAGAAAGCAAGGGAGAGAATTATAATTATTAAAATGTTATAAAAGATTTTATCGATTTTTCTCATCAAAAAATAAGTAAAAAGAACCACCACTGCAAGACATAGATTAAAAATGATATATTCTATTTTAAAATTTTTAACGACAAGATTTTCTTCCCTAAAAAAAAACCAAATAAAACCTATCAAAAACAAGAGAGAAAGAAATCTCAAAATGAACTTGCTTTTTCCTTCTATTATTCCAAGCCTCATTTTTAAAATTTTAATTAATAAAGTTAGCTATTTCAAGGTTTTTGAGAATGCCATAGGAAGAAAACTTTGTGGAAGAAACTGTTTATTTATGCACATCAATAAATGAAACAATCTTCATAACTTGAAACTGTTTTGGATTTTTTTCTTCGCCACAAATAAATTTTTTAATTTCTAAAAATATAGTATAATTTTAACCTCCATTAAAGATGGTTCTTGAAAACTATTGAAAAGGAGGTATCAAAAGTGAAAGGGCATCATTTATTTTTAGTAATTATTTTGGTAGTGCCATGGGTATTTTCTCAGGAAGGCGAAAATCCACTATTAAAAGAATTTAATACCCCCTTCGGTGTGCCCCCCTTCGATCATATAAAGGAAGAGCATTTTCTTCCAGCTATAAAAGCAGGGATGGAAATTCACAAAAAAGAGATTGACGAAATTATCAACAATAATGCTGCACCTGATTTTAAAAATACCATTGAAGCTTTGGAAAAAAGCGGTACCCTTCTAAGAAAGGTTTACGATGTTTTCAGTGTCCTTAATGGTTGCATGACAAATGAGAATATGCAGAAAATCGCTAAAGAGGTTGCTCCCATGGTTGCAAAGCATAGGGATGAGATTATGATGAATCTCAAACTTTTTCAGAGAGTGAAAGCTGTTTACGAGAAAAGGAGCCAACTTAATCTAAACTCAGAACAGAAAAAACTTGTGGAGGAATATTACAAAGATTTTGTAAGGGGAGGAGCCAATCTTGATGATGATAAGAAAGTTAGGTTGATGGAAATAAATCAGGAACTTTCTTTGCTCTCGGTTAAATTTGGAGAAAATGTTTTGAAAGAGGAGAATCGGTTCGAACTTGTAATTGAGAATCAAGAGGATCTTGAAGGACTGCCTCCTTCTGTCATTCAGGCAGCGGAGGAAACAGCAAAAGAAAGAAAATACGAGGGGAAATGGGTTTTTACCCTTAAAAAACCAAGCCTTATACCATTTCTTCAATATTCCAAGAGAAGAGATTTGAGAGAGAGGATTTTCAAAGCATACATAAATCGAGGAAACAACAACGATGAGTTTGACAACAAGAAAATAATATCAAGGATAATAAATTTGAGAATTGAGAAAGCTAAACTTCTCGGTTATAAGACTCATGCTCATTTCATCCTTGAGGAGAACATGGCGAAGACTCCTGAAAAAGTGTATGAGTTTCTGAAAAAGATATGGACCCCTGCTTTGAAGGTGGCTAAAAATGAAGCGAGAGAACTTCAGGAGATGATTAAAAAAGAGGGTGGAGATTTCAAATTACAGCCATGGGATTGGTGGTATTATGCAGAGAAGGTCAGAAAAGAAAAATACCAAATAGATGAGGAGATGCTGAGGCCATATTTCAAACTCGAAAATTGCATAGAAGGTGTTTTTTATGTGGCAAATAAACTTTATGGAATAAAATTTGAGGAAAAAAATGATATTCCTAAATATCATCCTGATGTGAAGGTTTTTGAAGTCAAAGAGGCTGATGGGTCTCATATTGGTATTTTCTATGTGGATTATTTCCCGAGAGCAAGCAAGAGGAGCGGGGCATGGATGACAAGCTTCAGGAAACAGTCAAAGCTCGATGGTAAAATGGTTAATCCTGTCATTGTCAATGTGGGGAACTTCACAAAGCCTACATCAGAAAAGCCAGCCCTTTTAAGCTTGGAAGAAGTGGAAACTCTTTTCCACGAATTTGGCCACGCTCTTCACGGACTCCTTTCGAATTGCACATACCCCTCCCTTTCAGGAACCGCTGTCCCACGGGATTTCGTGGAATTACCCTCTCAAATCATGGAGAACTGGGTTCTGGAGCCAGAGGTTTTAAAGGTTTACGCCAAACATTATGAGACAGGAGAAACAATTCCTGTTGAACTTGTAGAAAAACTTAATAAAGCAAGAAAATTTAATCAGGGTTTCGCTACAGTGGAGTATCTTGCTGCTGCTTTTCTTGATATGGATTATCATACTCTGGGAGAAACAAAGGAGATTGTTCCCATAAAGTTTGAGGAAGAGTCTATGAAGAAAGTAGGGATGCTTCCAGAAATTGTTGTAAGATACAGAAGCACAAATTTTCAACACATTTTCTCTGGAGGGTATTCAGCAGGTTATTATAGTTATATATGGTCTGAAGTTCTTGATGCAGATGCCTTTGAGGCCTTCAAGGAAAAGGGAATATTTGATTCTAAAACAGCTTTATCTTTTAGAAAGAATGTTCTTGAAAAAGGAGGGTCAGAAGATCCCATGGTTCTTTACAAAAGATTTAGAGGTAGGGAACCCAAAGTGGAACCCCTGCTAAAGAAGAGAGGACTTATTTAAATTTCAAAAAGATTGGAATTTTGAGATTGTGTGATTTAAGGAGTTCCATTTGATGAATACAAAATAGGATGAAAAAGAGGTAAGAATTAAGTAAATCTCCAAATTTTGCTATAAATTTATCTACTCTTTTAAGGATTTGAATAATTTTTATGGAGATAGTCGCATCGAAAAAAGTATTTTCAAACAATCTGAAAGTAATCGTTACTTTCTGCTAAGGTAATAGATTCTCTTTTCTTCCATGCCTGCAATGCCTGAGGAAAGATGTTCTTCGTTTATATATCTTAACCTAATGGAAAACAGAAAGCGTATCCTTGACATTCATTTTATACCGTTATATATCTTTTCTTTGTCGAGAGGGAAATATGAATAAATTAACAAAAATTACTATTTTTATTTTGGGGGTCTCATCCTTTCTTTTTTGCTCTTCTCTCTATTCTCAGGAACTTGAGGTAACTGTTATTCCTCAGGGCATCATTGAAAAAATTGAACTTGTTACCGAAATTTCAATTTCTTTTAATAAACCAATGGTTCCTATCGGAGAGATTAAAAAAGAGATCCAGCCTGATTTTTTAACAATTACACCCCAGATAAAAGGCAAATTCTACTGGGCTGGGGATAGGACATTAATTTTTCATCCAGAAGAAAGACTTCCCTTCTCCACATCTTTTAAGATAAAGATAAAAAAAGGGGCAAGAAGCCTTACGGGGGAAGTGTTAAAAAAAGATCTTATATTTACTTTTGAAACACCATCCCCTTCCATTATTCAGAGTCAGCCATATGAAAACTCAGTGATTCCAAGAAAAGGTAAGGTTTTACTCACCTTCAATCAGCCAGTATCCCTGGAAGAGATAAAATCAAAAATTAAATTTCAAATATTACCTTCAATTTACACTTTACCCATGGGATATAAGACCTCATCCATTGATGCTTTAAACAAGATTTCAAAGAACCTAAAAATTCTCCCTTCAAGAGAGCGCACTTTTTTAGAGGTAAAAGCAGAATATGATAAAGATTCTCTAAAAAGAGTTTTTATATCGCCTGTCTCACCTCTTCCTTTGAATTCCCAAGTTAAAATTATTGTTCCCCGTGGTTTCAAAGGAAAGGAGGGTGACCTGGGCTCGAAAAAAGATTTTATATTAAATTACCTTACTCCAAAAACCCTTCTGTATGGAGGGATATCATGTTTTGAATGTGACCCTTATTCAAGTATAAGTATAACTTTCTCAAATACTGTTGACCCGAGAGAAGCAATAAAGAATCTTAAAATATACGATATGACAGAAGAAAAGGAGGTGGAGCTAAAAGAAGAGGAAGACTATCGGTATAGCTATAGAGATACAGAAGTTTATCTTTCAAGTTTTTTCAATTTTAAAGCTGGTCATAATTACAGACTGGAGATTCTCAAAACACTTAAGGATGTTTATGGGCACTGCCTCGGTTATTCTATTGTGGAAAATTTTTCTTTGAGGGATTATCCCTTTTCAGTAGATTTAATAAATAGATGGGGCGTGATAGAGTCAAAGGGTCCAAAGGTTCTCTCGCTCAGATTAATAAATGTGGATTCCATAAGAAGAGAGATAATAGAAATCAAAGACGAAGAGATTGGAAAATTTTTATCTTATTTGAAAACTAATGAACCTTTCTTCTTGAACGACTCTTCGCAAAAGCTTAAGTTAAAATCCGCAAAAAATGTTTCCACCATAATAAATATAGATTTAAAAGAAATATTGGGAAAAGAAGAGGGAATTATTTATACGGAGATAGTTGCAGAGGAGGTAAAGCCCGGAAGTAGCTATAGAACAGAGGGAAAATTTGTAAATGGAATCCTTCAGATCACAGATATTGGAGTCTCCGTGAAATGTTCTCCCACCAATATACTCATATACACTACAAGTCTTTCTACTGGAAAATCACTCTCTCAATGCGAGATCAAGTTATTTGACACGAAAGGAAAGCTTCTCTGGAAAGGTGAAACGGATGAAAATGGGCTATGCCTTGCACCTGGGATTGAGGATCTTGGAATAAAAGATACCTGGGATGACAATTTTATTGTTCTTGCCAGAAAAGGCAATGACAGATCTTTTATAACAGAAGAATGGGATTACGGAATTGAAGGATGGGATTTTGACATAGACATGGATTGGGATGTGAACAAGAAAAGAACAATGGGATATATCTTCACTGAAAGGGGAGCATATAGACCCGGAGAAGATGTTTATGTAAAAGCAATATTTAGAATCAAAGAAATGGAAAAATTCTCCATTCCTTCTGATAAGGAGATAGAATTTAAGATTCTTGATTCAAGGAATAAAGAAATCCTTACAAAAAAAGAGACCCTCAATAAATATGGTTCCGGTTCTTTCTCTTTTAAGATACCCGAAGAATCTCCCACAGGTTATTATGAGATTCAGACAAAGGGCCCAAAGGAACTTGGTATAGAGGATAAGGATAGATCTTTCTACTGCTCATTTCTTGTTTCAGAGTATAGAAAGCCTGATTTTAGAGTGGATGTTTCTGTTAAAAAGGAGAATTATCTTCCTGATGAAAAAATGGAGACAACTATAAAAGGGACATATCTTTACGGAGCTCCTATGAAAAATTCAAAAGTGAAATGGACTCTGAGGAGAGAACCTACCTCGTTTTCTCCCCCGTTAAAAGGAGAATTGTCGAGAAAAAATTATGTTTTTGAAGACTGGACAAAGGAAGATGAAAGATGGGGAAGTGAGGTCGTTGCGAGCGGAGAGGATATTCTTTCCACAAATGGAGAATTGTTTGTAAGGCAGAAACTCTCTTACAGTCCGAGGCCTATGAGATATCTCTTTGAGGGAGAAATTATAGACATAACTGAGCAAGCTATTTCGAATAGAGCTTCTTTCCTTCTTCACCCTTCAGACTTTTATCTTGGGATTGAGTATTCCTCTTATTTTGTAGAAAAGGGCAGAACATATAAAACAAGCATTATAGCAGTTGACAGAGAAGGAAACATTTTAAAAGGAAAGAAGGTCAAGATTGAACTTATAAAAAGAGAGTGGCATTCCGTTCAAGAAAAGGAGGAGGGCACTTATTATAGATATAAAAGTGAACCTGTTGACATACCCATCAAATCTCTCGTAATTAACACTTTTGAAAAACCTTGCGAAGTTGAATTTCCTATGGAAAGTGGCGGATATTTTATATTAAAGGCATACACAAAAGACGAAAAGGGTCACGACTTAACTTCGGGCATGAGTTTTTACTGCATAGGCGAAGGTTTCACTGCATGGGAAAGATATGACCACAACAGAATAGATTTAGTTCCTGAGAAGAATGAACTGAGACCGGGAGAGCTGGCAAGGGTTCTTGTAAAATCTCCATGGGAAGAATCAAAGGGTATTGTCTGTATTGAAAGAGAAGGAATAATGGAATATTTTCCCATTACGCTTAAAGGCTCAAATCAGGTTCTTCAAATTCCAATAAAAAAAGATTACATTCCCACAATTTATGTTTCTGTTCTTCTTATCAAGGGGAGAACATCTGAGAAACTGAAGGAGGGTGTGGATGTAGGTAAACCTACATTCAGGCTTGGATACGCAAAGTTGAACGTTCTGCCTGAAGAGCTTTATTTAAAAGTTGAGCTTAACACAGAAAAGGAGGAGTTCAGACCAAGGGAAAAAGTGAAAGTTCAAGTTAAGGTCAGCGATCGAGAGGGAAAAGGGAAAAAAGCTGAGGTGACCCTTTACGCAGTGGATTTCGGTGTCCTATCCCTTACAGGATATAAGGTTCCTGATCTTATTACTTATTTTTACAAAGAAAGATTTCTGGGAGTTAAAAATTCAGAAACAAGAGTTGTTCTTATAAGCAGGGAGTATTTGGAAGGAAAGCTTGCAAGCGCAGTGGGTGGAGGAGGATTTGATGAAGCTATGTTCCAGATTCGAGCAGATTTCAGAGTTACTCCGTTCTGGAGAGGAGAAATCTTGACGGACGAAAATGGATATGCCTCAGATTCCTTTGAACTCCCCGACTCCCTTACAACATTTGTGATAATGGCAGTTGCTCAAACCCTCGACTCTCACTTTGGCTCCTCCAAGAAAGAGATTAGGGTATCTAAACCCTTGATGCTCTTTCCCGCTCTCCCGAGGTTTCTGATTATAGGAGATAGATTCGAAGGAGCAATAAGAATTCAAAACAATACAAAAGAAAAAGGAGAACTCCTGATAAGGGTTAAGTCTCTTTCAGAGAGAATAAAGATTAAAAAGGAGGAGGAAAGCACCGCTTTACTTCCTGAGGGAACCTCCCTTTTGAGATTCCCCATGGAGGCAATTTCATCTGGAAAGGCAAAAATCCAATTCTTCGCCGTTTTTAAAACCAATTCCAAAGAAGAGAGAGACGCAGTAGAAGTGAGTATTCCCATTAAAATACCAAAACTAAGAATTGATTCTGCCACTTTTGGTAGCGCAGACAAAAAAGAGACCTTAAAAATTTCCATACCGGACAATATTTACAAAGATGAGGGAGGTTTAAGAATAACTCTCTCATCCTCAGCCCTTTCGGATCTTGAGAAAGGCGCTGAATTTCTTCTTGAATATCCTTATGGTTGCACAGAACAATTGACATCCATGCTAACTCCTTTTATTGCCCTGCATAACTTATCTGGAGCATTTAAATTCAAAAATTTTGAAAAATCAGAAATTGAAAAGATTATCTCTCAAACACTATCAAAAATATACAAAAATCAAAAAAGCGACGGCGGATTCGGTTTCTGGAGCGATTCAAGGGATTCTTTCCCCTATCTTTCCTCTTATGTTCTTTTCATTTTCAAGATGGCGGAAAAAAGAGGAATTAAAATAGACAAAAATGTAAGAGAAAAATTGATTAAATACCTTGATAATATTCTAAAAGGAAAGATAAAATGTGAATATGGCGTTGACCTGATAACAAAGGCTTTTGCTCTTTATTCCCTCTCCCTTTATGGAAAACATGATGAAAGTTATCATACTCTTCTATATGAAAGAAGGGGGTCCCTTCCCCTGTTTTCGAAAGCTTTTCTTCTATCTTCTATATCAAGAACAAAAAAGCAATCCCCCATGAAAGAAACCATTTTAAGGGAAATAATGAATAAAGCAAGACTTGAACCTTCCATGGCTCATTTCGAAGAACCGAGCTTCTATGAGGAAGCAGTTTACATGCATTCAACTTTAAGGACAAATGCCATAATCCTTATGGCTTTGCTGGATGCTGATCCTGATTCCTCTATCATAGAAAAGCTTGTTGTCTACATTCTTAGCAAAAGAAAAAATGGGATATGGAGAAATACTCAGGAAAATTCCTATGCTCTTCTCTCTTTGAGTGAGTATTTTATAAGGAAGGAGGGCAAGGAGATAGATTTCCACTTCCAGGGGAAACTCGATGGCAAAAATCTGAATTCTATAAGATTTACCGAACTTAAAAAAGAAATTATAAGCATTGCTATGGAGGAGCTTCAAACTTTAAAAAGGAAGCTCACTTTGATCCTTGAAAAATCAGGAAAAGGAAAGCTGTTCTGGGGAGCCATTCTTTCATTTTATCCCAAAGGAACTGATTTTCCTGAATTAAATCAGGGCTTCGCAGTTAAAAGGGAATTTGAAGATTTAAACACAGGTGAGAAGAAGACCACTTTCAAACTTGGTGATCTGATCAGAGTCAGAATTAAAGTCCATGTGACTGCTGAAAGAAATTATGCGGCTATTGTAGATCCCATTCCTGCAGGCACAGAAATAGAAAATTCTTATCTAAAAACTACGAGTCTGGAGGCTCAGAGAAAATTGGGGAATATATCCTGGTATTTCAATCATGTGGAAGGATATGATGATAGAATGCAAATTTTTGCAGACACCCTTCCTCAGGGAGAGCATGAATTCTTCTATATTATAAGAGCTACAACCAAAGGAACCTTTCTTGTCCCCTCCACAAAGGTTGAAGAAATGTACAATCCTGAAGTATTTGGAACAACAAAAGGAGAGATTGTAAGGATCGAGTAGTTTGAAGAATTAGCGCGCTGAAAGGATCGAGAAAAGAAGTATTTGACCGAAGAATTAAGATAATTTTTCTTACTAAATCCGGGGGGTGAGATATGTTTCGTTTTAAATTCCCTCTATTTTTCCTTTTTATAGTTATGCTTTGTCCTTATTTCTCCTCTGAAAAATGGCAGGGAAGATTTTCATTGAGAAAGGGATGACAGTAGGCGAGAACAAAAGTGAAGGAGTATGGAGAAAAAAGATAGAAAAAAGATTTCTTTTAAGGAGATCCTTTCCCTTGGAGTTGATATGGGTGATAGAAATCTTATGTTTGGAGATTTTATATATATCGCCGTGGATCAAGGTCGGAACCTCTATGTTCTCGATTCAAAAAATCACTGGATTTTGAAGTTCGATAAAACTGGAAAATTTCTATGGAAAGCGGGAAGAGAGGGACAGGGAGCGGGATAATTTCAGAACCCTCATAAAATTAAAGTTACGGGTGAGAACGATGTAGCTGACATGGACAAATTTTTTGAAACTCATTTTTTCAACTCCGATGAACAACCCCTCAATACCATTAAACTTAGTAAAATGCTCTGGAACACGGAGTTTTTAAAAGATGGAAGGATTCTAATACGCCTCTGTGCCAAAGGACAGGCAGGCTATTCTGCCGTGTTTTTCAAAAAAGATGGAATTTTTTGAAGAAATTCCCAGATAAATATTTGTATGGTCCCAAGTTTTCCATGGCAGGGAGGGTTGCGACTGGTGAAAGTTTCACCATATCGAAAGATAGAATATTTCTTTTTCTTTCTGATAGAAACGAAATAAGAGAGTATGATATCCATGAAAAATTTATAAGAAAGATCATAAAAGATTTCCCATTAAAAGCACCTAAATAAAGTAAGGGAATGAATGTTTCCATTAGAGTTTTTGATACCTCTGGTCCTTCTTTTATTCTTAAAAATAGTATGCTTGTCAATTTTGCAAGTGTGGCTGGAGAGAAAAACAGAGAAGACTTCTTGGACTTTCTCTTAACAAGGATGGTCAATTTTTTGGCTCATTTAAAATAGAGGAGGAACTCCTTTATGTGGATGAAAATGATAGCTTCTACTTCAAGAAATCAGAACTCTTTGTAAAAATGATGAAAAAGAATTTCACAATTTAGTAATTTTCAATTAAAAAGCTCAATTGAATGGGATTTCAATGTTTTCCGCTTGAGGAGTGAAGAGCTCAGCTCTATTCTCTTTTATTACCATACAATCTTCCAGTCTTATTCCAAACTCTCCTTTTATATATATTCCAGGTTCATTGCTGAAGGTCATCCCTGGTTCGAGTTTAAGAGGGTTTTCCTTGACAAGATATGGCCATTCATGTCCATCCATTCCAATTCCATGCCCGAGACGATGGGAGAAGAAATTATAGGTGGGACCGAATCCGACATTTTCAATAACATCTCGAGCAGCTTTGTCCACCTCCCCTGCTTTTACTCCTGGTCTGGCTTTCTTAAGAGCTTCATATTGAGCTCGCTTGACAATCTCCCACACCTTTTTCTGCTTCTCGCTCGGCCTGCCAAAAACAATGGTTCTCGTTATATCTGATCTGTAGCCCTCCACTGAGGTTCCGCCATCAATTAGAAGAGTTACCCCATCAGTTAGTTCCACATCTTTAATACCCCCACCATGAGGATATGAGCTATTTTCGCCCAGAAGAACCATGGCGCCTCCTGAAAATCCGTATTTCAAAAATGTCTGAGAGATTCTTCTTCCGATTTCAGAAGCTCTCATGCCAGGGTAAAGCCCGTTCAATGCCTCTTTCAAAACATTTAATGTTATCTCATTGGAAATTCTTAAAAGCTCGATTTCAGATTCAGACTTAATTGCTCTACACCAGTTTACTACAGGATCAGCGGAGACAATTTTGAGTGCAGGAGCTTCTTTAGAAATTCCATCCACCTCAGAATATCTTACAGTGGCTTCCATCCCTAAATTTGCGGTAGTAATTCTTTTTTCCTTTAAAAATTGTTGGACTAATCTAAAAGGGTTCTCATCCTCTTCCCATGTTCTTATCTCGTAAGGTTTTTTCAACTGATTTTCAAGACGCCCAGCTTCAAAGGAAGGACAGATAAAAATAGGTTCGCCATCATTAGGTATAAGGAATCCAAAAAATCTTTCGGAGTATCCCCACCTTACATTTGTAAAATATCTTAAGGATGTTCCTGGAGGAATAAGGATACAAGATATTTTATTTTTTACCATAAGTTCTTTAGCTTTCCGAATTCTTGCCTCTCTCTCTTCATCTGAAATTGGAATAATCTGCCCTTGAAAAAGTTCGGGAGCCATCTCCTCCTTCTGGTCTCTTAGCCTATCTTTTGCGATAAAGGAAAGGGAAACTGTTAGCCCTCCCATCAAAAAATCTCTTCTCTTCATTCTCATTCCTCCTTAAAAATGCTCACTAATTCAATTTTAGCAGTTACAAATAGGAATTTTGGAATTTTATTAAAGAAAAGTCAAGCATATTTCCTCCTTCGAAAAATTCTTTTATCTTTTGCTAAAACCATCTATTTTTCACAACATAATCTATCATTTTGAGATATTTTGAAATTACAATTTCCCAGGTGTAATTGTTCTCCACAAATTTTTTACCATTTTCGCCTAATTTTCTGGCTATAGATTCATCTTCCAGTATTATTTTTAGAACCTCTGAAAATTCCTCCTTATTCCTGTAATAAAGCCCTCCATTGCTTCTCTCACACATTCCTTTCACTACATGGGAAAACTCAGTTGTAATAACAGGCTTCCCCATAGCCCATCCTTCAAGAACAGTCATGGATAAACTCTCGAAACGAGAGGGTACTATCACCGCACTGCATCCAGCTATAGCATCAAATTTTTCCTTCTCTTCCACAAACCCTCCATAAATTATGTCTTTCTCATCGGGAATCCTCATTTCTGTTTTTCCGAGAAGAACAAGGACTATATTTTCTTTATATTCTTTTTTAAAATATCTGAAAAACTCTATCAGTTCTTCACATCCCTTTGAGCTTACGATTCTTCCCATGTAGAGCAAATATTTACCATCTATCCCCAGCTTCACCTTAAATCTTAAAGGATCAATATCTTTGGGTATTTCTATTCCCACTCCAGTTATTTCATTAGGTATATAATGATTGTGGAATAGTTTTTGAATAAAGGCTTTCTCCTCTTCAGTGTTGTAAAGAATACCTCGAGGAGAATGAAAAAGAGGTTTAAAAATATTGAAGTGAATTGGAGGTTCATCATGGGCAGTAGGCACAAAAATTGCCTTATCAGGAACAAGCCTCAAGCCAAAAACTGTGGGATAATAAAGATAAGTGAAAAATATGAAAACATCTCTTTCATTCCTTATTCTGGATATCTCTCTGAGAAGTCCTGGAACAACTGGACCCTGAGCATAGATCCACTCACTTTCTGCCTCTAATGAAATGGCTTTGCCAAAAAGTTTTTGAGAAAACTGATTAAAATCATTCCTTCTCAAAGCTATTGCGGGAAATCTTTTAACTTTTACTCCATTTATGATTTCCTCTCCTTCGGGATAAAAATTCTCCCATGTAGTATAATCATGAGCACAAGAAGACAAAACCTCTATTTCGAAGTAGGGAGTAAGTCTTTCTGCTACCTGCCTGGCATGAGCTTCTGAACCGCCAACTATCTCTTTTCCATACCTCTGAACCACAAAGGTTATTTTCAACCTTTCCATCTTTAGAACCTCTTAAATAATAAATCAAAAACAATTTAAGATTAACATTATAAAAATTTAATGGTCAAATGTTAACTTAAAATCCCATCATTCTTCGATTCTCATCAAGGCAAGAAATGCCTCCTGAGGTAGCTCTACCCTTCCGATCTTTTTCATCCTCTTCTTGCCCTCCTTCTGTTTCTCAAGGAGTTTTCTTTTCCTTGTAAAATCTCCTCCGTAGCATTTGGCAAGAACATTTTTCATTAAAGGCTTAACAGATTCCTTAGCTATAACTCTTCCCGAAATAGCTGCTTGAATAACCACTTCAAAAAGCTGGCGGGGAATCACCTCTCTCATTTTGGAAACTATGGATCTTCCTATGGTATAAGTCTTCTCTCTGGGAACTATAAGGGATAATGCATCCACTGGCTCCCCATTTATGAGAATGTCAAGCTTTACAAGATCAGATGCTCTGTACTCTTTGAAATTATAATCCATGGAGGCATAACCCTGTGAAAGAGATTTTAATTTGTTATAAAAATCGAGTATTAGCTCATTCAGGGGAACCTCATAAACAAGCATAACTCTGTTAGAAGATATATATTCAAGGCTCTTCTGTTTACCCCTTCTACTTTCGAGAAGTTTTAAAAGGGAGCCAATATAAGAATCAGGAGTTAAGATCACCACTTCAAATATAGGCTCTTCAATTGACAAGATTTCATTAGGAGGGGGAAGCTTGGATGGATTGTCAATTTCAAGGATCTCGTTTTTCTTTGTTATAACTCTGTATCTCACTGTAGGAGTGGTGGTCACAAGAGTCAAATCAAATTCTCTTTCCAGTCTCTCTCTAACAATTTCCTGATGGAGAAGCCCAAGGAAACCACATCGGAAACCGAAGCCCAGGGCTGGAGAGTTTTCAGGTTCATAAGAGAATGATGAGTCATTAAGTCTTAATTTCTCAAGAGCTGCTCTCAGTTGCTCATAAGTGGTCTCCTCAGTGGGAAATATTCCAGCAAATACCATGGGTTTCAGTTCTTTAAAACCAGGGAGAGGTGAATTAGCTGGTTTTTTGTCGTCGGTAATGGTATCACCAATTTTCACATCTGATATTTTCTTTATCCCAGCTATTAAGTATCCCACCTCACCTGCTCTAAGAATCTCCACTTTTAAAGGTTTAGGAGTAAACACACCTAATTCCTCCACCTCATAAGTGGCACCAGAAGACATCAATCTGATTTTCTGCCCTGGGTAAAGGACCCCATCCATAACTCTTACAAGAACCACCACTCCCCTATAAGGGTCAAACCAGGAATCAAAAAGAAGAGCCTTAAGTGGAGAGGTGAGCGAGCCTTTTGGATGCGGTATTCTTTCTACAATTGCTTCGAGAACTTCATCAATATTCGTTCCTTCCTTTGCTGAGATAAGGATAGCTTCCTCCCCTGGTATGGCAAGAGCATGTTCCATTTGCTCAATCGTTCTATCTATATCAGCGTTTTTTAAATCTATTTTATTAATTATGGGTACTAAAGTGAGATTATTTTCCATGGCCAAATATGAATTGGCAAGGGTCTGAGCCTCAACTCCTTGTGTGGCATCTATTACAAGTAGAGCGCCCTCGCATGCAGCAAGACTTCTTGAAACCTCATATGTAAAATCCACATGACCTGGTGTATCGATCAAGTTAAAAATATAATTCTCTCCATCCTTATTTTTAAATATTAATCTTACAAAATGGGCTTTGATGGTTATCCCTCTCTCCCTTTCCAGCTCCATGGAGTCAAGAACCTGTTCTTCCATTTCCCGTGGAGAAATCGCGTCAGTTTTTTCAAGAAGTCTATCTGCGAGGGTGGATTTGCCATGATCTATATGGGCAATTATCGAAAAATTTCTTATCTTTCTAAGATACTCTTTTTCCATGGAGTTCTATGAGTTCACATATATAAAATCTTTTCTCCCACATAACCTCTATACCACGTTTTCATTTTTAAAATTATATCAGAAATATATGCTAATTTGAATTTTCTGACCTAATTTTCTAAATCTCTCGAAGTTTTTTTGTGAAGGTATGGACTTACTCTAAAATAATACAGAAAATGTTCTTCATAAGTTGACAAATTAAAAAATTTCTGAAAAAATATATTTCTTTGAAAGGAGGCAATTATGGCTATTGATGTCGGAAAGGGCGCTAAAAGCCTCAAATCTGATCCTAACGTTGTTCCTCTGTGTGATGTTCTTCTTGTCCTTTTAATAATATTCTTTGTAATTACCCCAGCAATTCAGAAAGGAATAGATGTGAAGCTTCCAGAGCCTGGAGGAAGTAAAAGTGGAATTGATATTAGCAATGTTGTGGTTGTTAGTATTAAAGGTGATGGATCTCTGTTAATTAACAAGGAGCCAGTGGATATAAACCTTTTCTCTCAGCGATTGAGAGAAATCTATGCCACGAGAACTGACAAAACAATATTTGTTAGAGCCTCAACAAGGGTTACATACAAGGATGTTGTAAGAATTCTAGATCTTGCTAAAGGCGCGGGCGTGGAAGTTGTAGGAATTATGCCAGAAGTCTATACTGAATAACAAAAATTTAAAGCCCATCTTGCAATATTGCAAAATAATTTTACTTTTATTATTATTATCTTGTGAAAAGAAGATTTTTTCTTATCTACACAATACCCCTAATATTTATTGCTGGAACAATATATTATCTACTTTCTAACCCCGACATTGAAAATTTAGTTATAAAAGAATCTGAAAATTTTACAATAGTGGATCTCCTCGGAGATGCCTATTTGATAAGGAATGATAAAGAATTCACTATAAAAGATTTACCGTTAGTCCTATCTTACAAAGATATTATCAAAACCCATCCTTTCTCTGGTCTAACCATTCTCTGCCCTGATTCCTCCCTTATCCTTTTGAGCCCCTCAACAGAAATTATTCTTGAAAATAATTTCTTAACTCTACATAAAGGAAGCATTGAATGGAAAAATGTAAAGAGAGGTCTTGAAATTCATTTAAAAAATGGAATAATTCTTCATACATCAGAAGCAGGAATTGTGGAATCATCTGAAAAAATTTCTATAGTCTCTTCCAAAAAAAGAGCTTTATTGAGAATGGATAATAAGAGCCAGGGGGTGGAAGAGTTTAAGAGAGTAATTTTTGACAAAGGCAAGCAATATATTGAGGAGTTAGAAAAGCCGCCAGAGCTTATCTCCCCAAAAAATAACGAAATTTACGGAGACTGGAAAGAAGATTTTGGAGTTCTGAAGTTAGTTACAAAAGGTTTTAACAAAAATGATTCTTTGTTGTTAGAAGTTTCTCTGGATCCTTACTTTATAAATAGAATTTTATCCATTCCCTTCAGAGAGGAAATTCTTCAGCTTCCATTAGAGAGGATCGGAACTGGAAAAAGATTTGTTAGGGTGTCACCTTATGGGGTCAGGAAATCAGGTTTACCAAGTGAAACTGTGGAGTTCACAGTAAGGGCTTTCCCCCTCGCTAAAGCTTCTTTGGAGGAAAAGCTTCCAAGAATTGATATATATTCAGTAATTGTGAGCGGAAACATTGTAATTGTTAAAGGAAAAGTGGAAAGAGGCTCCAGGTTATTTATAAATAAAGAAGAGATCACTCCTGAACCCAACGGTGAATTTAATGTTCCTGTTTCTTTCGATGATATTGGAGAAAAATGGATCGAAATAGAGGCAATTTTTCCTAACGGGCTCCGTTCTTTTAAAAGGCAGAGGGTCTTTCTGGTAGGATATTAATATGTTACGGAGGCTATGAATGGGTTTGTTTTCATGGCTCACTGAAAAAATTGCTACTGATATAGCTATAGATCTTGGAACCTCAAACACTCTCATTTATACAAGAGGGAAAGGAATTGTTCTGAATGAACCATCAATAGTTGCTATCAACCCAAGTAGCGGAAAAATTCAGGCAGTGGGAACCGTGGCTAAAGAAATGCTGGGGAAAACACCTTCTAATATTGTGGCTGTAAGACCATTGAAGGATGGAGTAATTGCTGACTTTGAATGCGCAGAGAGAATGCTTGAGTATTTTATAACAAAAGGTCTTGGAAAAAACTCAATTTTAAGACCCAAAATAATTATTGCTATCCCATCTGAAATAACGCAGGTGGAAAGCAAAGCGGTTAAGGAAGCAGCAATGAGAGTGAAAGCATCTGAAGTCCATCTTATATATCAACCAATGGCTGCTGCTGTTGGAGCTGAGCTCCCCATTGAAGAACCCGCAGGAAATATAATTGTAGATATTGGAGGAGGAACCACAGATGTAGCAGTTATTTCCCTCTTCGGAATAGTCCTTTCTCAATCAATAAGGGTTGCAGGAAATGAAATGGATGAAGCAATAATTCAATACATAAAAAAGAAATATAATCTTTTAATAGGAGAGAAAACAGCTGAATTGATAAAAATGGAAATTGGTTCGGCTTACCCCCTCGATTCCCCCAAATCCATGGAGATAAAAGGAAGGGATCTTAAGGATGGCATCCCAAAAACCATCGTAGTAAATGACTCTGAAATAAGGGAGGCTCTAAGAGATGTGGTGGATACAATAGTGGAGTGTATAAGAAGTGTGCTAGAAAAAACACCTCCTGAGCTTGCTGCGGACATAGTGGATAGGGGAATTGTATTAACTGGAGGTGGTTCTCTTCTCAAAAATTTGGATAAAAGAATAAGAGAGGAAACCATGCTTCCTGTTTTCCTTACAGAAAATCCTCTTACCACAGTGGTATTAGGAACAGGTAAAGTCCTTGAAAATAGAGAACTTCTTAATAAAGTAGCCATTGGTTAGCCATATTTATGGCAAAAAATAATAGATTCTCTGATGTTATATATTTTACCTTTTTTTTAATTTTCCTGATTGCCATCTTCCTCCAGACCGAAAAAGGAATGAAATTTCTAAAATTACCTCTTTCGTCTTTTAATTCTTTTTTTGCAAACATCACCCACTCTTTGATATCACGAGCAAAAAATATTTCAGAATACATGAAAGATTTAGAAGGGCTACGAAAAAGGAAGGAAGAACTGGAGAAAGCCAATATTTTATTGAAAAAAAGAGTCTTTGAACTCGAAGAGGAATTGCGAAAATTTAGGAAGGCGGAAAATCTTCTTGGTATAAAAGAATTCCAGCATGTAATAGCTGAAACTATCAGCTATGACTTTACTAATCCCTATAGTGGAATCACAATAAACAAAGGAAGAAAACACGGAGTCAAAATTTATTCCCCTGTTCTTGATAGTGAATTAAACCTGGTAGGAAGGGTCTTGAGAGCAGATTGGTTCTCAAGTGATGTTCTTCTTTTAACAGGAGGAGAATTCGCAGCAAGTGTAAAATTAAAAAATAGTATTTTTGGAATTATATACGGAGAGAACTCACCCTTATGCTCACTTCGTTATTTAACAGAAACATCTGGAGTAAAAGAAGGAGAAGAGGTATTAACTTCTGGCTTTGATCGTATTTTCCCTTCTGGGATTAAAGTAGGAAAGGTGACAAAAGTTATTAACCCCGAAATAGGCATGGAAAGCATCGAAGTCAAACCTTATGCAAGTCCTAATTCTATGGAACTTGTGGTGGTTTTAATAAAATGAAAGAAACATCTCTTGGAATTTTGTGCATTTCAGTAGCTTTTTTATTGAATCATATAATTTCCCAATTCAATCCCTTTATTCTCCAGTTTGTCAATCTCTATTCCATTCCCATAATCTATCTCGCAATAAAAAAGAACGATTTTTCAACTATTATTATGGCTTCAACAGCTGGAATTCTGGAAGATATAAGCTCAATTCTTCCCATAGGAGTAAATGCGCTAAAAAAACTGATTCTCATTTTTACGCTGGGCAAAATTTCTAAGATGATCTCCATAAATTCTACACTTGGATACTGGCTTATTTTTTTTCTTTCTGTTACTTTTGAAGTGGTAATACTAATTCTCATAACAGGTTTCTTTGGACTGAAAGATCCACTGGGAGGTTTCAGGGAGTTAATTTTGATACAACCTTTGATCACCTCAATTATAGGTGCTCCTTTTTTCAAAATCTTTTCAAAATTGACTGAAAAGGAATAAAGGATATGGAAAGGGTTGTAAAAAGAATTAAACTATTTGAAAAGTTAGTTCTTTTAGTTTTTTTTGTTTTTTTTCTTTCTTTCTGGAGGCTCCAGATTCTAAAGCACGCCCACTATAGAGAACTCTCCCTTAAAAATATTGTTAAAAAAGTCGAGATCTTCGCTCCCAGGGGTTCTATAGTTGATAGATTTAACAGAAAATTAGTTGAGAATAGATTTATTTTCAGTTTATCCCTAAAAAGAGAATATCTTCAAAGAAAGGATGAGGTGTTCGAGAAATTGTCAAAAATAGTCCATGTGGATCATGAATATATACAAAATGAAATTCAAAGGAAGAAAGGATTGCCTTATTTCATACCTGTTCTCTTGAAAAAAAGAATGAATTTCGAGGAACTCTCCTTAATAGAATCCAGAAAAACTGATCTTCCAGAAGTTTCCATAATTTTTGAACCAGTAAGGCGATACCCATATGAAGGAAGCGCTTCCCATGTCCTTGGATATATGGGAGCGATTTCCAGGGAAGATGCTTTTATATATGGAGAGTTAAATCCAAATACCACCATAGGAAAAACTGGAATAGAAAAATCTTATGACGAGCTTTTAAGGGGAGAAAATGGCTGGATTGAATATATAGTTGATAGCGAAGGAAAGATCCTAAAGAGAAGTGGAATTAAGCCTTTTCAGAGCGGAAATATTTTGAAATTGACTCTGGACATAGATCTCCAGAGATTTGTTGAAGACCAACTTAAAGGAGAGAAAGGTTCTGTGATTGTTATGGATCCTCGAGATGGTGGAATTCTTGCAATGGCATCCTCCCCTACTTATGATTTAAGTTTATTCACTCCTTCCATTTCTCTTGAGAACTGGTCTTTTCTTTTGGAAAACCCTGATAAACCCTTATTGAACAGAGCTCTACAAGGGCTCTACTCACCAGGCTCAATATTCAAGATTATCCTCGCCATAGCTGGAATGAGTGAGGGAATTATCAAACCTGAGGAAACAATTTTTTGCCCTGGCTATATTAACATAGGTTCTGAAGTTTATAGATGCTGGAAAGGGGGAGGGCATGGTCATGTCAATCTATACAGAGCTGTGGTTGAATCTTGCAATGTTTACTTTTACAACTTAGGAAGATGGTTGGGACCTGAAAAAATAAAAAATTACGCTAAACTTTTCGGGCTCGGAGAATTTACTGGTATAGACATACCAGGAGAAATGCAAGGAATCGTCCCAGAACCTCAATGGAAAGAGAATTTCAAAAATGAGCCCTGGTATCCTGGGGATACAGTTATTCTTTCTATTGGCCAGGGTTATATAATTTTAACTCCCCTCCAGATTGCTAATTTTATTTCTACAGTTGCAAATAACGGAACAAAAATGCTTCCTCATCTCCTGGAAGGTTTTTATGATAAAAATGGGAAATTTAATAAAATTGAATGGAAAATAAGAGAGACCAAGATTAGCATAGAAAAAAAATATTTTGAAACTATAAAAAAGTGCATGTGGGGAGTGGTTAATGACAGCGGAACAGGTAGAGCCACCAAAATTCAAGGATTGGATGTGTGCGGGAAAACTGGCACTGCAGAGGTAGTTTCGAGAGAAAGAGCCAAACAAATTAAACCTCATGCCTGGTTCGCTGGTTTTGCTCCATTACAGGACCCAGAGATTGTGGTGGTAGTGGTTCTTGAAAATTCAGGAAAAGGAGGAGAAAAAGCTGCACCTATTGCAAGAAACATTTTCCTCCGTTATTTTGGGATGCCTGTTCCTGAAACAAAAACCACTGATATAAAAACTGTAGAATGATGGAAAAAATAAAGGAACTGGACTTTGTAATAGTTATAACAATAATTCTCCTCACTATTCTGGGAATTATTTTTATATATAGTGCATCCCAAGGAAGGACTGAGGTGTATAAAAAGCAAATTATTTGGGCAACCATATCCTTCATGGCATTTTT
>FWWM01003671.1_pt1 | contig 37632 bp, 39 predicted proteins | sample 2228351 | NCBI WGS metagenome assembly FWWM01 (sample SAMEA103939774, study PRJEB20133) | metagenome
GTCACAGGCCTTGCGTAGTTCTGATCCGTACAGGCATAGCACAGCTGGGCCTCCATAGCCTTACGAAAGTAACCAATTTATAAAACTCGATGTTGGCGTAAAGATATACTATGTAACGAAATCATAGCTCTTGGTATTAGTAAATGGACGCTCCCTAGACTGGTCATATGAATTAAAAGAGTGCGACGAAGTTGCGTTAATGGTTTTGCTCTTGTCTTTGCGGCCTCCCCTCTCTCCACTGGTCTATTGCGTCTTTTAGTGGTTTGAACCGGCGCAGGGCGTCTAGCTGGTCGGCGAGGAGGGCCACTCTGCCCTTTCTCGCCTTTCCCGTCAACGCCTTCAACACGGCTACCTCAACATCGTCTCTGACCGTTGGCCGTGCTATTTCGTAGTAATACGTGACAGTTGTTTTGCCCCTCTCTTCCCGTTTCCTCGCCCAGTACCACTCCATCTTCAACTGTCTCCTCTCCCCTCCAGCTTCGTACTCCGCGATTATGCGCAGGCGGCAGTCCTCTCCGGCGCATTGGCCTACGGGTTGGTTGCCTTTAACGAACTCGTACTTTAGGCCTACAACACGGGCAATTAAGTTGCCTCTATCGTCGTAAACTGGCAACGACGAGTCCACAGTCCCCTCTTCTCTCGCTGGTTTAAGCACATCATTCAGCTTATTAACTGCATCTTGGCCGTACCTACGCTCCAACACGTCCTTCAGTTTCCTGATGAAGCGTGCCGCCTCCTTGTCGCCGCCCAGCGCCATGCACTGAATTTCGCGGAGGCCGTCGTAGGTGATGTGGATTACGTAGTGTCCGCTCCACTTCACGGTGAAGTCTCTGCCCTCCTTAAGCCTCGCCGTCTTTAAGGCGTTTATAACTGCGTCCTTATGGTCTTTTTTGACGCTGATTACGCGTTTTCCGTCATCAATAGTGAAGTGTTCGCCCTCCCTCAGCCCGCTCCGTGCTAAAGCCTCAACAGCCTTCGTATATGACTCGTCTGCTATGCGGATTTCATAACCGCCTTGTTCTGTCACTGTGAAGTGTCTTCCCTCCTCTAGCCCTCTGGCCTTTAAGGCGTTTATGGCAGCGTTTTTAGAGGCTTCACTGCTTGGTTGATATTTTACCTTTATACGCTTGACTCCTGTCTCGTAATAAACCGAGAACTCCGCGCCGGCGAATTTAACGGTGTTAGGCCCAGCCTCAATATCTTTCACCAGCTGTTTATACCTATCCTCGCTGATCAGCCCCTTGAGCCCCTCGACAAAGCCTTTTAGCGCGTTTAGCCACCCGTCGTGGCGGATGGCTATTATGCCGTCTGTGGTGAGCTGGACTACCCATTTACCCTCAAGAGGTTTAACCTCTGCTACACCTCCAAGCGCTTTGATAATGGATGCTAACCGATCGGCGTTTTCGCGTGAGCCGATGAACTGAGCTTGTAGCTCACTGCCGGTCCAATACACGTTTATATGTGCCACTTCTTGCCCGTCAATCTTGAAGCGGATGACAGTCTTTGGATAACTCCTGCTTGTGTCCAGCGGATCTCTCTCCACAACAATGTTTCTGCGTAAGTAGTTCTCGACCATTGTTATGATCTCATTAAACTTTTTGAAAAAGCTTTCCTCCCTCACGTCGTAAGCCCAATCTACGCCGTATTTTGCCCTTACCACCTCGCCGCTGATTGCTCTAAACGCGTCGGCGAATTCTGACAGGGCGTCCCTCGGCTCGTACAGCCTTGGAAGCGCTGGGACTAACGCTTTCAGCAATTCGTTCAGCTCGGCGCCTCTGAAGACGATGCGATGTGCATTTCTGCCAGGATATACCGCACTTGGCTTAAGGCCAAGCTCCCTAAGCGCTCAGAGCCAGAACACAGTGAAGTGGTCGCGAGTCATAATCGGACTTTTCTCTTTTTCGGGGCCGCCTACTACAAGCCCAATATCATCTCTTAACACAACCCCGTCGTACAACACTGAGAATGTTACCGCCAAGGCCGCTTCCTCTCTGGACAGTTCACCCCTTCTGTGAGTCTCCACGGCGTATGCCAGAGGCGAGAGAACGTGGAAATATTTAGGCAAAAATAGCATTGGCTGAGTACGGCGAAAAATACGCCGAGCCTTTAATCAGCGAGTATGCCCTAAGAAGGGCCTTTTGGTGGGAGGGGGAATAGCGTGGCAAGCCGATGTCCTGTTTCGTGACGGAGAAAAAGGCGGTGTGCAAGGTGGGAGAAAAAATGGCCGCGTTTTACGTATTTGACACCCCCCACGGCGTCTACTTAAGGCCGGAGATAAAGCTTGTGGACGACTGGATTAAAGTGGCGCATAGGGGAGATGATAAGTAAGGCAGTTAAGGCGGCGTGTGTAAAAGTGGCATTGCCTGAAGCATTTTCCTTACCGCGCAAATTCGGCGTTTCATGGGGGTGTTTCACGCAAGGGGCCTTCTACGGCCTTAACGCCGTTGTGGCAGAGGGTGGCGCTAAGGGGGTGTATGTACGTTACGTACTGCCTTACGACGTTGAGACAATCTGTGGTTTAAAAAATCTATTTAAACTCGTGGTGGAGGGCGTCTCATGAGGCGGGTTTTAATCACCTTGTTGTCCATCCTGGGGTTTTCCGCAGTCCTCACGTTCTTCCCCGCTGAGTTTTTCACAGTACTCATACTCTATTTCGTGTTCTTCTTTGGCCTGTCAATTATCATGGGGTTGAGGTCGTATAGAAAAGGCGTAGTGGCGGCACAGGAGATTTCCAGGGGTAGGCCGCTGATAGAAATAGATGAAAAAGAAGTAAATAAACTATTAGAAAAAGATAAAGAGCTAATCAACGAGTACAAGAGATTCGCCAGAGCCTCATTTATGCCCCTACTAACCCTGCCCATATTTATCCTGCTGGCCACGTTTCTATTCCCAACTCTGCCGCCCTTGGCCGAGTCCGGGCTTGGACCTGTAGTGGGCCGCGAGGCGGCCAGATTCCTAAGCTATGTAGTTGTATTCGGCATTTTTGCTGTAATTTCCATGGCGACTTTTAGGCCGCCTGTTGCCCCGAGGATTGTGAGAAATCTCAAAGTGTACGAGGCGGGTCTGGTAATTGATAAAAGCTTGGGTCTTAAGGCGCCTATTGAAGTAACAGATTATAAAATAAATGAGGAAAGAAAATTCGTAGAATTTAAATTAAATAATCAGATATTTAGGATTTACTACAAGGATATAAAAGAACTTGATAGTATTTTATCTAAATTGGTAAGGCGCTTAAAACAGTGAAGCCAAAGATCCGGCGATCTCCTCCTCGCTCGGCCCCTTCTTCTCCTCCTCTTCCTTTTTCTCCTCGGCCTTAGCTTGAGGCGCTGAGGCGGCGGCGGCAGTAGCCGCTGGAGCCGCAGCGGCTGGAGCGGCTGCAACTGGCGCAAAAGCCGCGGACTTAATGGCCTCCTCTATATTCACCTCTTTGAGGGCGGCCACTAACGTTTTAATTCTCACTTCGTCTGGCGTTATGCCAGCCGCTTGTAGCACTCTTGCCAGGTTCTCCTCGTTTATTTCTTGTTTGGCGTAGTGTAACAATAGGGCGCCGTAGATGTACTCCATGAAAAGTGACGAGAAGGAGACATTTAAAAATTTTAACAACCCCTTATACCTCTTCGATCTTTACGTTCTTGCTCTTCAACTCCGACAGCACTTGTTCGGCCTTATCTGGCGGGAGTTTAATTGTATAAAGATAGCCGGAGAGCCGCGCCTTTAGCTTCACGTAGTCCTGATAGCGCTTAACTCTTATCTCCTCCGCCCTTTCGCCATATTGTTTCCAGAGCGCCAGTAGGAATAACTCCTTTGGCATACCCCCTAGTAGAGAGGGATATATAAAATTTGGCCGGGGTAACCCGCCAGGCTCATCCGCCCCCGCTCAGGGGTGTTACCTAGGGCTAATCCTTTATTACTCCGAGTTTAAAATTTTTTCGACCCCACAATGAGGCCTTTCGGCTAATCTATATTTCTGTGCCTGTACTCTATATGCGGCAACGTCCTCATGACTTCAAAGGCGAGGTTTGACAGCTGGTTTAACAGCTTGGCGGCGGGGGCCTCCCCCAGCGAGACCAGCCTCCTCTCGGCCCACCTTATCCACACCCTCGCCTCGTCCACCGCCGAGCACTCCGGCGAGGCGCAGGCCAGCCAGCTCCCCAGCCGCCCCTCCGGCGCCACGGCGTAGGCCAGCTTCAGCGCCCTTCTGTACAGCGCAGTGGCCGTGTCCAAGTACTCAGCCCTCCCGGTGGCGAGGTAGAAGCCCAGCTCCATCACCGAAAAGGCCACCAGCCTCATGATCCTGGCCTGGGGGCGGGGGATGAGGTTTGCGGCCTTGTGGGAGTACGCTATGGCCGTGTCCAACGCGCCGTACAGCTTCACCACGGGGTCGTCCTTCCTGACGGGCCTCGCCGAGCCCTTCCAGTAGACTACGGTGTCGCCGCTGTCGCCAGGGCAGGTAAACAGCAATAGACAGGGTTTTATCAGCACTATATACTGCCACAAATCTAAATAAAAATACAACAGTTAAAATAGTGTGATGACGCCGCTGAGCGACGATTTGTGAAGTCATTTCAGCCGTCTGAACAGTTAATAGCCCACAGGGTTTTAACTATAATGTTAGTTAAAAAGTCGGAAAAGAGGGGGCCGGGGCTGTTGAGAGAGGAGTTGAAGAGGCCCGGCATTGTCTTAGTCCCCGGGGTATTCAACGCGTTGACAGCCCTAATGGCGCAAGATCTCGGCTTCAGAGCTGTGTACGTGTCGGGGGCGGCGGTCACGGCCTCAATGGCCCTGCCGGATCTGGGCCTTATAACTATGGACGAAATGGTCAGGGCTGTGAAATATATAGTAGACGCCGTTGACATACCAGTAATAGTAGATATAGATACTGGATACGGCGAGGCCCTTAACGTCATGCGCGCAGTACGTGAGTTCGAGGCAATAGGGGCGGCTGGGGTTCAGTTAGAAGACCAGGTTTTGCCGAAAAAATGCGGACACCTAAGCGGCAAGGCGTTAATACCGCCTGACGAAATGGCGAAGAAAATACGCGCAACTGTAGAGGCTAGGCGCAATCCAGATTTTGTGATTATTGCGCGTACAGACGCCGTAGGCGTCACTGGGTTTGAAGACGCGGTAGAGCGTGCCTTATTATACTTAGAGGCAGGCGCTGATGTAATATTCCCAGAGGCTCTCCGATCTGAGGAGGAGTTCAGGGAGTTTGCCAGAAGAGTCAAAGCGCCGTTGCTGGCCAATATGACGGAGTTCGGCGTATCGCCTTTAATACCGGCGAAAAAATTGGAGGAGTTCGGCTATAAATTTGTGATATTTCCAGTAACGGCGCTTCGCGTGGCCATGTATGCAATTAGAGAAGTGTTTAAGACGATCTTGAGAGAGGGGACTCAGGCGTCTTGGCTCGACAAGATGTTTACTCGAAAAGAACTATACGAGCTAATTAAATATTACGACTACGAGAGAATAGACGGCGAAATCTCAAGCTATATAGATAATATTTATAAAAAACCTAGAGGAGAGCGCCATGGATAAAATAACTAAAATACTGGCCGAATATACGGAATCGGTAGACTACTCGAAAGTGCCATTAGAGGTGCGCCACGAGGTAAAGCGGCGTATTATTGACTCTATAGCGGTGGCCTTCGCCGCTTACAGCGCAGAGCCTGTAGTTCTTTCCAGGAGAGCCGCCTCTAAATTCGCGGTTAGAAAAGGCGCCAGGATTTTAGGCACGCGTTACGAAGTGGCCCCCGACTGGGCGACCTTTGTAAACGGCTTGATGATACGCTACCATGACTACAACGACACATACCTCTCTAAAGAGCCGCTACACCCCAGCGATTTAATAGGCGCCGCGCTTGCAGTCGGCGATTATGTGGAGGCCAGAGGAACCGATTTAATCACCGCGGTGGCGATTGGGTATGAGGCCTCGGTGACTTTCTGCGACGGCGGCACGTTGCGCAAAAGGGGGTGGGATCACGTCAACTTCTTGGGCATAGGCAGCGTGTTGGCCTCTGCGAAGCTCCTCGGCTTAGATGCAGTTAAGACGCAACACGCCCTCTCGATTTACGCAGTGCCCCACGCGGCAATGAGACAGACTAGAGTCGGCGAGTTGTCTATGTGGAAGGGCGCCGCAGCCGCTAACTCGAGCAGAAACGCGGTATTCGCCGCGTTGCTGGCGCAAGAGGGCTTCACGGGGCCGTACAAACCCTTCGAGGGGGAGATGGGGTTCTTTAGGCAGTTGCTACAAGGAGACTTCGACGTGTCTGTGCTAAGCGGAATAGAGGCCAAGAACCCGCCGCGCAGAATCCTCGACACTTATATAAAGCCTTACCCGGTGGAATACCACGCCCAGACCGCCGTAGAGGCCGCGTTGAGACTGAGGGAGAAGGTGAGAATAGAGGAAATTGAGAAGATTAGAATAGACACCTACGAGGCCGCGTATACAATTATAGGGCCTAAGGACCCGGAGAAGTGGGATCCCCACACTAAAGAGACCGCCGACCATTCGCTAATGTGGATAACGGCGGCGGCCTTCGTCTGGGGGCCTATAAAAATTGAACACTACAAGGACATTCGCAACCCCGCCGTCCTCACGCTCATGAAGAAAATTGAAGTCAACCTAGACCCAGAGCTGGACAAGCTGTACCCCCAGGCCTTCCCCACCGTGATAACCGTCTACACAAAGGGAGGCGCCAAATACACCGAGAGGGTAGACTACGCCAAGGGCCATCCCAAAAACCCAATGACAGACGCCGAGCTTGAGGCCAAATTCACGGCGCTGACTCAAGACATATTGCCAGAAGAGGTAAGGGGAAAAGTGTTGCAGATGCTCTGGCGCCTCGAAGATTACAACATAAAAGACATAATAGAAGCTCTTGTAGCCTAACCACTAGAACGACCTGTACCTGGCTAAATTTGCCTATGAATGCATAGCCAACTTTCAGATTGGCGCGTAGGATTTAAGCCTCAGCCGTAAATACAGATTATAACTATTATCTCCTTCTCCCTCTTAGCAATTCTCGCCCCCATTTCGTTAATCTTTTCCAGCTCAAAAGAGGTTTTTCCTCCTAACCAGAACTCCATGTCTTCTGGAGCGTCCGGATAGTAGAAATGTGACGTCAGTAAGCGCTTATTGTGAGGCGCTATTGCGAGAAGTGTGCCAAAAACCCGTTCCTCATAGTGTCGCCTGGTCCGTTCCCGCACATGCAAGTACGTCATTTTTCTGCGCAAAGTCTTGTTCCACAGGCTGGCTGATAAGGCTGTAGTTCTTTGGCAACTCCGGCGTTTGCAAAGACTTGCTTGAGGGGGCCAAGGCAAACGTGAAGGAGGGGAATACCGGAGAATACGCTTAGCCGCTAAGCATATATACGTTGATGCATTTATAAACCCCGCTGTGCTGTACTGGGCATGACGCCTCGGAACGCTACTCCAGAGAAGAATAGCTTCCCGTGATGCCAAGGCCGTGCTATACCTCCTTCGCGACCTTTGAGTATTATGGACTAATTCCGAAAATGTTTTTGCCAAGAATCGAACGAGAAAAAAGAGGGGAAGTGTTTCACGATATGGCTATGTGGGTATTGTTAGGGTTGTTGCTTGCCGCATTGCTAATTGCCACGCCGGAACCCCTAGTGGTCGAGCTTGAAGAGGGAGTGGGGCCAGTGGAGTGGGGGGTTTACCTAAAGACCTCAGAGGGGCTTTATAAGGCGGCAGTTGTCTACCTCCCCGCGTATTACGAAGTGGCCTTTCCGGACAACACCGCTGGCAAGGCGCCTTTCTACCAGCCTTGGCGCTTCGCCGTGTTGCCGCTCGAAAGGGTCAACAAAACGGGCAACATTGTCGGGAGGATAATCACAGACCAAGGCACCATTCTCTTCGTAGACGAGCCCCCCGTCATAATCTTCGCAAAGGAGGCGTTGGCAAGCAAGCCAGCAAAGGTAATGGCAAAGGAGCTACCGCCCCCAAGAAGTCTCGCGCCGAAGCCGAAAATAACAACAAGAAATTTGGAGAACAGCGAGAGCAAAGACCAAGCGGCGAGACCAGAGAGTACCTCTGTGGCTGTAGGCGCGGCTCTTGAGCCTGTGGGCGCCCTATACCTAGCGGGGCAGGCCAGGAATAACCAGTACCTTAGGGTATACAAGGCAGATCCCTACGTAAGCCCACCGTGTGGCGACGATTACGTGTACTTGGGCAAAAATGTTTGCCACGCCGCTCTGGGGATTCTCCCCCGCGACTGGGCCCAGGGTAGGGTGGTGGTAGAGCTCTACAACGTGGCGGGCTGCTCCCTTATAGGCACATACAGCATTACCGTGCCTCCCGGCGGCGATTACATCTTCGCCTATTTTATCCTGTTCTCGAAATTCGGAGGAAGAGACGTGAGCAATACAGAGCTGGCCGCCCGCTTTAAGTTCGAAGGTAGCGGCGCCATTTCCGCAAACGTGTCTATAGCCTACAACAGAGTCGTGGCAGCCAACTTCCAAACGTCTACATACGACTTACGGCAGTACGGCACTATTTCCTCAAGCCAGTACTTCTACGGAGTGTTACACGCCCCGCACATTCCGCCAGATGGCTTAAGCGATATGAACATAGATATTAATGTGGTCCTTTACACCGTAGATGTTGCTAACGGCGTATGTCAGTATAAACAGCTCAAATATGAAGTTTATATTAACAACGCATACGAGGGAGGCGGGTACTTGCCGTGCAACACGGAGAGTAGCTCATGTAAGTGTAGCGGTGCTATCACCCTCAGCTACTCAAGCGCCCCCTTCCCGCTTAGAAGCGCCAAAGGCGCCGGCAGAGGCGCCTTAGCCGTTGCTCTGATCTTCAAAAGACCCGACTCCTCTACGCCGCCGCGGATATATTTATATACAGCATCTCAACGCATAAGCGGCAATTTCTGGCGTGAGATATATACGCCGTATGCCCTCTCATGGGAACATCTTCAACAATTTGCTCTAGCACATATTATTAACAGAGAGGCAACAAATATTGCCGTGGTAGCTAAATCTACTGGAACTAGTATGAGTGGCGATTGGAATCTCGGCCTTGAGTTAGGCGTAGGCGGTCCCAACATTAAAAGGGTCGATTGGATAAATGTGAGATTCCGCCACAACATGGCGGGCCGCTTATCTAATATCCCCTATAGACTTTACTACGCAATGGGCGATGCTATAAAACCCGTGAGTGCGCCTTGGTGGCAGGAGCTCGGGGCGGCGGCTGCGGACGTTATCTCGTTAGTGATAACGATCATACCAATGGGCTATAGCACGAGTGTGTTAGCCGGCTTGCTTACCTATGCGGCGGGTAAGTTCATAAACGCCGCCACTGGGCAGGTAGTCACATATGGCGACAGCTCCACCTTCTACGTCGAGTGGTGGCGCGGCTGGTCGGAGCCCACGCCGAATTATGTAGTGATTAATTTATACATGGGGTACCAGGGAAGCGACGTAAATCTTAACACTGAGTACATAACTTTTGCGAGTAATCGTGGAATTGAGAGCTATCCAGCGTATAGCGGCGGAGCCGTGCCTCGTTATTGGGGAAGCATAGGGGAAACAATGACTTGGTGGAGCTTCAGAGGCCTTGCTCACTACACTACGTGGAATCCTAGATAGCGGCGTGGTGTTAAAATACTTGTTTTTCCCTCTTTTTGTCGTTCTTTTTTCGTCCCTTGGTATTCTTCTCGTTGGGTGGTCCCCTTGGGTTGGGCTTTTTGTGGGTTTGTGGTATTGGGGGGTTGTGTGGTGGTGTATTGGGCTTTGGCACTGGCTTTTGGGAGCCCGCTTGTCGGCGAGATACGCCCTCTTGCTTTTAGCCCCGGCGGCCCCTTATCTCCTCGCGCCGCTTATCCACGAGGCGACTGCCGGGGCCAGCTTCGCCTTGTGGGCTTGGCTCGGGATGTCCCTCTACTTAGTGTACAAGCCGTTGAGATTTAGGAGGCGCATTGCCGCCTTTTTGATATCCCTACTCGTCTTCTGGACGGCTGGCGGCCTTGTTGCGGTCCTCCTAGTCGCCGCGTTGAGAAGAGAGATTTTCGAAAGCCCCTACATCAACCTCCCCGCTCTGAGCGTAGCCCTCCTCCCAGCACTCACTGCCGGGATAATTGCCGCGTGGCTGGCGCTAAGAGCGCTGAGGAAGTGGCTGTAGCATGCGTCCTTGACTATAGCCCTCTTTTCTCAAGGGAGTCTTACTCTCTTTAGATCTCCCTTTCCATCTAACAGGGCGCCCTGGGCGGCTCTATGCAACGGCCGGGAGTTCTCTTTATTATCACATCGCCCAACAAGGCCATTGCATAGTGCATGCCTCGGCCACCACGAGGGCACGCCGTGCCGCGCCCCCTCGGCCTATTAAATCAACATATGCGAGGCCCTAAAACTACTCAAGCAACTCTGTGCGCTACGACTTCCAAGCCGATGATGTACGCCAGCAAAGTATGCCGATGGGTATACCCTAAAGGCGAGTTTACGGGCGTTAAGCCAAACTGAGAATTACTATTCGACAATAAACTAACGAAAAAAAAGACTGTAATTTCTTGGGACTATGGAACGGAAAATAGTCCTCGGCTTAGCGCTAGCGGCCGAAGCGGTGCTGATGTTTTCCGCCACTTATCCAGATCAGAAGTTTAGACCCCTTGTTGCAAGAGTTCAGTACGAGGCGAGGTGGGGGTTCTTCTTTCGTAGCGCTGATACAATTAATAAAGCTTTGGGAGTAGTAGGGTGGAAATGATAAGGCCCATTGCCCTACTCGTCATAGCGCTAGCTGTTGCCGTGCAGGCAGGCGTGCTGTATGTAAACATGTCTAAATACGTCGTCGAAGTCAACACCACCTGCGGACCTGCGTACATATTCACTGCGCCGTTTGACTACGCCCCTCTTCTAGGCGAGTGGCTCGTCGAGCAAGGATTTGTTGAGAAGTATGACAGCCCCATCCGCAAGAAGGCCAGGGAAATGCTCGGCATAAAGTCAGAAGACAACGTAACTTTAGAGCAGTGGAACTCGTTAGTGGCGCTTGACCAATCTCTACTAAGCGACAAGGTTAAAGCCGTGGAAGATGCGTTAAGAAAGGCGGGTGTTGAGGTTATAGAGGTAGGCGGCGCGAGTACAGTTAAGATCCCCAACGACAGTGCTAACAACGGCACCGTATACGCCTTTGTTAGGCTCGGCGGGAGGCTTGACGTGTTGAAGAGGCTGGAAAATGTGGCCAACGATTATAACATCTCTATAATAGTAGTCGATTTGCCAAGAGTTAAGGCCCTTCGGACAAATAAAACAGTGGACTTCATACCGGGGCTAGGCGCCCCAACACACGGCATAGTACCGTTGACAATATTCGGGCCGTTTGGCGACGTTGTGTATTACGTGCGCCAGCCTGACGAAGAGGCCATTAGGGCGGTTGAAAAACACTTGAAGGAAAGGGAACTGTGCGGAGTGGCGGTATTGTTCGTACCTAGCGAGAGGTACGTCCCCCGCCTAACGCCCTTGAGAGAACAAACAGGGCTTGCGGCAGATTTCATCTGGATTGCGCTGGCCGTGGGGACAATCGCCGTAGTCATAGCCTCGCTGTATATACGTAGGTCGTTGGGTTATGTTTAAAATTAGCGCTTATAGATTAATGGCAAATGCACCGCAAGATCCCGGAGGAAGCAGATATTCAAAACTCGGATTTAATTGCGGGTGTGACTCAAAACCTTATTATATACTTTCGCGGTCAAGTGGGTAACGAATTAGTTTATATACTGGTGAAACCCAATGGGAGTAGTACAAAAGTTTGTCCAGGCGATAGCGAAGGTCCTGTCTTCTACATGTGGAGTCAAAGAATAGATTCTATGACGGTATATTATGCGAATGTTCTTGGTATTACAAAAGCAACTAATGCCGAAAGGACGGTGTTAGTTGCTGACGAGGCGCTTAATAGGTTGCAAGTATATCTCTATATACGTATAGATCATGAAAGCGCTGTTACTTACTTTAATACTCGTAACGTTAATCCTTGCGGTACCCCAGATTAAAGTTGTATATGATTTTAACGGTATAGTTGTAAATAAGACGTGTTATTTAGCCAAGACGCAGAAGTACTGGCCCATACCTATTGCAACGATCTCAGTAGAGGTAAATAAAGATAAATTCGCCAAGATGATGCCCCCTATTAGGGCCTTTATCGAAGAGTTAAGGAGGACACCCGGCGTATATGTCAGAGCCGGAGATGACTACGAGGAGGCGCTAAATAGGCTGAAAAGAGGCGAGGTGGATAGGGTTTCTCTGTGGTTTGAAGTGTTCGTATTTAACAATAAATCGTTGATAGGGCGTATAGTAGAAAAAGCGAAAAGTCTTGGGTTGGGATTAGCGGTATACTACATTAATGCCACAAATCCAGGCCCGTTTCCAAGTCCCAGGGAAATACTCGACATGTTCCGCTCTTGGCATAATGAGTATATTGAGAAATTATTGAGAAATATGGAAAAAATGCGCTCTTCGGTTTACTTATCACATCGCACGAAGTCCCTGTGGTATTTCTCCTAGTTGTCAACGCCACAGAGGAGGAGGCCGATAAAGTGGCGGCGCGGGTAAGGGAGATCGTGCCCTGTAGATACCCAATAGTTTACTTTACAGACAAGCTAATTTTATTACCGTATAGGGGCCCTGAGGCAGATCTAGGCAATGCTTCCGTTGCGGAGGGCGCGCATGCCGTGTCTTCAGAAGGGGGTACTGGGGGCGGCGCAACCGCTGTAGAGAGCGCGTCTGCATCGCCTGCGGCAGAACGCGCCGGCAGCAAAACACAATGGACTGGCGTAATGCCGGTAGCCTTGTTCGCGGCGCTTGTGGCGGTATTGTTAGGTAGGATCACCCAAGGAAGGAATTTACTTGAACTTTTTAAATTCCATGCAGATGGGGGATTTAATGGACGTGGATTACGACGTAATAATCGTGGGGGCCGGCATAGCTGGACTGTCAGCAGCCTTGTATACGGCCAGGCAGAGGCTTAAAACTCTCGTTATTAGCAGGGATTTAGGAGGACAGCTAAATATGACTACGCTTATTGAAAACTACCCAGCGATACCTAAAATATCTGGGCCGGAGCTGGCAAAGAGAGTTGAACAGCAAGCCAGGACTTTCGGCGCCGAGATAATTTTCGACGAAGTGAAAGCCGTGGAGAAACACGGCGACGTTTTTGTGGTAAAGACTGAGGGGGGAGATGAGTACAAGAGCTTGGCCGTGATCCTCGCCTTTGGCAAGACGCCTAAAGAGCTGGGAGTTCCCGGCGAGGCGAAGTTTAAAAACAAAGGCGTCTCCTACTGCACCATCTGCGATGCCCCCTTTTTCAAGGGGCAAGACGTGGCGTTAGTCAGCTGGGGCGACTTGGCTAGAGAGCCCGTCACAATACTCTCCTCAGTGGCAAACAAGTTCTACTGGATTTACCCAGGGGAGAAGCCTATTCACGACGACGAGTTTATTGAACAAGCCAAGAGGCTGGGCAAGGCCGTCTTTGTGCCCAACAGCGAGGTAGTTGAGATCAAAGGCGATACAAAGGTGAAGTCGGTAGTGGTTAAAAATAGGAAAACCGGCGAGTTGCAAGAACTACCCGTCTCCGCGGTGTTCGTAGAGGTGGGATACGTCACGAAGAGCGACTTCGTCAAACACCTAGTGGAGCTCAACGAGAGGGGCGAGATAATAGCCGACTGGGAGGGGAAAACCAAAACCCCCGGCGTCTTCGCCGCAGGCGATATTGTGGCCTACCCCTATAAACAGGCGGTGATATCAGCCGCCATGGGCGTCGCCGCCGCGCTGTCCGCAACGGCATATGTAATGAAACTAAAGGGTAAGCCAGTCCACAGCCTAGTGGACTGGAGAGCCGAGAAAAAATAAGGTTTTAGACGCGTATCCCTATACAGCAATCGCCCTCAATTATTACCCCACCTGCGCAACGCCGCTGCCAACATCGCTAACAAAGCCACAGACAAAACCGCCAGCACTACGCCCATCCAACCCGCCGGGCCGTCCGCCACAAGTGCGCTCTCAGAAATGGCTGATGTATTTTTCACCGCCCCTCCGTCAGATGCGGCCACTTGAGAGGAGCTATCCATGCCATCCACCTGTTCCACAAGGCCGCCCGCGCTGGACGAAGCGCTGTGCAAGTCTGTGTTATCCGTCAGTGGGTATAAGTATAGCTCGTCTACGAAATAGACTATTGGATATCTACACGGCACAATCTCTCTAATCCGCATAGCAACACTATCCGCATCTTTCTCCGTGGCGTTAAAAACTGTAAGAGTTACAACGGGTACGTCAAGTATAAACCCCATGCCGAAGTAGATATCTCTTCCATACCTCTTTACATTGTGAAGGGCGGTAATGCAATAGATTATCCCACAGCGCTATATGTAACTCCCATTGGCGAGGCTTTGAATAGGTTGCAAGTATATCTATACACGTATAGGTCATGAAGCCGCTGGTATTTCTACTAGTCGTAGTGGTATTGATATTGGCGGCGCCTCAAATAAGAGAGGTATATGATTTCAACGGCAATAGTTGTGAACAAAACGTGTTATCTAGTTAAAACGCAGACTCTTCCCGTATTTACCGTCGCCTCCTCAGTGGATGTTGACAAATTTAGCAGAATACAACCTCTAGCCAGATCTTTTATCCACGGGTTGAAGACTACGCCGGGAATATACATTCGTGGAGATGAAATATTCGGTGAAGACGTGTTGCAGAGATTGAGGGAGGAGGGTGGTAGGGTAGACGTATGGCTTGAAGCGTACGTATTTAGTAACAAGTCGCTGGTAAGGCACATTGCAGAGAGGGCTAAAGGGCTGGACATTGGGCTAATTATTTACTATATCAACGCCACAGACCCAGGCCCATGGCCTGGTCGTGAAAGGGCTATTGAAATGATGCGCTCTTGGGTAAATGAGTATACCAAGCACATTTGCATAATACACAGTCATAGAGTCTACCCTTTGGCTCCACATGTAGAAGACAGGCCCTCCGCTGTCGCCACGACAAGCGCTTATAGTCCCCCCACCTCTTTTAACCAGCCTATAGACCAGGATGTTATCCCATGCTATGTAAAGATCGTAAATGACGAGGTTTGTATCGTAACAACACCTAAATCCGAGTTTTGAATATCCGCTACCACCCGGATATAGCGGCGCATTTGCCATTGTGTAGTACCAGTTGACGAGGGCGTCTGTCTGGAACCCCACTGCTGAGGTGGCAATCCAAGGCCTCACAGTTGGACTTATCTAAACTCAATATATAAAAACGGTAGATCTACTTTGCCGCAACTGGGAACCTCCACCTTTGCCTGTGTAGTATAGAAGTAGGCGGAGAATGTCTTACCCCACGCCGCGTCAAAGCTAGCATCTCCAAGCACAACGAAGGTCTGTGTCCCACCCGTCCACGCCACGTCTATTCCTACCATTTCTACAATCTTGGCGACTCTCCCCAATAGGACTTTGCCAACTTTTTTAGCATATTCAATTATTTTCTTCCCCAGATCCACGCCGGCGCCTACGTCTGGCGCCGTCAGCGAACCTGGACACTCCTGGTAAAACCAGCCGGCTAGCTCACTTACTTGGACGTTGTACTGAGGTATCTGAGAGCCAGTCCCAGTGTATGACCTGTACAGAATAGTTGTTGAGCCCACCACTTGGGCATCTGGCGTATCTGTAACGTCGGCCACCCCCATCACTATCGTATTGCCGCTTGTTTGCACCCCGTTGGGATACACCCGGTACAGCCAGTCTTGATCCACTAAAAGACATCCACTCACATCGGCGGCATAGTACTCTATTCTATACACCTCGTACCTCCCTGACATCCATAAATAAATAGCGTAAATCCTCCCGGCGGGAGGGATAGCAGACGAGCGGGCGCCACTGTACTGTGCCCCAAGTGTGTAGGCGTACGGCTCTATTCTGAGGGATATATTTACGAGGTCAGCCACATCTTCTTGTAACGCAATACCGAAGCTAAACCGCTTTTCATAAATTGAGGCAAGTCCTATGCTGAAGGTTCCGTAAACTCCTGCGATGTTGTTAACGCGGAACAGAGGCACAGGCATCATACCTGTCTGGAACTCGTCCTCCTTTACCATCTGGGCCTCTGGACACGCAGCAAAGGCGTAGCCGCCGGCCTTATAACCCCTACCCCCCTCCTTTATTTTACCTCTTACCTTCGCCCTTATTTCGTAGTCTCTCCCCTCGCCGATTGTTTTTACCGCCTCTCTCGGGTCGACGGAAGCCGTGGTTACGACTACGTCGCTTTTATTCACCACTACTATCATGACGCCAACTCTCCCAACCCTCTCGGCGGCCCACGCCATTAAGGCGTCCACGACGTGTTGAGGCACAACGCCTCTACCGTTGACAAGCTCGACTGCCTTGATTAGCCCCGGCGCCGATGCATTTGGCGCATACGCCGGCAGAATAAACACAGATGCATTCACAGGCCCCCCGTCGTCTTCAAGGTAGATATACAGCCTGCCGGTCTTGTTGGAAAATTCATGTGATTTTGATTCAGCTGGCTTGTTAATCGCCGAAATGGGGATCTCCGGACGCTCCCAAAACTTGTTGCCAAGGTATATCGCGATAGCTATTACCACCACCGCAACTGCCACAGCAATACCTGCTATTTTTCTTACTTTTTGCACCTCCATGACCTCTAAAAACTTCCAGTCTTTTTTTTTACTTTAGCCATATTGGTAATTTTCTTACGTCTTTTGGCTAATATGCCATTGGAAAAATTTTTAATAGGGGTGGGGTTTGGTGGTCGATGTCTTCAAAGGAGCAGGAGGCTCAGAAGGGAAAGCAGGGGTGGATTACCCCCACGGTGATACCCCCGGAGGAGTGGGCCACCTTTAGATACCGCGGCAAGACGCTAGAGGAGCTTTTAAACATGCCGATGGATGAGTTTATCAAACTGCTCCCCGCAAGGCAGAGGAGGAGCTTAAAAAGGGGATTAAAGCCTGAGCACAGAAAACTCCTCGAAAAGATAAGAAGGGCGAAGAGGCTAGCCGCCCAGGGTAAGAAAGTTGTTATTAAAACTCACTGTAGGGATATGATAATACTCCCCGAGATGGTGGGCTTAACTATTCAGGTGTATAACGGGATTACCTACATACCTGTGTTTATATCGCCTTGGCATATCGGCCACTATCTTGGGGAATTCGCCTTGACGACTAAAGTGGTGCAACACGGCGAGCCTGGCCTCAAGGCGACGAGGTCGTCGCTACACATCGCGGCGAAGTAGTATGACCACGGTAAAACTCCAGTCAAGGCCTAGGCCGGGGGATGTATTCACCCTACCCAATGGGAAGAAAGTTGAGGTAAGAGATATTGGGATACCCTACGTCCTCCCCCCGGCGAGCGTCTGCGACGACCCCCTTTGTCCCTGGCACGGCCACCTTAAAGTACGACTAAAGCTTCTGGAAGTCACTGTGGAAAAGGTCAGAATGCATAAAGCCGCCGTTGTTACTCACGAGTGGTTATACTACATAAGGAAGTACAATAGGTATGAGCGCAGACGTAGAAGGATGAGGGTGAGGGTACCCGAGTGCATAGAGGTAAAGCCCGGCGACAAGGTGATAATTGCCGAGACAAGACCGCTGTCTAAAACAATCGCCTGGGTGGTAATTGGAAAGAAAGAAGACGTAGTAGAGTGGAAGGCTAGGCACGAGACTCTCCAAGCGTAGTCCATTTCTTTTTTCAAAACGTGGAGCCTGTAGTTTTAGTAGACACGAGAGAACGCGCTTTAGAGGTTGTTAGACATATTAAAGAGGGTGGTTGCGGCGTGATTAAAACAAAGCTAGAGGCTGGTGACTACGCCGCAGGAGGGTATGTTTTTGAGAGGAAGAGCGTCGACGATTTAGTCAACTCAGTAATAGAAGGGCGTATTTTTGAACAAGCCGAGAAACTCAAATCCACAGGACTTAAACCAGTGGTAATAGTCGAGGGAGATTTGTGGGGAGAGTTGAAGTATAGGAAAATATCTCCCAACGCTATCCTAGGGGCCTTACTTGCATTAACCTCCCTGGGGCTTGGCCTCATATATACAGAGGACAAGGCGCAGACCGGTGTTCTCGTGTGTCTAGCGGCGAAGAAAGAGGCAAAGAAGCCAGTTAAAACGCCGGTGGTAAAAACAAGGCAACTCGACATTAAGACTTTGCAAATTGCACTTCTCGCGTCACTACCCGGCATTGGCGCAAGGCGGGCGGAGGAGCTCTTGAAAAAATACGGCACCCCCCTCAACGCGTTGCTTAACTATAAGTCTTGGGATGTGGATAGCAAAAGCCACGCCTTGATAAAAAGAATTTTAGAAACTCCATTTGATACTAGCAACACGCTGGACAGATACTTTAAGTGATAAGTTTTAACCACCTCGTACGGTCTCGCCAAACTCCGTATGGCTTACGCCTAGCTACCCCCTTCCACAGGGGCCTCCCAGCGCCATTCAAGGCCTAAGTCTACCTCGTCTAGTTGACACCTAGGCGGGTTTTTCAACGTGTCTCTAAATTTAAAAGCGAGGGGGGTCGGGACTCTACGACTCCCCTTGACGTCCACAAGGGCGAAAAAGGGCTGGTAGCCGAGACCCCACTCGTAGCCGTGGAGAAAACTCCACCATATCGCCGCCACGGGCTTAGCCTCTTGAAAGATGTTGGCCATGGCGCATAGGTACTTATGCCTAAGTTTTTCGTTGCGAGTCGCTATGCCGAACTCCGTCACGGCCAGGGGCTTTACATATTTTACCTCAAGTAGCGCCTTGGGTCTCAATGTGAATCTCAACGCAAAGTCTTCATACCGTCCCACAACATAAAAATTTAAAGCCATATAATCCATTTCCTTAAACATATCTAAATATTTTAAGTTTTGTTTATTTAGGAAGTATAATACTAATTTAAACAATTTATTTTTACTTTCAAACTTTGAATAGGAATGCGTAAAAGTGGCCAAGATCCCGTAGCTTTTCAATACATCTCTAGCGTCCAAAACAACTCTATCTATATTGTCTTTAGCTCTTTTCATATGTTTCAATGAGAGAAAGCCGTGAGGCGGCAGATCGCCTCTGATATATGCAAGAAAGGTATACATATTCGGCTCGTTGAATATAATAGCCACGTCTATATACTCGCCTAACTCCCGCGCAACAAGATCCACATATGCCAAAAACCTCGCCGAAGTCTCCCGGCCCTCCCAGCCGCCGTATTTCCACACCCAGCGTGGATTAGTAAAGTGGTGTAGAGTAACCCATGTCTCAAGCCCCGCCGCCTTTATATCGCTGAGATACCTCATGAAAAGCCTTAGCCCCTCGTTGTTATACCTACCCTCCGACGGCTCTACCAGCGCCCATTCAATGCCTGTTCTAAAAACGTCAAGCCCCATGGACTTCGCCAAGGCGATGTCCTCGTCGTAAAATAAAATGTGATACGCTCCCGGCTCGTCAGGCATGTCGCACTGACAAAATCCAAAATGTTGATATGGAGACACCGCAGCCCCGATTTTCACTCCCACCTAAATGTGTATTAATAAAACACATCTCTCGCAAAAACAAACGCCTCAGATAACAGATGAGGCCCCTTATATCACCTCAGCGTAGTATAAGCACTGAGGTGTTCGCCGCCAGCGCCACGGCGATTGAAGTACTGTTGTATAAAAGGGCTGACGCGCCGTAGTAGCCGCGGGATAGGAGGATTACCATGTCGTATGTATTTTCGGAAAGCTCCTTTACAATCTCAGAGGCTACTGTCTCCCCCTCGCCCATTTTCCTCACCTTGAAGCTGTGCTTTACGCCCTTTTTGCTGGCGAATTCCTCCACGCTCTTTCTGAGCTGATCGACGGCGGGGTCGTTCTCGCTAGAAGCTACGTACAGAAACACGATGTCTGCGCCGTATCTCTCGCCGAAGTCCACGGCGACGTTGAGAAGCTCCCGAAGCCTCGCTGGATTCATTGGCGAAACCGGCACTAAAATACGGCGGAATTTATACGCCAGCTCGTAAAAGGGCTCGTCACCCATATCTCTTCCCCTCTGTTATTAACTTAAGCGACTTGTCTGTTTTCTCTATAGAGCGCCACTTCGGCGCCAAGCCCAACACCGCCCTTACGGCATCGATATTCTCGGGGACTACTATAGACTCTTGATGCACGCCGTACATTAAGTAGAGCTCGTTGCCGTTTACTGTCACTGAATCTCTAAACACGGCGACTTCGGGGAAGTCCCCCCTGGGCCGGCCCAAATCCCTCGCGTATTCAATTATTTGCGCAAGGCTTTGAAAACCGGCGCCTACATCTGCTAAGAATATCCTAGGCGTTTTTGCAAAGGCCTCTATCACTGCCTCTTTTGTGTAACTGCCGTCAAGCTCTAAATATGCCATGTGCATATGCATAATTGTGACGGGGACTGCGACGGCCATTGTGACTATGTCAATGTTTTTCAAGACAGTCTGCGCGTCTGGGCCGTGGTGGCTTGGCACAGTGACCGGGTTAGGCACCACATCGTTAATAGGCCCCTTTTTGTGCTCCTTAGGATCGGCGCCGCGGCGGGCTATGAAAATCCTCGCCTTCTTTATTTTTATACCGTTAAGCATTAACGACGAAAGCACCCTCGTTATGCCAGTAGTGTTACAACTAACCACTCTCACGTAGCGCCTCCCCGCGGCCTCCTCGAAGTTAGCCAAGGCGTTAAAACTGACCTCCGCTACGTCCGCATCCTCTCCGCCTTGGAAGATTACGGGCTTGTTAAACTTTATGTAATATTTCTCCTTGTTCTCCCTCCCCACATCTTCCGGAGATGCGTCCACAATGATGTCAGAAGCCTCTATAAGATCCTCTATAGTGCCAGCTGGCTCAATCCCAGCCTTTTTAAATTTATCCAGTCCATCCGGCAGTGTATACACCTTGAACCCCCTCTCTACGGCGATTTTGGCCTCATAGTCCGGCGTTACTTTTAACACGCCCGATATCTTCATGTCGTCTTGAGCCGCTACGGCGTCGGCTATGCGCTTTCCAATAGTGCCGAAGCCTACTATCCCGACCCTGATCATAGGCTAAATTTTTTAGCAGAGGTTAATAACGCTTTCACTGCCGGCATTTCCTCGCCGCCTATTGTCTGAATAAAAGCGCGCCCGCCAGTCGACACGTGGTATGCTTTATCAAGCACGCCGGCCTTCTCCGCGGCCATAATCGTGTGCCCCCCGCCTAGTATTAACCGTCTGTTTGACGCCGCTTTTAACAGTTCTATTGTTCCTGTCGCGAATCTCTCGTCCTCGATATAGCCCATGGGCCCGCTGAAAATTACAATCTCGCTCTGTTCAATCACTTCTTTAAACGCAATTGTCGTAGATCTCCCAATATCTAGCGGAGGTTGCGCCAGTGAATATATATCAACGTCTAGCCTCCCGTTTTGATTAACTGCGAAGTCCACAGGCGTGTATATCTGCGCGCCGTATTTAGCCAATAATTGGCGGGCTCTCTCTATATATGGGAGGAAGCCGCCCTTCTCTACCTCTTGTTTTAACGCGCTGTTTAACACGCCATATTTGCCCAAGGCAAACACAAAGCCCACGAGGCCTCCAACGGCCACTTTTTCCACAAAGCCGTTTTTTAACAACTGCTCTACTGCCTTAAGAGTGTCCGGCATTTTGGCGCCTCCCGCTATTAACGTCACGCCTCTGCCGCGTTTTTCAAACACCGCTCCCAACGCCCTTAGCTCCCTCTCAAAGACGGGGCCGGCGCAAGAGGGCAAAACAATTGGAAAGCCCACTACGCTTGGCTGCGATCTGTGAGCCACCGCGAAACCGTCGAATACGTAGTAGTCGGCTAGAGGGGCTAGTTTGCGGACTAGAAGAGTTTCTGCCTGAGCCTCCGGCACCTTTTCTATTACCTCCTCGGAGAGAATCCTCACGTTTTCCAGCAACAGTATTTCGCCGTCTTTCAACTCTTTTATCTGGCGCCTCGCCTCCGGGCCTATTATATCGTCTACAAATTTTATAGGCCTCTCTAGGTATTTTTCTATATACGGCTTATGGATCTCAAGTGAGGTAAAATCGTCTTGTCCAGGTCTCCCTTGATGGGCCAACACCACAGCCCTGGCCCCCGCGTCAGAAGCCAGGCGCAAGGTGTACGAGTGAGCCCTTATTCTAAAATCATCAATTATTTTACCATTTACAATGGGCGAATTTATATCAATTCTTATAATTAACGTTTTTCCCTTTTTTAGGCACTTATTTATATTTGGTATTAAGTCAATAATTTCATTAAGTAACATGTCCAATAGTTTACTGGGGGTTAATAAGTATTCCCGATTACACTCAATATATAATCTATATATTAAGCGTGATTAATTGTTATTAATATGTGCCTCATTGAGCCCATGCGTCTTGACAAATACAAAACGGCGTTGAGGAAAGTGGCGAAGAGCTTGAACGAGAAAGGCGTTGAGTTCGTCCTCATCGGCAGTGCGGTGTTGCCCTTTGTGTACAACATTGACTACGATCCCAGAGATGTCGATTTATTTATCATAAACAAGTCCACTGTATTAGACAACGAGCTTTTCGAAGAAATAGCAGAGGAAAACGACTGGGACATGGGCACGTCTGATCACGGCACTATTTACTACGAGCTCATAGTGGGGGGCGAGGCGGTGAGAGTTGACTTATTGGAAAACATCTTAGACATATACATACCCCCAGAGTTGCTCGCCGATTTAAAAGAGGTTGACATAGACGGGATAAAAGTCAAATCTATTGGCTTAGAGCAACTCCTTGCTCTGAAGGCTAAAATCGCCACAAAAGAGGCAGAGGAGTTTATTAACGAAGTAGCCAGAATAGTGCTGGAGAGAAATATACGCGTCGACTATGAAAAGATTAAAAAATACGCCACAGCTTATCCCGAAGACGCCGAGGGTATCTTGAAGAGGCTTAGGAGAAATGGGATATACATAGAGTAGAGATCCGCGAGGGCCCTTAAGGGCAGAAGAGGGGGGCAAAATGTGGGCGGGTAATAGTTATAAAACAGGCCGAAGGCAGGGATATGCGCGTTCTTTACATACACGCCGAGCGTTTTAATTGGGAGCCTAGAGATCCGGCATTGGATATTAGAGACGAGCCGACTTCTGGCAACGCCAACAATGCGCTTGTCGTATTTACATCAGTAGAAAGAGGCGACGTTCCAGATGAGAACTTCCTAAGGGCTGTTGCCAGCGATATTATAGACGTTGCGAAGAAGGTGAAGGCCAGCGCAATAGTCATATATCCCTATGCGCATTTGTCCAGCGACTTGGCCAGGCCTTACACGGCCAGGGAGGTTTTAAATAAGTTATTTGAGGTCGTCAAGTCCCAATTCAACGGCGAAGTTCTTAAAGCGCCTTTCGGGTATTATAAGGCCTTTGAGATAAAATGCTTGGGCCATCCGCTTTCAGAGCTCAGCCGTAGTTTTAAGCCAGAGGAGGGCAGGGCTGACAGGAGGGCGGAAGAGCGGAGGGATTATTACGTCATTATAACGCCTAATGGCGAAGAGCACGACCCGGCTAAGTTCAACTACGCCAATTACGGCGATTTAAAAGCGCTGGTGGAGAAAGAAGTTTTCAGGAAAGAGCTCGGCGGAGGCGAGCCCAAATATCTAGAGTATTTGCGGAAGTTCGGCTTTGAATGGGAGCCTATGTCTGACGCTGGACATATGCGCTACGCGCCTGAGGCTACTGTTATGATGGAGCTAGTGGAGGACTATTCCTATATCGTCGCTAAATCTCTTGGCATACCCGTATTTAAAATTAGGGGCACCAATATGTTTAAACTCTCCGAGAAAGCTATAGAGTCTCATGCGAGGCTTTTCGGCGAGAGGCTGTACATCGTCGAGTCAGACACAGATCTCATACTTAGATACGCCGCGTGTTTTCAACAATTCGCCATGGCTAAAGACTGGGTTATTAGCTATAAACACCTCCCCTTTGGAATGCTGGAAATAGCTGATTCATACCGCCACGAACAACCCGGCGAGACTGTGTTGCTCTTTAGACTAAGGCGTTTTTATATGCCAGATCTCCATATTTTCACAAAGGACTTAAAAGAGGCAATGGAGGTAACTTACAAGCTCCACGAAGTAATTTTTAGAGAAATTGGCAAATTGGGGAGGACGTACGTATCTCTTTACAACGTGACAGAGGGCTTTTACAAAAACCACAGGGATTATTTGGTAGAGCTGGCGAGGAGGGAGGGCAAGCCCATACTCGTGAGAGTATTGCCCGGCCAGAAGTACTATTGGGTTCTCAACGTGGAGTTCCACATAGTTGACGAGCTGGGAAGGCCCAGGGAGATAGCCACTTTCCAAATAGACGTGGGCAACGCCCAACGGTTTGGCATTAAATACGTCGATGAAAACAACCAGATTAAATACCCAGTTATAATCCACACGGCAATTCTCGGCAGCGTGGAGAGATACCTCTACGCCGTGTTTGACACTATGGCTAAAATGGAAAAAGAGGGCAAAGTCCCGCGGTTGCCCACGTGGCTGTCCCCAGTGCAAGTGCGCGTAATCCCAGTCTCCAAGGAGAATTTGAAATACGCAATTTCAATAGCCGACGTGCTGGAGGCAGAGGGCATACGCGTAGATATTGACGACAGAGAGGAGACGTTAAGCAAAAAGATAAGAGACGCCGAGACCAGCTGGATTCCTTACATAGTAGTAGTGGGATCAAAAGAGGAGGCGGAGGGAGTAATAGCCGTAAGAGAAAGGGGCGGGGGGCAGTATAAAATACGCCTAGAGGAATTAGTGAAGAAATTAAAAGACGAAACCAGAGGCTATCCGCAACGGCCGCTATACCTCCCCCGTCTGCTCAGCCAGAGGCCTTCGCGGTTTTAGTCATATCCGATATATTTTTCAAGCGAAAAGTTTATATAGGGGTAACTATGGCGCGCGCGAAATGCAGGCAACTACCCAGATAAAAACGCCCGTGGTGGGAAAACACGTTTACGGAGAACTCTACGGCGTTGACGAAGCTTTGTTAAAAGACGAAGAGCGACTTCGAAAAATTGTAATCGAGGCGGCGCACATAGCTAAAATGCACCTCGTGGAGGTTAACTCCTGGAGATTTAAAGGCGGGGACAAGGAGGGGGTTTCAGTAATTGCGCTAGTATTAGAAAGCCACATAGCGATACATACATGGCCAGTGTATAACTTCGCGACAGTGGACGTATACACTTGCGGCGAACACTCCGACCCCATGACCGCGTTTAGATATATAGTCTCCCAACTCTCGCCAAAGAGATTTACAGTAAATTACGCCGACAGATCCTTTAAATAATCTTTCTTTTTTCCTCCTTTTTTACGCGTCTAACGCCTCTTTCTAATTCCGCGGGGTCGCCCTGAGATGACAGCCTCTGCAGATCTCCGAAAATAGTAAAAACTGAGAGCGGAGGGATATCCCACAATTATCTCATAAATAGTCATGCTTTTTCTCTCGTGTCAAATCTCATTCTCATTCTGCTATGGATAGCCCCTGAGAAAATCGACAAGCATATCAGAGAAAAAGCCGCTATGGTAGGAGTTGCCTATTCGGCTGATGTAGTTAATCACGTCGTAAAGGCGCTGTATGAGACGTATACGCAAGTGGACACAGTTATTGTATTCGGCCCTGATTTTACCGGCGCTGGCGAGCTGATAATATCAGCGCTTCGCGGAGATTGTAATGATGCCCTGAGAATTCCCTGTGAGTATGTAAAAAACCTCGGGGTGACTACAGTGGATTTAAGATGGCGTAGTGAGAAAGAGTTGAGAGACGTTGTTGACGCGCTGTATAAACCCGGGGACACGCCTGTAAGGCCCAGAGCCGAGATTCCCATCATGACGCCGAATAAAAGACATCCCTACAGAGGGTTGCACGTACTGTACGACACCGATTTAGAATCTCTGAGGATAAAGGCAATTGATTACCTCTTGACTTATGGAATTGAGACAAAAGACGTATTGTACAGCGTCTTGTTTTTACAACGTGGGATTTCTGGCAATTACTTAGCCCAGCCGTGCGATTTACTAAACGGCTGGCCCTGCGGTCTGGATGGAGCAGACGCACTTCTAGCCGCCCCTGCTTATATTGAAAAGGCGAGCGTAAATCGCATAACAATAGACTTAAGCGTATATAAACGCGACGTTTACGACCCTCACGGGAACTTTGTCATATTAGATAAACTGTACCACTACAGCCCCCGCGGAGTTCTTTTAAGAGAGCTGGAGCTCACTGAAGAAAACGTGCGGAGAGAGGCGCAGAAGGTCCTGCCAGATCACGCCTTTTACCTCGGGGGAGAATTCGCCGCAAAGAGGTTGCTAAAAGGCGGCTATAGACAAGACGCGTGGAAGAGCGGAATCAAAGACTCTTAACCGAGCCTCATAAGCGCTTGGTTAATACGGCGGCCGTTACGCGCCTTAACGCACAAAATAAAGGCGCGCTAAGGAGGGCGCCAAGGGATACGGTGTTAAAGACTCTTATATAAACTAATAATATTGTCAACAACTCCGTTAACAAAGTTGTTCTACGCTACGCTAGATTTTTGTAAACTACATCACAAAGATGCTGTAGCTAAGTTCGTGATTGTAGTTGAGCTGATGACTTATGGCACTACAAGTAGAATTCCGGTGCTGTAATTGCTTATAAGTCAATATGTTGGTAAATCGGCGTTAAGTCCCCCTTTCGCTTAAACTTAACGGAGACGCTTTACAGAAATTTTGTAAAGAGGATATGGCGCCGGGGGTGGGATTTGAACCCACGCCCCCTGGACGGGGACGGGATCTCAAGTCCCGCGCCTTGGGCCGCTCGGCCACCCCGGCTGTTTCTAAAACACACCGCCCTTTTTAAACTTTTCACAACTAAGGGCCATAGGCGGCGGAGTTGGCACATGGCGCGGATTAACGCCGGGGTTTAAGAAGCCGTTTCATTATTTCAGCCGCTATTAACAACGTAGCCGCATCCGCCGTCGCAATAACTGGAACATTCCACCTCTGAAATGGATGGAGGCCGACGCCGTAGGCCCTTGTCAAAACCCCACCGGTCGCCACATCCACGACAAGAAGTATGAGCACGTGTAGCCATATTGTGCCAAGCACAAAGAAAATTCCCTTAAGCCAACCGCCGTAGGTCCCCCTTGCAAGATATATTAGCCAGATTAGCGTCGCCAAGGGGCCCAGCCCGTACCAGATCAAGGCTTCAGTTGACAACGCCGCAAAAGCGAAGGGAATTGAGAGGGCCAAGGCGGCAATTATCTCTCTACGCTTAACGTTTACGATCAGCGATGAGAAGAAAAGAATCCAGAGAAACGCGGCGCCCGCGATAAACAACGCCACGGCCCTAGACCAAGGAACGACAAGCCACAATAAAGAATAAACAACCAAGACAGAAAAAAAGACTAATTTCACAGGGCCATTAAGTAAGTATATATTTCGCTGTGGCGCGAGTAAGTCCTCTAAACATCCAAGTTTTTACCCCTCTATGTCTTAAGTAGTATGTATATAGGAGGGAGTCGGATGGTTGAATATATCCTCTTAAACCCTGATCCGGGCTGACACAGAATTGATCTAGGCAGACCTTAGTTATTCTCGCTTCTATTGCCATTTTGTTATAAGGATCTGATCCAGCCATGGGGAGAGCTATGGCAAATAAAAGCGAATCTGACTCCGATCCAGTCCAAGGAGCGCTCCACCAAACTCTTATGTTATTGTTATCAATAATGTCCAGGCCGTAGGAGCCGGTTGCGCTCTGTAATGCCTGACCCGCTAGGAAGGCGAGTAGCGATGCCACTTTGCTTGGCACAAAGATTAAGATAAAGTTAATAGCATCATGAATTCTCTGGGCGAGATCAATAAGCCAAGGCTTTGTAATATCGGCAATCGACGTTCCCTTTATATAGTTGGCCTTGTATAAAGATACCGAGCTTGAGCTTGTCTTCGTTGGAACAGACAACCTTATATATACTTCAAACCCCTTTATATAATCCACATAGCTTCCAGACACAGAGCGTCCAGCGACTTGAAGCATTATACGTTGATATGTATCACCCACATCATTAACTCTTAGGAGGGCAAGCCCGTGGTATACATACGGGCCGGCTTGGGGATCTGAAGGCGCTCCGTACACCTCTACGACAGAGGCCATATAGGGATTTATCCATATCATATCCATTGCATCGGGGAAGTCTTTCCACTGCTCCACCCAGCGCCACGCTCTGAAAACCTCGGCGGTTCTGACGAAAATAGCTCTTACGTATGGAGTGGCGCCGTTGTCAAACTTTATTTTGACAAGCCAGGATAGGCCTCCGCCAAAGGATTTGGCAAAGCTATAGGGATTGGCGCTGAGGCTGTAAGTCCCCGTGTTAATTTCATAAAAACACCCATTAGTCCCGCTGTTATATCTGCCGTACGCCGTCGAACCCGCCACATACCACATGCCATTTAGCCACAGCTCCCACCTAAGCCCCGGACAGGCCCCGCCCACCGCGTCTGTGGTTAGCTGTAGCACTACGCCCCCTGTAAAAGCTCCCTCTACTAGGCCGTCAAAGGCGGCGTAAGGCCCTATTAGAATTCTGTCCACGTAGTTATACACCGAGTATCCGCTGGGCTGCCCGTAGTAGTCAGTTGCCGTGGCGTATAACATCTCCGCCAGCGTGTAATTACGCTGGCCACCGTAGTAATATCTCAGATACTGCACTGTGCCGTTTATACCAACGGCTGGGGCGCCGGAGTATGTGTTTATATAAACTCTGAGTCTAACCGCCAGCTGGTAGTTTCGGCTGTTGTCCAAGTTCACTCCGGAAACCCACACCCTCGACCTATCAGCCAAGGTGTAGGAACTAGATTGAATAAGCGTACACGAGCCATCTGCATTTATGCGGTAGACGTCGGCTATTAACACGCCGCTTACGGAGCCGCCTCTTATCAACACGCCCAGTGACAGCGAAACTGCGTCGTAGCCGATATACGCCGCGTTAGGCACATTCGCACATGCGCTGGCGCCGGATTCCCCATGTACCGGCACTACGTACTCTGTATAGCTACTGCTTACCCTCACTGGCCTGAAATACAGCCCGCCGTAGACATACAACGAGGATCCAGGGTTAGGGGCGGGGGTGGCCGCTACAATTGATACCTCTCTTGGCTTGGGTCCGCCGCCTCTTTCAAGTCTCGCCCTGCCGCGGAACTCCGGCTGAAAGCCCAGCTCCCTCAACCTCTCAAGAGCCTCGTCTATGTTTCTCGCCACAATTTCTATTAACCCCCCATCTGGCCTTCTAAACACCACGGGAAATTCCCCATCTGGCGTCCTCAACGTAGCATTGCCCTTGACCCTCGCCGGCTTGGCCCCTGCGGGTAGCGCAAGCAGGAAGTATTTCCTGTCATATGCCGGTATATCCACAGTCTCGTTTGTAAATAATATAAAGCCCCGCCCGGTGTCCCTAGGCACGAATATAACCAGCGCCTGCTCGCCCAGAGCCCACATGGCGCCAGGTACATGGGGGGTCTCATCCCCAAGCGGAATGTCCGATTCGACTAGGTATACGAAAAGCCTCTCCCCCCTCTGCCCCGGCTGGCCCTGCGCCAAAACCACGGCCGGCACCACCACAACTGCCACTAACACCACAGCTATCCACCTCTGCATAGGAGACGGGACGTCCGTCTTTTTTTTTACTTTCATCAACTTACTAAAATTTACCTCAACTAATGATAATAATCATCATGATAGATCATTATTCCACTTTTATTGGGCTGGGACATCACGCGGTGAGGGGGAGTTTGCGATCCCGCCTGCGCCCTTTGAATTTCTGCGGCGCACCGCCTAGGCGTATGCGATGAGCTAGGGGCTATACGCCGGCAAGTGCCACGGGGCCTCTGCCCGCGTCATGGCCAGGCTACGCCCGGGGCGCCTTCTCTAGGGGGTGGTGCCGCCGCAACGCCTCCAACACCTCGCAGGGGTCAGCCTCTACGCATTTTATCTCCACATCGTCGCCGGGATTTGTGATAACTACGTCGGCGTCTCCGGGGGGGTCTGGGCCTATGTGTATCTTATAGCCCACCTTCTCGCCGCGGAGGCCTTCGACAACTATAAAGTCTGCGTCTAGCTCGGCGCACTCCAACTCCCGCTTGTATACCACATAGACCACGCCGTTGTAAAACACCACCATGTCCGCCCCCGCCTTCCTCAAGCGATGGGTATCCTTAGTAGGAGGGTCAGGCTCGTGGTGGCTGACCTTAACGGCGACCACCGAATGTCCCCCCTCTTTTAATTTCGCAATGATCTTCTCCGCCAAAACAGTCTTCCCAACGTCCTTCATCCCCGTAATCTGAATAACGCACGTCACGACAGCTGTCTCAAAAGAGTTTGCAACTCCTCCAGTGCTTTTTTGAAATTCTCCACGGCCCTCTCAGAGGGCGCGTACAGCTTCTTGCCTCCTTCCTCTACCTCCACGAGCACCCCGTCGGCGACCATACGCTTCAACAGAACGTATCCATAGACAGAGCTGACGTTAAACCCCAATCTCCTCAACTCTTGAATTATCGCGTATCCGTGTAGGGGCCCCCTCCTGTTTAATATACTCACGACGTATAGCCATAGGTTCCCCTGTCCTATACACCTCTTAAACCTCTGGTATGCCCTCATTTATCGCGTCTACCTTCTATGAACTCTACCACTGCTCTATACGCCTCGTCGGGGCTCATGTGGACAGGCGGGTTTTTGAAACCCCACGCTGAGGCGCTTATCAACGGCCCGCCGATGCCGCGATCTAGCGCCAGTTTCGCCAGCCTTACCGAGTCTGTGACCACAGCTGCGCTGTTCCAAGCGTCGTGGACGTCTAGCGTAGCCTCTATCCTAATGGAAAGGCCGCCGAATATCTCCGCCTCTATTAAAGTGTGGGCTATCTTCCTATCCCCTAGGAATTGGATGTAGGCAACTGGGGATATATATGCGTCGAACTCCTGGCCCATCGCCATCATTTTCACCGCGGCGGTCTTCGTCTTCTCCTTATCCCCCCTCCTATACATTAGATTTACAAAGTCAGGAGTCCCCCCCACGTTTATTTGATATGTATGCCTTATCTTCACCCCCCTAAGCGCCAGGAGCCGTATCAACGTCTTGTGAAGCACCGTGGCCCCGATCTGGTTTTGAGTATCGTCGCCGAGTAAGGGGACGCCCCTCTCCTGAAACCTCCTCTGCCAATATTCGCTCGTGGCGATAGGGGCAGGCATGGCGTTTACAAAGGCAACCCCCGCCCTCAGAGCCGCCTCGGCGTACGCCTCAGCGGCTTTCTTGGCGCCAGTCGGCAGGTAGTTAACCAACACCTCCGTATTAGTGGAGTTCAACTCTTTCACAACGTCTTCCACGCTTCCCTCTACCACCTTTGGCATTAGGCCAGCTGGCGGCACGCCATCTAGCGCCGGGCCTGGGCGCACGGTCACGCCCAATTTAGGCGGCTTGAACACCACAGTGGCGTTATTGGGAGGCTGGAATATGGCCTCGGCCAAGTCAAGGCCCACCTTCCTGGCATCTATCTCAAAGGCTGAGGTAAAGACAATGTCGCGGGGCGTATAGCCGCCTATGTCTTTAAACGCCACTATGGGGTCCAGCTCCGGGTTTCTCTTATACATCTCTATTCCTTGGACGAGGGCAGAGGCGCAGTTCCCCACTCCTACGATGCCAACTCTCACCTGCATATCGATCTAAACACACTTGTTAATAAACAATTCGGTAAGCAGAGGTTAAAAACCCGCTTATAGAAGTCTCTCCACAACGACCTCGGCGATGTCTTTAACCTCCACGGGGCTCTCCTTTGTCCTCTTGGCGTCGGAAAGCATTGCGTTGCAGAACGGACACAGCGTCACTATTGTTCTTGCCCCAGTCGCCGCCAGCTCTTCAAATCGTATGTGGCTTATCCTCTTCTCCTCAGGCACGTCGTACCAATAATTGCCCCCGCCTGCGCCACAGCAGAAGGTCTTTTCGCCGCGTCTCGGCGGTTCTTTTAACTGGCCTAGTCTGATCAATATCCTCCTCTGGGGATCCACCACCTTGTTGTATCTAGCTAAGTAACAGGGGTCGTGTATTGTCATTAACCGATCACCTGGCGTTATTGCAATTCTGCCCTCCTCAACTAGCTGTTGTAATATGTGAGTATGGTGATAAACCTCTAATTTTACCCCGAAATTGGGATATTCGTTTTTAAATACATTATAGCCGTGCGGACATATAGTTATTAACTTCTTTACGCCGTATTTCTCAAAAATCTCTTTATTAGCGAGAACTATCTCTTGAAATCTGCTCTCCTCCCCTATTCTCCTGACGGGATCCCCGCAACAAGTCTCCTCGTCGCCAAGCACGGCTATTTTCTCCAACATATTCGCCTTCTTTAAAATCTCGACAAAAGCCTTCACTATTTCTCTAGTCCTTCCGTCGAAGCTACCCATACAGCCAACCCACAACAAGTACTCAGCCTCAGGGTTTTCCCCTATTAGCTTCACGCCGAGATCTCTTAACCAATCGTGCCTGCCCGAGTTCGGCATAGACATGGTGTTATTATACTGGGACACTGACATTAGCACGTCTGCCACTTTTTTGTCAACTCTGCTCTGGGCAACCAGCGCCCTCCTCACGCCGTATATCACATCTAAATGGTTCACCTTAACTGGACAGCTATATACACACATGCCGCAAGTAGTACAAGCCCATACTTGTGGCTCAAGCTTCAGCGCCAATTCGTAATTGGGGTTATTTGAGTTCAAGGCGACAGTCCTAACCACTACTCTCGGCGACAACAGCCTGCCGGCGGCTACCGCGGGGCAATTGGCATCACACGCGCCTATCTCGCCACAAGACTGGCATGAAAGCACTACCTCTTTATCCACGTCGGCAATTTTCTCATAGCCGAATTTCACTTCCTCGGGTTTCAACCTCCCCTCAATTACATCCTCTAGCCTAAAAGGCGTTTTGAAATGCGTCATTTCCCGTTTGTAATTAACAATCAAATTAGCAGCCGGCTTGACGTAAAACGCCGCTAAAAGCGCGTTACGGACAGTGCCTATTGCCAGCGAAAGCCACGTAGCGAAAATTGAAAACAATATGTCTGTTAATGTCAAGAGGATGATGAACAGGAGTATTAGCTGCATTTTATTCGACTCGGCGACGAAATCCCGCCCCTCGCCCAGTCTCCTGTGGATAATGCCGCTTCTAATAAAGACCCCCACTCTATACGCCGCGGCGGCCGCGAGGCCCGCCATAATAGGTATCGAAATAATCCACAGCGCAAACGCCAGGGGGTGTAAATAGTGGAAAATGGCTAGCAAAACTGATAGTACTATGCCGGCCGATATGGAAAAGTGCATATAGCCAACTCCGCCTTTAGAAGCCTCTTTAAATTCATGTACTACGAGCGACATTAAATCAATTTTTAATTTATATAGTGATATTCTCTTTACTAAAAATATTATAAAAACTATAAATGTTGTTAAAAAGGCTATTAATAAAATTTCATTTATCATAAGTCTTTAAAACAGAAAGGCTATTAAGTATTCTCTTCGACACTTACAAGACGTTTTTACATATATACTTGAAGGGGCAGGATTTACAATTCACATTAGGCGGCTTGTCCATCTGCAAAACAGACTTAATCTTGTATAGCATTTCAACCGCCTTGCTATCTCTCTCTACTTTTTCAACTCTGTTCCTATATACTAAATAGCCGTAACGGGCTTTGAGCATGTGAATATAGATTTGTAGCTGTCTCCTGTGGGCTTCCCTACTGGCCAGGCCAGTCTTTATCTCCACAGGTATGTACTCATTTCCCTTCCTCATCACTATGTCTACCACGCCGACTAAGTCCCCAATTTCAATCTTGTACTCAGCGATAACGTTGTCAAATACAGACACGGCTCTCTCATATCTCTCATGGAGCAACCTCCCTTTAACTATAGCGACTGCGGAATCTATACTGAACAATTTAAGGCCGAGCTTGTACTGCGTCCATAATAATCTCGGGCAGTACTCGTAGTCGTTTATAACAGAGGGGGAAAGCCGCTTAAAGTCGTATCTATAAGCGTATACGTCGGGCAGTAGCCTAAATACTTCCTGCTCCTTTTTCATTTCCGTCAATGCTGTGTCCACGTCTAAGTGTTCCAAGTCTTTACAGTTTACAACAGTACAGAGAGGTCTAGGCAGATAGAGTTCCATCGGCGCTCAATTGTAGCAAATAAATTAAAGATTAAGGCTCGTGTGAGGTGCGTTTTGAGCGTCGCGCTGGCCCTGCGGCTTTCCCGCCCTCCACTGATCTACGGCGTCTTTTAGCGGCTTGAACCTGCGCAAGGCGTCTAGCTGGTCTGCGAGGAGGTACACTCTGCCCCTTTTCGCCTTTCCCGTCAGCGCCTTTAACACGGCGGCTTCCACATCGTCCTTCACCGTTGGCCGCGCTATTTCGTAGTAATACGCGACAGTCGCGTCGCCCTTCTTTACCTGTACTCTGCCCCAGTACCACTCCATCTTGAGCTGTCTCCTCTCTCCCCCGGCCTCGTACTCCGCGATAATGCGCAGGCGGCAACCCTCCCCGGCGCACTGGCTTACCGGCTGTCCGTTTTCCACAAATTCATACCTCAGATCTACAACGCGGGCAATTAAGTTGCCCTTGTCGTCGTATACCGCCAGCGGCAGATCTATTGCCCCCTCCTCTCTCGCCGGCGTTAGAACCTCTATCAGCTTGTTGACAGCGTTTTGGCCGTATCTGCGCCTTAACACGTCCTCCAATTCCCTTATAAAGCGTTCTGCCTCCAAGTCGCCGCTCAGCGCCATGCGCTGAATCTCCCTAAGGCCGTCGTAAGTGATGCGAATTTCGTATTGTTCGCTACCCCTTACTGTGAAGTCCTTGCCCTCCTCCAGCCCTGCCCCCTTCAAGGCGTTTATGACGGCGTCTTTGTGATCTTTTTTGACATGGATTTCGCGCCATTTGCCGTAAACGGTGTAGTGTTCTTTCTCCTTCAGCCCGACCTGCGCCAAAGTCTCAACGGCCTTGGCGTATGCCTCTTTTGTAATACGGATTTCGTAACGCCCAGCACCCACTGTATTAACAGTATAGTGTACTCCCTCCTTCAGACCCCTCGCCTTTAAGGCGTTTACGGCGGCGTTTTTAGAATCTTCATTGCGCGGTTGATATCTTACCAACACTTTATTGTCATAATTAACCGAGAACTTTATTCTGGCGAATTTGACGGCATTTGGACCGGCCTCTATGTCCCTAACCAGCTGTTTGTACCTCTCCTCGCCGATCAGCCCCTTGCTGTAGAGCTCGTCGACGAAGCTCTTCACTGCGTTCAGCCAGCCGTTGTTGCGGATGGCGATAATGCCGTCGGTGTAGAGCTGGACTTTCCATCCGGTCCCCTCTACGTATTTAACCTCCGCCTCGCCACCAAGGGCCCTAATGATAGAGGCTAACTGTTGGGCATTTTCGCGGGAGCCGCCGAATTGGGCATAAAGCTCATCGCCTCTCCAATACACGGTTATGTACGTCGCCTCCTTTCCACCAAGCTTAAAGCGAATTATGGCCTTTGGCCACTGACCGCTTGTGTCTAACGGCCCCCTCTCCACTGTGACGTTTCTATAGATGTAGTCTTCAACCATTGTGACAACTTCCTCTAGCTTTTTGAAAAACATTTCGTTCTTCATGTCATACGCCCAGTTAATGTCGAATTTCCTTTTGACCAACTCACGCGTAACAACTTCAAAAGCGTCGGCGAATTCTGCCAGGGCGTCCCTCAGCCCGTACAGCGTGGGTAACGCTGGGACAAGCGCCTTCAGTAGCTCGTTCAGCCCGTTGCCTCCGAAGACAATATGGCGAGCATTTGTGCTTCTACGCACTGAGCTTGGCTTAAAGCCGAGCTCCCTCAGCGCCCAGAGCCAGAACACAGTGAAGTGATCGCGAGTCATAAGGGGCTTCTCCTCTTGCTCGGGACCGCCAACGATAAGTCGGATTTCGCCTCTATATACAGCCCCGTCGTACAGCATGGCGAAAATCACCGCAAGGGCCGCCTCCTCTCTCGGTAACTCACCCCTCTTGTACGCCTCCACGGCATATGCTAGCGGGAGGAGGACGCGTAGGTACTTGCCCAGCCTGTCCACGGCCTCTTTATCGCCGTTTTTCTCAGCCTCACTCCACCGCGTTAACAGCTCTTCAACGCGGCTCCAGAACTCGCCAGCGGCGGCCTCCAAGGCGACCTTTAATTCATTACTCATTTTAACATCAGCCAGGGCCGTCCTTAGATCAACGTTTATTTTAACGTCAGCTGGCGTTGCCTTCAGATCAACGCCGCCTTCTGACTGCTGGTTAAGTGCTGTGTTCTTTAGCTTTTCAAACACGGTGCGGCCTACACTCAGCACCTCGCGCACCGTCTCATTGTACTTGCCATCAACGCGCCATGCTGGCTTCAGTCCCTCCTCGGAGGGGTATACTCTTTCGAGGCTTATCTTGCCCTTAGCCAGCGCCCGGTAGGTAAAAGCTTGTGACAGGTAAGTGGAAGAGCAACGAACGAACTTACGTCCATGTAATAGAGTGACGTCAGTAGGCAATGCGCTAATCACAATTATCTTTTTTATTATACTTACTGTTTCTATCATTTTCTTCCACCTCTTCTCGTCCAATTCAGCTAGCAGTTGAGAGCCAGAAGAAACAGCCTCTAACAAACTATACACTTCCTTTATCTGTTTTATTATCTCTCCCTCAACCCTAAGTGGCGTCAACCATTTGCCAGCTTTACAAGTTGTCTTAAGGAGATTGTGGCCTTCTTTGTCTACAAACGTGATATAGATGTACTTTTTATTGTTTTCTTCTTTCTTCTCCATATGCATTTCTACGTTTTGTCGTTTGGTTAGTTCTGTTTTGATAAATGGATCTGAGAACAAAGAGATGATGTGGAGAACTAATTTGCGGTTCTCAGACGGCTTCTCCCTACCGATTAACTTGAACATATTATAGAAGCTCCTCGGTGCGTTCCTGAGGGCTGAGACGATGCTTAGGATGCTGGTCGTCCGTCCGCCCCTCTCCGCCAGCGCCCTCTCCACTGTGACGCCGAAAATGCCGCCGGTTACAAGCGATAGCAAAGCGGCCACTGCCCTCTCTCCTCTAGTGGCGTCTATGTTGGAAAGGTCGTCATGTGTTGCTTCCAACAGTGCTGTTACATTTTCCGTAGTCACTTTTAGCCTTTCGGCAATACCGCTGACTCCGGCATCCTCCAGCTTGTATGAAATTGTGTTGAACTCTTTGGCAATTTCTTCCGCTCTCTTCCTTGCCTTCGCCTCAGCCTCTGCCAGTGCGTTCAAGTCGTTCCAAAAGTCGTCTAGGGTAAATTTACCGCTATTTACAGCGTCCTCCAGTCTTTCAAGCGCTCTATATACTCTATCCCTCAGCTCTACAAACTCCCTCAAGTGGTTTAATAGCGTAAAGGAGGCTATTAAATACGCCACCTTGTCATCGTCATCTTCAAAGACGGAATTTCCTGCTATTCCAGTCTCCCTAGCGCCAAGTACTGCCAGAGCCCATAGCGCCGCCGGGTTTCTTTGCTCATACCACGCCTTTGAGGCCTCCTCAAGGATCCTTTTGTAGTTAGCGGCTTTCATCGCCTGCACG
>FWWM01003673.1_pt1 | contig 37615 bp, 40 predicted proteins | sample 2228351 | NCBI WGS metagenome assembly FWWM01 (sample SAMEA103939774, study PRJEB20133) | metagenome
CTCTACGGTGGCCAGTTTCGTAATGGTGTGCACACATCACGCATGAGCGCTCTGTTCATCCTCTCCGCTCCAGGCCAGGCCCCAGAACATCTCGGCCGGTGGCCGACCGGTGGTGCGGTAGCCCAAGTGCGGTCGGCGGTGGTTGTAGAACTCGAGCGGCTGCGGCCCGGCGTTCTGACCACCGAAGTGGTGGAGGCAGTCACCGAGGTCTCGCGGCGCTACGGCTACGAGCGGCACACCTACTTCGTCATCCTCAGGCACGGCCTGGGCACCGACCTGCACGAGGCGCCGACGATCGGTGAGAAGGTCGCCGCCGGCCGGCCACCCGAGCGCCTGGAGCCGGGCATGGTCATCGCCCTCGAACCCGGCGTGCTGCTGCCCGGCGTGGGTGGCGGGCACCTGGAGGATGTGGCCCTGGTCACCGACGCGGCCCCGGAGATCTTGACTAGGACGCCGTTTCTGACCGAGTATCTCTCGTAGCCAGCTCTCTTTCGACTTCGGTGGGGCGGAGCGCCGCCTGGGTGTTTGCACGAAATCTGAATCAATGGTATCGGCCCGGAGACCTAGGTTCTGCTCATCCGCAGGGTCGGGGCGCCCACCGGGGTCGCTCTACCACGCCAACCGGGCTGCTCTGGGCGGCCAGGCTCGTGGGCGCCACCATCTTCGTCGCCGTCGGTGTGCTTGCGCCCCTGTTCCCGCAGTCGGTTGAATGGGATCCTTCTCACGCGCATATCGTCATGGGCGGCGACGCTCTGGAGCGGGCCCGCGCACTTGCGGCGCATCGTGCCGGCCTGGACCGACACATGCCGCCGGCGGGTGTGCCCCATACCGACGAGTCTTACAGGGTCGATACCGGCAACGGCCCCGTAGTCTTCTCGCTCCGCAGCGCGAACACAGCCGGCACCGTTCTCAGCATCGGCGGGAGCATGATCGCCACCGCCGGTGCTCTGGCATTGCCGGCCGTCCTTCCGGCCGGCCGCGTGTCGTCGCAGCTGTGGCAACCCCCTCAGGAGATCGCCCTCCCGGTCCCCGAGCCCCCGCCTCGACCGTCCTGAGGCACGGGACGGGCAGATCCACCGCGCCCACCGTCGGGTCTTGAGAGTTGTCCAACTGCGCTGACCGATCGGTGAGCCAGCCGCAGGTCGTGGCTGGCGGCGTGTCGATCTGGCGACGTGGAGAGGAGCGATGGAGATGTGGAAGCGCATGCGCGTGATGGTTGTCGCAATGTCCATGCTCGCGGGCATCGCCCTGCCGATCCGGCAGATCACGGTGTACGCCCACGCGAAGTTCGAGCGGGCCGAGCCCGCGCCCGGCAGCACCCTGCGGACGCCCCCGCCGCTGGTGCGTATCCGGTTCACCCTGGCGCCCGAGGAGAGCCTCGATGCGCAAAGGAGCACGATCGCTGTCACCGACGCGCGGGGCCGCCGCGTCGACGACGGGAAGGGCGGGGTCGACCTCGACGATCTGGACCGGCGAACCCTGATTGCGCGGCTCAAGCCGCTGGGAGCCGGCACCTACACCGTCCGCTGGAAGGCGGTCACCACCCCCGATGCGGGCGTGGCGCAGGGGTCTTTCCAATTCAGCGTCGCCCGTGCTGGAGCGGTATTGAAGCTCCCACCGCTCAGGCTCGTTTCTCCCAAGAACGGCGCCACCATCACCAATCCCGTGACCGTGGTGTTCGAGACCCCGGCCGATCTGTCCAAGATGACCATGGGTGCGCCGGGCGGCAAGGCGACGCACGGGGCGCAGACGGCGAAGCACGGTCAGGGCATGGAGGTCATGCCGATGGTACACCTGCACATCGATCTCGACAGGCGCGTCACCATGCCCACGATGAAGCATCTGACCATGGTCGGCCCGAATCGCTACAAGCTGGTCCTGGGCAACACGTCGCCGGGCCGGCACACGATCAGGCTGTACTGGGGTGATAACAAGACCCACAGGCCGGTGGGGCGGATCGTCCAGGTGAGCGTGACCGTCAAGTGACCGCCGGGAGGGGCCTCAGGGCACTCCCCGGGCGGAGCGGCTCAAAGAACTAGCGATCCAGAGGTTGGTGCCTGCGCGCCTGGGGACGCCCCGGGCCGCCCTCGCAATCACGGGGGCGCCTGAGGCTGGACGCGGGCAGCCGCTGCCAGAGTACCTAATCGCCTGTTAGGAGGTCAGCCAAAAACCCAGGATTTATGGGCATTCTGAGGGCCATGCAGCCAGTTTGCAGCCAATGAAGCCGGAGCGGGGATTACGGCCTGCCCAGGGTCTGTTGGCAGACGGGCTTCAGGAAGCGCCAGGAAGCCCCAGGAGGCGGTTCAGTGGGGCCGGGCATATCCCGGGGCTTCCCGGTGGTCTTGGTGTGTCTGGCTCTAGGCCTGCTGCTGGCCGTTGAGGAGGGCGTCCATCCTCTCCGCGGCTTCCTGTCCCATGGACGGGAGAACGTGGCTGTAGACGTCCAGGGTGATGCCGACCTTGGAATGCCCCAGCATCTTCTGGACGACGGACGGGTGTGTGCCGTTCAAGAGGTGCAGCGTCGCTGCGGTGTGGCGCAAGTCATGGAGCCTGATCCTCGGGATGCCGGCCTTGCGCAGCAAGGGCTCGAACGAACGCCTGCGGATGTTGGACCGCCTCAACGGGTTCCCCGCAGTGTCAGTGAAGACCAGCAGCCGGTCATTCAGCAACGTTCCTTCCCTTCGGGCCTGGTCCTCGTGTGCGCGCAGGGCCTCGACCACGAAGCCCGGCAGGTTCACAATCCGCCTGGCACTTGCGGTCTTGGGCTCGATCAGCGACAGGCGACCGCGGACCTCCTGCAGTTGTCGGTTGACAGTCAACGTGCCCTTCGCTAAGTCCAGGTCCGGCCAGGTCAGCCCAAGGGCCTCGCCGAGCCGCAGGCCGCACCCGAGCAGGACCGCGTAGAGCGCGTGGAGCCGGTCTTCCTTGACGGCCTGGAGGAAGCGACGGGCCTGGTCGGGCGTCAGTACCTGCATCTCCTTGCGGGGTACCTTCGGCCTGATGACCGCATCGGCCGGATTCTTCGGGATCGTGCCCCACTGCACAGCCTGCTTGAGGGCTCGGTGCAGGACGCGGAAGACCACCTGCCGCAGAGCCGGGGAGGCGTCGCTGCTTTCCAGGTCGGCCAGCAGGCTCTGGAGGTGGGCAGCGGTGAGGCGCGAGAGGACCAGTCCGCCGATCCTCGGGACGATATGCCGGCGAATCACCATGTCGTACAGGGTGAAGGTGCTTTCCCGCAGGGCCGGCTTCGACGTGGTCAGCCAGCGTGCCAGGTAGTCGGAGGTCCGAAGTTTCGTGGGCTCGCCCAGGGTGTGGTCGAGCACCGCGGTCCGAAGCCGGACCATCGCCTCCAGGACTTCGGCCTTCGTGGCCCCGTAGACATACCGGCGTCGACGCTTGCCGTTGGCGTCGTAGCCCGTGGTGAGCACCCCGCACCACGTGCCGTCCTTCCGCTGGAAGATCGACCCCTCACCGCGTCCGCGTCGCCTGCTCATGACTTCCGCCTCCTTTCCCGTACGTCTTTCCCCTTGTGTTTGGCGCCAGACAAGGCATGAAGGGACAGGGCGTCATCTTCCGCGCCCTGTCTCATCGTTTCGGCTTCCGCTGTCTCCGTCGCCGTTCTCTCATGCGCCTCACGCGCTCGACGGCCTGCTTCTCGTCATGGAGTTGATAGTGCTCCCGATTGCAGTACCTTCTCGGCTTCCCACGCAGCGTCAGACGGAATCTCCCGCACCAGCCGCACCGTCCGAGCCGCCCCGTCAGCCCACGGGTGCGGTCAAGAAGCAACGCGACACCGAACGCCGTTGCCGCCTGCACGGTGGTGACGGTGTAAGTGATCCCGAGCCGGTGGTGGCGCGCGTCATACTCTAGCATCGCCGGGATGCCCACGCGGCGTCCTGTCACAACCGAACGCCGGATAGGGCGACGGCCCGACCGCCGGTCGGCAGCACGTTCAGAGACTATGCCGGGCCGTAGGGCCTCCGCCACTTCGCTGCCTATGCGCGCGCGTGCGGCCTCGCCGGATTCAGCAATGATCGCCAGCCACCGCCGGATGGTCTCTTGGAGGCGCCGGTAGAGGGCCGACCGATCCACCAGGACTCTTCCCCCCCTAACCGTCTCAGCTGAAGCCAGAGGAAACCGACGCTCCACGTCGTGCGGATCACGGACCGCGCTGTTGGCAAAAGCAATGGTCGCGTGCACGAACCAACGCTCTCGCTGCGAGAGTGTTACGCGCATTCTCCCCTCCTCCGACCGCGATACGTAACGCAGGGGTGAAGGGACGTTCTGCCCCCGGAACCAACTGCCAGGTAGTTCGATGGTCGAGAGTTTGGCCCCTGTTGGAGGTGAGACCGTGGACGGATACCTGCCGCTTGGCGTGGCGGCGCGGCACCTCAATGTTTCGGACACATACTTGCGCCGGCTCGTGGACCGGGGGGAGGTCGCGGCGGTCCGCGACGCCCTGGGTCGGCGTTACCTGGCGCCATCTGAAGTTCAGCGCATCCGCGTGCTGCGGGCGGCGAGACGCCAGCACCAGGAGGCCACTGCGCGGTGATCCGCGACGTGCTGCGCGGCGAGCGGTGCCCCCGCTGCGGGGCTGGAGCAGGAGGACGCACAATGACGACGGTGCCGCCCGACGCCGCGGACCTGCTGGCTGACGGGTGCTTCGATATCCGGACGGCCGCCGCCTTCAGCGGGCTGTCGCGCTCGACGCTGTACGTGGCGATGGACCGAGGGCACTTGCGGTTCGTGACCCGCGGCCGGCGGCGCCTGATCCCGAAGCGGGAACTGATCCGCTATCTGAGCGAAGGCCTGCGCGGCGGCGCCGCGGTCGGCAATGGCCAGGAACCCAGCGACGTACAGCGCCAAGACCAGGAGGCCACTGCGCGGTGATCCGCGACGTGCTGCGCGGCGAGCGGTGCCCCCGCCCCGGGGCTGGAGCCATCGCGGCCGAGTCGGAGCGCGTCGGCGTTCTCCGCCAGCATGGCATGTGTGAGCACTTGGTGTGGTGGTGTATCGAAATGTGGCTCGTGCGCTGCGGCCTGTGTGGCTTCACCTGGCCCGTGGTCGCACAGGCGGGCGAGGTTTCTCTAGAGACGGTGCTGGCGGCGGTGGGTCATGCTTGACTTCCGCACCCTCTTCGAGGTGCACGTCGCCGCGCCTCGCATCAGCGGCGGACACCTCTACGGCCGCTGCCCGTTTCACGAAGACCGGAAGGCGTCATTCTCGGCGAACCTGGAGACGGGCCTGTGGAAATGCCACGGCGAGTGCAAGGCCAGCGGCAACGCGCGTCAATTCGCTGAGCGGCTTGGCCTCGATCCCGCGGCCGTACTCGGCGGCGATGTCGGCCGCCGCGAGATCATCGCGACGTACGATTACACAGACGAGCGGGGCCAGCTGCTTTTCCAAGTAGTGCGCTTTGCCCCGAAGGACTTCCGGCAGCGGCGACCAGACGGCGCCGGCGGGTGGGTTTGGAACCTGGACGGAGTGCGCCGGGTACCCTACCGGCTTCAAGAACTCCTTGCGGCCGTCGCGCGGGGGGAGACTGTCTATGTCGTCGAGGGTGAGAAGGACGCGGACCGGCTTGTGGCCCTGGGCCTGGCCGCGACGACAAATCCTGGTGGTGCCGGCAAGTGGCGGGCCGAGTATGCCGAGCACTTCCAGGGCGCCCGCGTCGTGATCCTCCCGGACAATGACCGGCCTGGGCGAGAGCATGTCGAGGAGGTCGCTCGGTCGATCCACGGCGTGGCTGCTGAGGTGAAGGTCGTCTCCCTACCCGGCCTGCCAGCGAAGGGCGACGTCTCTGACTGGCTGGCGGCGGGCCACACTGCCGAGGAATTGCGCTCACTCGCGGACGAGGCCCGCCGCTGGACACCGCCGCCGAGGGGTGACGGCCCCGGGCTACTGGGCGCAGCGGAGATCCTGGCCGCGGCGGACGCGGAAGGCCCCGACTGGCTTGTGGACGGCCTGCTGCCCGTTGCGGGTATGTCCCTCAGCGTAGCGCGCCCCAAGACGGGGAAATCCACCCTGGCCCGCGCGCTGGCGGTGGCGGTGTGCCAGGGGCGGCCCTTCCTCGGGCGCGGGGTGCGGCAGGGACCGGTTCTCCTGATCTCTCTCGAAGACCGCCTCCGGGACGTGGCGCGCCACCTGCGCCGTCTCGGCCTGCGGCCGGAGGACCCACTGCTGGTGGCCAGCGAGAAAACGGACCTCCGCCAGGTGCGTTCCTGGGTGGAAGAACATCGCCCCGTCCTGGTCGTGGTGGACACCATCGGCCGCCTGGTGCGAATGCGGGAGGTGTCCGAGTACGGCCAGGTGCTAGAGGCGCTGGACGGCCTGCTGGCCCTGGCCCGCCAGAGTGGGGCACACCTCCACCTCCTGCACCACTCACCCAAGGGCGGGGACGGCCGGGACCCCGTGGACGCCCCGTTGGGTTCTACCGCCTTCGCGGGGACCGCCGATGTAGTTCTCCACCTCAAGCGGGCGCAGGGCGGGACCCGGACGATAGCCTCCGTCCAGCGGGTGGGGGAAGACCTGCCGGAGAGTGTGCTGATCCTGGGGGAGGACGGCTGCCCCGACCTGACCGGGACTAAGCGGGAGTACCAGGTGCGGCAGGTGGCGGAGGAGATCGTAACCTTCCTGGCCGGGTGTGACGAACCGCAGACAACGCGTAACGTCCTGGACGCGCTGGAGGGACGTACCGAACTCAAACTTGCTGGCCTTGACCTCCTAGTGGCGGAGGGGCGCGTCCGCCGGGAGGGTACCGGACGGCGGGGAGACCCCTACCGCTTCCTCCTGGGGGATTCATTTCCTCGTTTCCCAGATAGTCCCGGGAAACGCGGAAACGAAATGGAAAAATCGCCAAACCCCGCGTCAATGGCGGACGAATTCGTTTCCCGGGATTCCGGCCTTTCGCCCCTCAATGGGCCAGTGGCGGGAAACGAATCCGAACCGAATCCTGAGGTCGTACGGGCGGCGACCAAACGGGCCGGACTGCTCCCTCGGCCGGCCACCCTGGGCGTTGTGGCGGTTTCAACCCTCTCCGGAAGGGAGGAGGCGGGCGACGGCCCCCTCGCCGCCCCCGAGGTCCTTGCCCGAGGCGCGGGGCGTGGCGCCTCCCTGTTGCGCATGGGGGAGACCCTGGGCTGGGAACCCTACCGGCACGCTCCCGGCCGGTCCATCGCGGCCGGCAAGGCCGCGTGGGTAGCCTTCGTGCGCAGCGCCCCCGAGGCGGAGTTCACCGCGGCGGTCGAGGCGATGCTCGTCGACCCCGAACTCAACCGGGGAGCGAGTGGCGATGCCTGAGCCCCAGCGCGGTTGGCCGCTCCCGTACATCCCGGCGGGCAAAGCGAACTGGGAGGCGTTCGTGACGCAGGCCACCATCGACCAATTGGACCAGGCCTGCCTGTCGCTGGCCTACGACCTCCTCGTGGCGGGCAGGATCACCGAAGCCCGAGAAGCCCTGGAGGCCGTCCTGGTCGACCGGGCCCGCCGTGGTGTCGGCGGGGTGCCACAGTGATGCCAAAGGAGACCACCTGATGCCCCGCGGGCCCCGCACCCCTCAAGGTCTTGCCGCCGTCACGGCGACGATCCAGCGCGTCAACGCCGAACGGCGCAACGTGCGCCGTCCGCCCGCAGGTGACGGGCACGGGGTCCATGCCGTACACGCCGGCCAACCGGCCACCCAGGCGCTGGCCGCCGAAATCCTGGCCGTGCTCCAGGGCGACGGCCTCGGGCATATCCGCACCGCTGACCGCGTGACCGTGGAACTGCTGGCGGTGGCCCTGCGGCGCATCCGGCAGGCTGAACAATACCTGGACACCTTCGGCCTCGTGGCAAAAGGCGGCACGGTCCGGCCGGTCGCCCAATTGCTGACATCGCTGCTGCGGGAGGCCCGTGGCTACTGTGAAACGTTGGGGATGACCCCGGCCGCCCGGGCTAAGTTGGGACTGGACCAGAGCCGGGCATTCGACGCGCTGGCCGCGACCGTCGCCGCCCTGCGCGAGCCGGATGATCAGCAATCTGCGCCGGCGGTCCATGACGGGGATGACGGCCACCGTGATCCCGTTGCTGGCGACGCTGCGGACCCCGAGCCGTCCAGCGCGCCGGAGGACCGGGCGTGACGCGCACCCTCCCGGCCGATCCCATGCGCTTCGTCGAGCGCGTCCTCACGCATGAGAATGGCGAGCCGCTGGGCCGCCACCTCGACCCCTGGCAGCGCGCCGACTTCCTGGCCGCTCTGACCACGACGCGACACGTCTGGTGGGAGCGCCCACGAGGTCACAGCAAGAGCCGCGACGCCGCGGCGGTCGCGCTCGCGGACCTGGTCCTCGGGCCGCCCGGCCAGCGCATCTACTTTTGCGCCACGGACCAGGACCAGGCCGCGCTCGCGTTCGATTCGCTGCGCGGGTTCGTTCGGCGGTCGCCCGTGCTGGCGGGGTCGCTGCGCGTCCTGCGCCGCGAGGTGGTCTTCGACGCGCACGATTCCACGTGCACCGTTCTGCCCGCCGATGCGGCCGGCTCCTGGGGCCTCCGGCCATCGCTGGTGATTGCCGACGAACTCAGCCAGTGGCGCACCGCCGCGCACGAGGAGTTCTTCTGGTCTCTCTGGTCGTCGCTGGGCAAGGTCGAGGGCGCCCGCCTGCTGGTGTGCCTCACGGCCCACTGGGACCGCAACGGCCTGGCCTGGCGGGTCCGCGAGCAGGTAAGGGATGACCCCGCGTGGCTCTTTTGCGTCCGCCAGCAGTGTGCCAGTTGGATCACGGCCGAGTTCCTGGAGGCGCAGCGCCGTCTGCTGCCGGCGCATCTGTTTGAGATGCTGCACGAGAACCGGTGGACCGAAGCCGGCGCGGAGTTCCTCTCGTGGCAGGAGATCGACGGCATCTTCGACCCGGCGCACCAGGAACGCCGCGAGCCGCTGCCCGGTGCCCAGTACGTGTTCGGTCTCGACATCGCCACGGCCAAGGACCGCACGGCGCTTGCCGTCGTGCGCGCCGAAGGCAACACCGCCGTTGTGGACGCGCTGGCGCTGTGGGCGGGCACACCGCAGCAGCGCGTCTCGCTGGCAGAGGTCGAGGAGGTGGTGGCCGGCCTGGGCTGGCGCTTTCGGCCGGTGCAGATTGTCCTCGATCCGTTTCAGGGCCTGTTGATGGCCGATCGACTCCGCAAGCGCGGCTTCCTCGTCAAGGAGTATCCGTTCACCACGTCGAGCCGCGCCGCGCTGTTCGACACGATTCTCCAACTGATCCGCCAGGGCCGCCTGCGGGCGTTCCCGCATCCGGTCCTGCGTGAAGAACTCGTCGGGCTGCGGTGGGTGGAGAAGGGCGGTATGCTGCGGCCCGACCATTCGGCGGCCGGCCACGACGACGCCGTGGTCGCAGTTGCCCTGGCCGCGCGCGCCATGCAAGAGGTGCCGCCGGAGCCGGGCGAGGTAGTAGTCTCGATCATCGGCAAGGAGCGCCAGGAAATCGTCGGAGGGACGGTCCGCATCAACGCTGCGGCCATCATCTGACCGAGGAGGCGACCATGACGACAAAGACCGCACTGAGGAAGGCGGAAGATGCCGCCACCCTGCAGCACTGGCGAGACCATCCGGCCGTGCGGACGGCGGAGGAGCACCTGGCCGAAGGGGAGCGCGCGCTGGCCGCCGCGGAGGAGCAGGTGGCCGCGCTGGAGCGCGAGGTGGAGGCGTTGCGCGCCAGGATGCACGAGGTGGCCGCCGCCGTCCAGTTGGGTGAGCAGCCGCCCCCGGCCCTGGACGCCGCCCGAGACGCCCTGGCCGACGGCGAGCGGTGTCTCCAGCAGGCCCGCGAGGTCGCCGAGGCGGCCGGGGGGCCCTGGGGGTGCTGGTCCGCCGGCGCGACGACGCCGTCACCCAGGTGCGGCAGGAGATCGACGCGGCCACCGCACGCCGTCGCCGGGATCTTGCCGAACGCCTGGGGACGCTCCTGGCGGAGGCGGCCCGGGTCAACCGTGATCTGCTGCGCGTCGAAGACCTCCGCCGGCAGAACGGCCTGCCGGTGGACGACCCGCTGGCCTGGGGGGAACTCCTGCCGCTGCGGGAGCCGAAAGTGCTGCGCAACAGGACGCTGACCTTCGACTACGCGGTGGGGACTGAGAAGAGCCTCCTGGCGCTGTGGCTGGACCGGGCGCGGCGGGCCGGCTGCGAGGTGCCCGACGTGGAGCCCGCAAGCCTCGCCGAGGTGGTGCCCTCGCGGTTCGGACGGTGAGGTGACGGTCGATGCCGCTGCGGTCTGCGCCTTCCCTCCCCTCCACGCTCTACGCGGAAGTGACCAACGTCCGCGACGACAGCATTGCCTTCCTGGTCCTGCTGCGGCCGGGCGATGGGCTGACCGACGACGCCATCCTCGACGTTGCCCACAAGTTCATCGCTGGCGGGGCGCGCCTCGCGGACCGCAGCGGCCGGGTGGTCGGCGACCTGGTGCAGTCGGGCCTTGCGCCCCCCGGCGGCGTGAACTGGCACGGCCTGCCGGTGCCTGAGGGAACGTGGGTCGTCGCGGTGCGATTGGCCGACGCCGCGATGGCGCACGTCTTCAAGAGCAACCGGCGGTTGACCCTGCATCCGGTGGTCGAGACGGCGAAGGGAGGTGAGGACGACGTGGACGAGCGGACATTCTCCCGAGTGCTTGCGGCGGCCATGCGGCCGGTGAGCGAGGCGCTGGCGGCGGTCGAGGTGCGTCTCAAGCGCCTGGAGCAGCGCGTGCGGCCCGACCCCTTCGGGGACGCGGTGCGCGGCCGCGGGGACGCCGGGGTGCGGGAACTGCAGCGGCTGAAGCAGCGGCAGCGGGAAGTCGATCCTGTCGGCTCTGCCATCAGCGAACGCCGGCTGCCGCTGTTCGATTCGCACCCGACGCTCGATGCGCTCGGTCGCGCACGCGACCCGGAAGAGGCGCCCCCGCCGCCGGACACGAGCGATCCGTTCGGCGATGCCGTGACGCGCAAGCGCCCGCCGCTGCGCCGGCCACTGGGTGTGGCTGCGCCACCGAAGCGGAGTGGTGGGCGGTGAGGGGGCGGGTCGAGCCGGCCGGGCCGCCCGCGCAGGTACCGCTTCTCCAGGGCGGGCGGGCCTGCGTCTTCATCCCGGCCGGCAGAGGGCATGGCAGGGGCGGCGCCCTCCCGGTGCACCTCCACACCGGCCCAGGCCGCCCCTGGGCATTAGCAGGCGGGCGGGCGCCAATGGCCGGCCGGGGCCGCCCGGCGAGGATCGGATACCGGCTCCTCGTTCACCATCCCTGGCCGGCTGATCTGCGGCTGACGGCGGGCGCCGTCCCGTAGCGCCCCAGCGGCGGGCAACGCGGCCAGGCAGACCGCCCCGCCGGCAGGCACAACAACAGAACCGCCCGGCCCGCGTTCGCGGCGCGGACCGGGCGAAGGGAGGCATGCAATGGTCACGCTCAGTATGGGGGCGCCCGCGCGCCCTGACAAGTCCCCCTCTCAGACGCTCACTGCCGCCGAGCGGGAGATTATCCTAACCATCGCCGACGACGAAGACACCTGGACCGTTTACACCGACAGCCGACGGGCCCTGGGCGCGGCGCTGCTGCGGGCCGCCCGGCGGTGGGGGGTGGAGCCGGTGCGGATCGGCAGCCACGGCTGGGAGGTCCGGCTACCGGTCCAGGCCGTGCGGTTTGCCGGTCCGCCCTCGGCGCGTGCCCTGGCGCAGCGGCGCCGGGCCGCGGAGGCTGCCCAGAATGCCCGCCGTGCCTCCGAAATCCAACGGACCCGAAGGCCTGCGGGGGGGTTGCCGGCCCCTGGGGGTAGTGAGATACCCGCCGCGTTGAGTTCGCAACAATCATGGGCTCAGGAGAGGCTTTTCAGCGGGGGATAAGGATAAGGTGCCATCAGGGGGTGTTCCAGAAGCCGGTTCTCTCTTTCCGGGCCGTGCCAATTGGCACGTCGGAGGTCCGGCAGTCGGGGGGCAGGGAGATCCGGTCCGGACGGCGAAGACCTCTGGTGACCTGGGTGGGTGAGCGGGACATGCCGAGGGCCGCTTGTCTGTTTCAACCGCATAGTAGCCGTGGCCGCCTCCGGGTGGCTGCGGGGCGCCGGTGCGCATGTTCCCTACCTACCCAGGCAAGGGCGGCCCCGGCGCTCTTCTTGTCGGGGCCGTTCACCTCAGCCTAGGGAGGTGGCGGTCGAAGAGCGGAGGGAATATGCCATACGTGAGTCTACTCTGGGAAGGCGACCGACCTCAGCGACCTAACGCTCAACCGCGAATTGTGCCAGTCGCGGAGTGCATAGGTGAACTTGGGCTAAAGCAGGGTCATTACTACGGCCAGAATCCCCCCAAGATTGCGAGCGACAAGCCGCAACTCGATGCCTTCCGGGGGGCCTATGGCGTAGCGGTCTACTTGAAGGGCGATGATGCGCCTCCAGGTTGGGAATCTGGATGGTACCTGATCCCTTCCTCGGACCTGCCCATCCAGAAGGCGATCGGTCTCTTAGAGAGGTATCCTGTCACCAGTTGGAACAATTGGTGAGATAAGAAGAAGGGCACCACAAGTGAAGCGTGCCGTGGTTCTACTGGCATTTCTGTTGACCGGCGCAACAGTGTGGGCCGCCCCAATAGAAGTCATCGCCCCTGGCGAACGGATCGGCCCAGTACGTCTCGGCATGTCCCTTGACGATGCAGAGCGAGTATTACGCCGCTACGGTCGGGTAGAGCGCTTTTCTCCGCCCGGACTGAATACAGTAGCAGTTTTCAGAAGGGACGGGATTGCGGTCCTGCTCGCTAGCGACGGCTCATACATCCGTTCCCGACGCGTCCCAGGGAAAGTTGGGGTCGTTCAGACAGGCGATTCACGTTTCGCAATGAGGAGCGGACTCAGGGTCGGCGACCCAGCATTCAAGTTCATAGACGGTCTCGGTCGGCCGTCCGAGATGGTGTGGATTCCCTGCCGGGGAGTGCCCAAGTGCACCGACGTCGGAATTGTGTGGGAACAGCGTGGCATCCTAGTGCGTGTCATAACAAGCGAGTCTAAGCCAACTCTTGAAACCGTCCGGCGTATCGACACGTTCCTGATTCAGATTTTCGCTGCCACAAAATGAATGCCGACGAAGATGCCCAGCGGCTGGTGGATGGGGCGCTAGAGGAGGCGTGAAGTGATGCGCGGGCTGGTGCGCCTGCTCTACCGCTTGGCCCGCCTCGGACGTGACGCGGAGGTGCTGGCCTCCGGCGATCCGGCGAAGATCGGCCGGCGGTGGGTCAACAAACTCCTGGGGCGCCACGTGATGCAGCGGGCGTGGTGGCGACCGCTGCGGAGGAGGCACATCCGGTGAAGCGCCGTCTGCGCCGGTACGTGGTCAGGCTGACTGAGGCGGGATTGCGGTAGTCACGAAGGCGATACTGCGGCGCCTGATCGCCCACATGGCGAGGGAGTTGGGCGTGAGTGAGGAATGGGCATGGACGCACTACATCAGGCCCAAACTTACTCGACCCAAGGAACCGTGTCGCTCAATTGGCTCGACCCATACACAACGTGGAGGGAGGTGCATCAGCGGATGGGAACCGTCCGAAAACGCAAGTGGAAAGGTCGCGACGTGTTCTACATCGACTATATCGCCGCCGACGGCCGGCGCATCCGCCAGACCATCGGGCCGGGTGAGGAGGGCCGACGGCTGGCCCGCAAGGTGCTGGCCCAGCGGGAGGCGGAGGCGCAGTTAGGGATTCACCGTCTGCCAGCCGGGCGCACTCCGACCTTCGCGGAGTTCGCGCAGGACTGGCTGTACAGGAGACGGGCACGGCTGCGGCCCAAGACCGTCGAGCTCTACGAGGACCTCCTACAGCACCATCTGCTGCCCGTCTTCGGGCAGATGCGCCTGGGGGCTATCAGCCGCCGTGCCGTGGAGGCGTTTCTGGCCACCCACGCCAGCATGCCACGTCCGGGGCGCGCAGCGCCGCCTGCGCCCAAGACCACAAACCACTGCCTGACCGTCCTCAAGACGATCTTGGGTGACGCCGTGGACCAGGGGGTGCTGGCCGAGAACCCAGCGGCCAGGGTGAAGCCGATTGCCCAGCGCGACCATGAGGACCTCCAGATTCTGACTCCTGAGGAGATTGCTCGGCTCCTGGACGCAGCCGAGGAACCCTGGCGAACCCTCTACTTCGTGGCCGTCCACACCGGCCTGCGCCGGGGGGAACTGCTGGCCCTGCGGCAGAGTGACCTGGACCTCCGCAAGGGCTTGCTGCATGTCCGGCGGAGCCTGGGCCGTGTCCGGGACGGTGAGGGCTACGCGGTCCGGGAAGCGCCGTTGAAGACGAAGCACTCGCGCCGGACCATCGACCTCTCGCCGACGACGGTGGAGGTCCTGCTGGCCCTCCCGGCCGGTGACGACCCCGACCGGGACTTCGTGTTCCGCTCACGGGCCGGCGGGCCGATAGACCCGGACAACGTGGACCGCGCCTGGAAGCGGCACCTGGCCACCGCCGGGCTGGCCGACCGGCCGTTTCACTCGACCAGGCATACCCACGCCAGCCTACTGATCGCGGCCGGGGTCCACCCCAAGGCGATCCAGGCCCGCCTGGGGCACGCCTCGATCACCACCACGCTGAACACCTACGGGCACCTGATGCCCTCCGCCTTCGAGGGGGTGGGGGCCCGCCTGGACGCCCTCCTCGACGCCCCGGTTATGGCAAATTCAAGGCAAATTCGGGATGGCAACGAAAAGGCGGGCCTGGCCGAATCGCCAAAACCCGCGTCTATCAAGGGGATCGCTGGGGTGACCGACGGGACTTGAACCCGCGACCTCCTGGGCCACAGCCAGGCGCTCTTCCAAGCTGAGCTACGGCCACCGCGCAGGGCAATTCTATCATGAGACGAGGGAGCGGGATACGGCCGTCCCGGTGGCGGCCGTCGCAACGAGCTTTCCTCGGCCGGGACGGCCTCCAGCGCAACAAAAGCAGGGGGCGGGCCGGTGGCCCGCCCCCGGGGCAGTGGGGGGTGGGGGTTAGAACTCCTCCTCCATGCCGCCGGCACCCGGTGTGGGCGGGGCGGCCTTCTTCTTTTCCCGCTTTTCCACCACCAGCGCCTCCGTAGTCAGCAGCAACCCGGCCACGCTGGCAGCGTTCTGCAGGGCCAGGCGGACCACCTTGGTGGGGTCGACGACGCCGGCCTTGACCAGGTCGGTGAACTCGCCCTTGAGGACCTCGTAGCCGATCCGCCCGGTCTCCCGCTTGAGCCGCTCCACGATCAGGCTGCCCTCCGCGCCGGCGTTGGCCGCCAGCTGCCGGGCGGGCTCCTCCAGCGCGCGGCGGACAAGGGAGACCCCGACGGCCTCGTCGCCCTCGGCATCCACCTTGGCCAGGGCGTCCAGGGCGCGGACGTATGAGACGCCGCCGCCGGGGACGATCCCCTCCTCCACCGCCGCCTTGGTGGCGTTGAGGGCGTCCTCGAAGCGGTGCTTCTTCTCCTTCATCTCCGTCTCGGTGGCCGCTCCCACCTTGATCTCCGCCACGCCCCCGGCCAGCTTGGCCAGGCGCTCCTGCAGCTTCTCACGGTCGTAGTCGCTGGTGGTCTCCTCGATCTCCTTCTTGATCTGGGCGATGCGGCCCTGAATGTCCTTGCGGTCGCCTTTGCCGCCGATGATGGTGGTGTCCTCCTTGTCGGCCTTCACCCGGTCGGCGCGGCCCAGCATGTCAATCTCCACGTTCTCCAGCTTGATGCCGATGTCGTCGGAGATGACCTTGCCGCCGGTGAGCACCGCCATGTCCTGCAGCATGGCCTTGCGCCGGTCGCCGTAGCCGGGGGCCTTCACGGCCAGGCTGTGCAGAACGCCCCGCAGCTTGTTCACCACCAGCGTGGCCAGGGCCTCGCCCTCCACGTCCTCGGCGACCACCACCAGGGGCTTGCCGTGGCGGATCACCTTCTCCATGATGGGGACGATGTCCCGGGCGGAGGAGATCTTCTTGTCGGTGAGCAGGATGAAGGGCTCCTCCAGCACCGCCTCCATCTTGTCGGGGTCGGTGATGAAGTAGGGGGAGATGTAGCCGCGGTCGAACTGCATCCCCTCGACTACCTCCACCGTCGTCTCGATCCCCTTGCCCTCTTCGATGGTGATCACGCCGTCCTTGCCCACCTTGTCCATGGCGTCGGCGATGATCTCCCCGATCTCGGGATCGTTGGCGGCGATGCCGGCGACGTGGGCGATGTCCTCGTGCCCCTCCACCTGGATGGAGATGCTCTTCAGGTGCTCCACCACGCGCTCCACCGCCTTGTCGATGCCGCGCTTGAGCAGCATGGGGTTGGCTCCGGCGGCGACGTTCTTCAGGCCCTCCCGCACCATCGCCCAGGCCAGGACGGTGGCCGTGGTGGTCCCGTCCCCGGCGGCGTCATTGGTCTTGCTGGCCACCTCCTTGACCAGCTGTGCCCCCATGTTCTCGTAGGGGTCCTCCAGCTCGATCTCCTTGGCGACGGTGACGCCGTCCTTGGTGATGGTGGGAGAACCCCATTTCTTCTCCAGGACGACGTTGCGGCCCTTCGGGCCCAGCGTCACGCGCACGGCGCTGGCCACCTTCTCCACGCCGCGCTCCAGCGCGCGGCGGGCGTTCTCGTTGTAGAGCAACAGCTTTGCCGGCATTGCCCTGAACCTCCCGTCGGTTGAAGTTGGGAACCCTGAATTAGCACTCTCGGGTCTGGAGTGCTAGTTTCCTCCCTAATAGTGCGGGTGGGGCATGGGGAAATCAACAGAGCTCGGAGAGACAACTCAGGCGGTTTCGCCCTGGCGAAGGCCAGATTTCGCATTCTTGCTTCGAATTTCTCGCTCTTGCTTGCAGTTTCACCGGCGCCTCGCCAGGAGGCGGCGCGGGCGCGTCGAATCAGGTGGCGGACAAAGCCATGCGCGCCTGGCAGATCTCGCTGGCCATCATCATGGTCGTCACCGGGTTCCTCGCCGTCTCCCAGTGGCGCGCCGGCCGACCGCTGCGCGCCCAGGTGGAGCTGCCCACCCAGCGGGTCGAGCAGCTGGCGGCCTTGCTGAAGCAGCAGGAGGAGGCGCGGCGGGCGCTGGAGGCGGAGATCCGGCATCTGAGGGAGCGGGTGGCTGCCTACCAGCGGGCGGTGGGGGAAGGCCGGGGAGCGGCGGAAACCATGGCCCAGGAGCTGGCGCAGCTGCGCCTGGTCCTCGGCATGACCCCGGTGGAGGGACCGGGGGTGGTGGTGCGCCTGAGGCGCGGGGAGATGCTTGGGGGAATCCTCCCGGTGCAGATACGGGCGACCGATCTCTCCGGGCTGGTCAACGAGCTCTGGTCCGCAGGTGCTGAGGCGGTGGCCGTCAACGGCGTGCGCGTCCTGGCCACCGCCGGGTTTCGCGACCGCGACGAGGACGTGGTGGTGGGGGAGAGGATGGTCCGGCCGCCCTTCGTCATCGCCGCCATCGGCGAGCCGCTGACGCTGCAGACCGCGCTCAACCTCCGCGGGGGCTTCGTCGAGGGGCTGCGCTCTATCGGCCTGCAGGTGACCGTCGAGCGCCGCGATAATATGCGACTGCCCGCGCACCGGGGAGAGCTGCAGTTCCGCTACGCGCGGCCGGCACAGGCGCCGTGAGCATGGCGGAACCGCGGCCCCGCCGTATGGGGTTTGCTTGTCCTCACGGCGGCTGTGACCGCGGTCCCGAATCCCGTCCTGGAGAGGCCGCCGCCCTTGCGCCGGAGCGGGTTATGCGATCTTGGCGTGTCGCCCCGGCGTTGCGGTCGGCCCTCTTCGAGACGGGAACTTAGTATGGCAAGGCCGTCTCTCCCTGTCAATCGGTCGGGAGGGGGAGGTCCGGCTCCCGGCGGGAATATGCCCGAAGGCGCCCGGGGCTAGCAGGGTGGCTACGGCCGCGGGACTCAGACGCGCTCCACCGCCAGGGCCACCGCCTCGCCTCCGCCGATGCAGGCGCTGGCGATGCCGCGCCGCCCGCCGTAGCGGACCATGGCGTGCAGCAGCGTGGCCAGGATGCGCGCCCCGCTGGCCCCGATGGGATGCCCAAGGGCCACAGCGCCGCCGTGCACGTTCACCCGCTGGGGGTCCAGCCCCAGGTCGCGTTGCGCCGCCAGGACCACGGAGGCGAAGGCCTCGTTGATCTCCAGCAGGTCCACCTGGTCCAGCGACCAGGCCACCCTGTGCAGCAGGCGGCGGATGGCCGCGGCGGGCTGCACGGTGAACCACTCGGGCGCGCCGGCGGCTGTGGCCTGGCCGATGATGCGGGCCAGTGGGGCCGCCGGCAGCCGCCTGGCGGCGTCGGCGGATGCCACCACCACCGCCGCAGCGCCGTCGCTGATGCTGCTGCTGTTGGCGGCGGTGACGCTGCCCCCGGGGTCGAAGGCGGGGGGGAGGGTGGGAAGCCTCTCGAAATTGACCCGCCGCGGCTCCTCGTCCTCGGCCACCACGACCGGCCCACCCCGGTCCTGGGGCACCTCCACGGGGACGAGTTCGGCGGCGAACATCCCTCCATCCATCGCCGCCAGCGCGCGGCGGTAGCTCTGCACCGCGAAGGCGTCCTGCTCCTCGCGGCTGAAGCGGTACTCGCGGTTGAGCAGCTCGCAGCATTGCCCCATGTGCTTGTGGCTGTAGGCATCCACGAGGCCGTCCCGCAGCATGGAGTCCACCATGGGGGCGTCACCGTAGCGGTAGCCGGTGCGGGCCCGCTCCAGCAGGTAGGGGGCCAGGCTCATGTTCTCCATCCCTCCCGCAACGACCACGTCGGCGTCGCCGCACTGAATCGCCTGCGCGGCCAGCATCACCGCCTTCAGCCCGGAGCCGCACATCTTGTTCACGGTGACCGCGGGAACCGTCTCGGGGAGGCCGGCGTACAGGGCGGCCTGCCGCGCCGGCGCCTGGCCAAGCCCGGCGGAGAGGACGTTGCCCATGATCACCTCGTCCACCTGCGCCGTCGCCACCCCCGCCCGTTCCAGCGCGGTCCGGATGGCCACCGCGCCCAGGCGCGGTGCAGGGACCGTGGACAGGCCCCCCAGAAACCGCCCGATGGGCGTGCGCACCGCACTCAGGATGAGGACCTCGCGCATCGTCCCACCTCCGCCCGGTCCAGTGTAGCACCCGCAGCCGCGGCCTGGCTTCGTCCGGTTGCCAAAGCAGCAGACAGCGGGCGCTCCCTCTGGTAGAGTAACCCCGATGGTCCTGCACGACTTCCCGGTGGACGGCGGGGTGCTCTCCATCGGCGGCTGCCGCGCGCCCGACCTGGCCGCGGCCCACGGCACGCCGCTGCTGGTCATCGACGAGGGGCGCTTCCGGCAGAACTGCCGGACCTACCTGGAGAGCCTGCGCCGCGCGTACCCGCGCAGCCAGCCCATCTACGCCAGCAAGGCGCTGTGCACGCTGGCCACCTGCCGCCTGGCCTATGACGAGGGGCTGCACGTGGACGTGGCCTCCGGGGGGGAGATCTACACCGCGCGCCGGGCCGGCATCCCGGGGGCGGCCCTGCACTTCCACGGCAACAACAAGACGGCGGAGGAGCTGCGTCTGGCCCTCGCCGAGGGCGTGGGCCGCATCGTCGTGGACAACTTCTACGAACTGGAGTTGCTCGACCGGCTGACCCGCGAGCTGGGGGTGCGTGCCGCCGTGCTGCTGCGCCTGACTCCGGGCATCGAGCCGCATACCCACCGGGCGATCCAGACGGGGGGCGTCGACTCCAAGTTCGGCTTCGGGCTGCCCGACGGCACGGCGCTGCAGGCGGTGCGGCGCGCGCTGGAGATCCCCGGCATCGCGCTGCGCGGATTCCACTGCCATATCGGCTCGCAGATCCTGGACCTGGAGCCGTTCATCCTGGCGGCAGGCGCCATGGTGGAGTTCGCGGCCGTGGTGCGCCGGGAGCTGGGCCTCGCCATCGACGAGCTGAACCTGGGAGGCGGGCTGGGGATCCGCTACGTCCCCGAAGATGCCCCGCCTCCCATCCCCCTCTTCGTGGATCGCCTGGCGGGCGTGCTGCGGGAGGCGCTGGCCGCCCACGGGCTTCCGGAGCCGCTGCTCTACCTGGAGCCGGGCCGCTCAATCATCGGAGATGCGGGCGTCACCCTGTACACCGTCGGCGCCATCAAGGCCATCCCCGGCGTGCGCACGTACGCCTCGGTGGACGGGGGGATGTTCGAGAACCCCAGGCCGGCCCTCTACGGCGCCCGCTACACCGCGGTGGTCGCCGACCGCGCCACCGCCCCCCCGGAGCAGGTCGTGGCCGTCGCCGGGCGCTGCTGCGAGTCCGGAGACGTCCTCATCTGGGAGGCGGCGCTTCCGCCCCTGCACCCCGGCGACCTCCTGGCGGTCTTCTCCACCGGCGCCTACACCTACTCCATGGCCAGCAACTACAACCGCTTCCCCCGTCCCGCGGTCGTCCTGGCCGACGAGGGGCGGGTCCGCGTGGCGGTGGAGCGGGAGACCTACGACGACCTGGTCCGCAAGGACCGGCCCCTGGCGTAGTGCTCGGCCTCTCCCTGGCCACCCTGGTCTTCCGCGCCGTGGCGCTGCTGATCGCCGCGCCCTTCCACGAGTTCGCCCACGCGTACGCCGCCGACCGGCTGGGGGACCCGACGCCCAGGCGCTCCGGTCGGCTGACCCTCAACCCCCTGGCCCACCTGGACCCGCTGGGCACCATCCTCCTCCTGCTCACTGGATTCGGCTGGGCGAAGCCGGTGCCCGTCGACCCGGCGTACTTCCCCGATTGGCGGCGCGGGCTGATCGCCGTGGCGGCCGCGGGACCGGCGGCCAACGTGATCCTGGCGATCCTCTTCGGGCTGCCGTTCAAGCTGGGAGTGGTGGCGGCAGCGGGCCCGCTGGGGCGGCTGCTGCTGGTGGTGGTCTTCATCAACGCCGTCCTCGCCGTCTTCAACCTGATCCCCGTCCCGCCACTGGACGGGTCGAAGATCATGATCGGGCTGCTGCCCGGGCATCTGGGGATCGCCTACGCCCGCCTGCAGACCTACGGCGTCCTTGTCCTCATTGCCCTCATCTACTTCCGCATCACCGATCTGCTGGTGCTGCCCCCGCTGCTGTGGCTGGTGCATCTGGCCACCGGGCTGGGCATGTTGTAGGCATTCGCCCGACCTGTGCGCAGGGATTTTCCAACCGCGTACCGTACCTAACCAGGTGCATGCCGCTCGTGGCGGCCTTCGTCCACCGTGACCAGCACCCGACCCGACCAGTTCATCGTCCGCACCGCCACGTTTGAAGGCCCGTTGGACCAGCTCCTCCGCCTGGCCCAGGACGGGCAGGTGGACCTGGAGGCTCTTCCCCTTGGGGACATCGCCGCGGAGTACCTGGCCCGCACGCGGCAGAAGCTCGACCCGGACGAGATCATGGAGACCATCTGGCTTCTCGCCGCGCTGATCGAGCTCAAGGCGCGGGCCCTGCTTCCGCAGCCTCCCCCGGCGGAGGAGCCTCCCGAGGAGGATGCTGGCCAGCTGGAGGAGTTGCTGGAGGAGCGGCTTGCCGCGTACCGGGCCTTCAAAGACGCGGCCACGGCGCTGCGCGCGCTGGAAGCCTACCAGCAGCGGGTCTTCCTGCGCTCCCCGGAGCAGCCCGACGAGCCTCTGCTGTCCGGCATCGCCCTCGCCGACCTGTGGCGCGCCTTCCAGGAGGTCCTGGCGCGGGGGCGGGAGCGCGGAGCCGAGATCCCTCCCGAAGGGATCACCGTCGCCGGGCGGATGGCCGCCATACTGGCGCTGCTGGCGTCACACGCGGAAGGGGTGCCCTTCGACGCCCTCTTCCCGGCGGAGGCGACACGGCTGGAGATCGTGGTCACCTTTCTCGCCCTGCTGGAACTCGTCCGCCTGCTGCGCGTGCGGGTGGTTCAGGAGGCGCGCTTCGCGGCCATCCGCATCTTCGCCCGCGCTCCGGTGGAGGATCGACCGGGAGCTGAGGCCGGATGACCGACCCCCGCATCCGGGAGGCGGCCAACGCCATCGAGTGCGTGCTCCTTGTCAGCGGGGAACCAGTCCGTATTGACCAGCTAGCCGACGCGGTACAGGCGCCCGCGGAGGTGGTGGTCGCCGCCGTGGCCCTGCTGCTGCAGGAGTACGCCGGCCGCGGGCTGGAAGTGCAGGAGGTGGCCGGCGGCTACCAGCTGGGCACCCGGCCTGCCTACGCCGATGCGGTACGCCGCTACCTGGGATCGGCGGGGCGTGAGCCGCTCTCCCAGGCGGCGCTGGAAACCCTGGCCATCATCGCCTACCGCCAGCCCATCACCCGGCCGGAGATCGAGGCGTTGCGCGGGGTGCGCAGCGAGCACATCCTGGAGCGGCTGGAGGAGCGGAGGCTGATCAAGCCCGTCGGCCGCAAGCCCGTGGTGGGCCGCCCCATCCTCTACGGGACCACCGAGGCCTTCCTCCGCTACTTCGGCCTGCGCGACCTCAGTGACCTGCCTCCGCTGGATACGGCCGGCGGCGCGCCCGCCGCTGCCGCGTCCGTCGGTGCGGAGGAGGGCGGAGGCGGGGAACGATGAGGCTGCGCCGGGAAGCCCTCGTTCCCCTGCTGGCCGCGGTCCTGCTTCCGCTCCCGGCGAGCGCCGCGCCGGGGGAGGCCGCGCCGGCTCTTGGTGCCGCTGCACCCCCTCCGTCGGTGGTCGCCGCCTCCGCCGTCCTCATGGACGCGCGCACGGGTGCCGTCCTCTACGCCCGGGCTGCGGACGTTCCCCGGCCTCCGGCGAGCACCACTAAGGTCCTCACCGCTTTGGTCGCCCTGGAGCGCCTGCGGCTGGACGACCAGGTGCCGATCTCCCGGCGCGCGGCGGAACAGCGGTCGGGCTCCTCCATCGGCCTGGAGGTCGGGGAGCGGTGGCCGGTGCGTGACCTGCTGGCCGCGCTTTTGCTGGCCTCGGCCAACGACGCAGCGGTGGCCCTGGCGGAAGCCGCAGCCGGCTCGGTGGAGCGCTTCGCCCACCTGATGAACCGCACCGCTCGCGCGGCCGGAGCGCGCCGCAGCCAATTCGTCGTCCCCCACGGTCTCTACCACCCGCAACACCTGGCGACGGCGCGGGACCTGGCTCTGATCACCCGCGCCGCCCTGCGCCGTCGGGAGGTCGTCGCACTGGTGCGGCGGCAGACGTTCACCTGGCTGCGCCCGGGGCTGCCGCCGCGGGTGGTGGTGAACCGGAACCGGCTGCTGTGGACCTTCCCCGGAGCGGACGGCGTGAAGACGGGGTGGATCCCCCAGTCGGGGCAGTGCCTGGTGGCCTCGGCCACGCGGGAGGGCTGGCAGCTGATCGCCGTGGTACTGGACAGCGCCGACGTCTTCGGGGACGCAGCCCGCCTCCTCGAGTACGGGTTCAGGCACTTCCACCTGGTCCGCATCGCCGCCAGGGGGGCCGTGCTGGCGCGGGCCCTCCCGCCCGGCGCCGAGGAGACGGTGGCCGCCGCCACGCCCGAGGACGTGGACCTGGTGGCCCCGCGGAGCGCGACGTTGCGCTCGGTGGCCCACGTCCGCGCCGACCTGCAGCTCCCCATCCACCGGGGGGCGGAGGTCGGCGCCCTGGCGGTCTACGCCGACGGGCGCCTCGCCCTGCGCGTCCCGCTGCTGGCCGCCGGAGAGGTCCGGGCCCGCCCGCTGTGGCGGCAGGTCCTCCTGTGGATGCGCAGCCTGCTGGCGCGCCCGGCGCCCTCCTCCGGGTGAGGCGGCATGCCGCTTTTGCGCTCACTCCTCTTTGTCCCCGGCGACCAGCCACGTATGCAGGCGAAGGCCCGCACGCTGCCCGCAGACGCCATCGTCCTTGACCTGGAGGACGGCGTCGCACCTGCCCACAAGGCCGCCGCCCGCCTCCAGGTCCGCCGCGCCCTGGAGGAGGGCTTCCCCGAGAGGCTTGCGGTCTTTGTTCGTCCCAACTCCACCGCCAGCGGCCTGTTGCGGGAGGACCTGGAGGCCGTGCTTCACCCGCGTGCCTTTGGCGTGATGTTGCCGAAGGTGGAAGGCCCCGAGGAGGTTCGGGAGGTGGCCGCTTGGCTGGGCACCCTCGAGCCGACGTAGTCCATACGGCGGTCGAGGATCTGGAGGGCTTCCGCCGGGAGGCGGAGGAGGCGCACGCTCTGGGCTACACGGGGAAGCAGGTGATCCACCCGCGGCAGATCGAGCCCGCCAACGCGATCTTCTCCCCCTCCCCGCAGGAGGTGGCCTGGGCGCGGCGCGTGATCGAGGCCTATGAGACGGCGCCGCGCGGTGCGATCATAGTGGATGGACAGATGGTGGACGCGCCCGTGGTCCGACAGGCCCGGCGCATCCTGGAGCGGGCCGGGCCGGGGGAGGCCCGCCGCTAGCGGCGCAGCAGGGCGCATGCCGCTGGCGGGGCCGAGGGGGCAGGAGAGCGAGGGCATGGATGTGCGGCGCCTCTACCGCTCTCGGGAGGACCGCTGGATTGCCGGCGTCTGCGGGGGGCTGGCCCGCTACATCGGCGTCGACCCCACGCCGATCCGCCTGGCGTTCGTCCTGCTCAGCCTCTGGAGCGGAGCCGGGGTCCTGATCTACCTGGTGATGCTGCTCGTCGTCCCGGAGGAACCGCCATCGCAGGTGGTGACCGACCCGCTGCTTCCGCAGGAGCACGGGCAGGAGGACCCCGAAGCCCGACGCATGCGCATGCTGGGCGTGATCCTTCTGCTGGGCGGTGTCTACCTGCTGATCCGCAACATAGATCTGCTGACGCAGACCGGGGAGCGCATCGTCGCCCTCCTGCTCATCCTGGGAGGCTTCCTGGTGCTGCTGCTGCGCCCCGGGCGGATTTAAGCGGGGGAGGAGATCGTGGTCCGGCAGGTCACGGCGGTCGAGCGAGGCCAGCCGGGTAGGGCCCTGCCCGCGGTGGCACTGCGCATGATAGGGTCCGGGATCATGCGATCCTTGCCCCCAGCTGAGCCTCGGATTCGGGGCGCAGCAGGATCACGCGCCCGTCGTCCTGTACCGCCCCCAGCACCAGCACCTCGCTGGCGAACCCGGCGATGCGCCGCGGGGGGAAGTTCGTCACCGCCACGACCTGCCGCCCCAGCAGCTCCTCCCTGGTGTAGAAGGGGCGGATGGCGGCCGAGGAGCGGCGTATGCCGTAGGGACCGAAGTCGATGAGCAGGCGGTAGGACGGCTTGCGGGCTGCGGGGAAGTCGTCCACCTGGACGATGCGTCCCACCCGCATCTCCACGCGCTGGAAGTCCTCGACGGTGATCAGATCCACAGCTGGCGTATACTTCGGCTGATGGGAAACTTTTCCTGGCGGGCTCTCGCCCTGTGCGCCGGCGCCGCGGCGCTGGCCTGGCTGCTGGCAGCCTTGCCGGCCGCGGCGGTAACCGGTTTCCCCCTGACGGTTCGCGATGCCCTGGGACGTCGCGTCACCGTGCCCGGGCCCCCGCAGCGGATCGTCTCCACAGCCCCCAGCGTCACCGAGATCCTCTTCGCTCTGGGGCTGGGCCGGCGCGTGGTCGGTGTCAGCGACGCCGACGACTACCCGCCCGGAGAGATCGAGGGGAAGGCGCGCGTCGGCGGGGTCATCCTGAACGCGGAGCGCATCCTGGAGCTGCGCCCCGACCTGGTGGTGGGGGTGGCCGGCCTCCAGCAGGGCCAGCTGGAGCGGCTGATCCGCCTGGGGTTGCCTGTCCTGGCCGTGGAGGCCCGCAGCCTGGAGGAGACGTTCGCGCAGATCCGCCTTCTGGGCCGCGTCACGGGGCGTGCTCCGGCCGCGGAGCAGCTCCTGGTCGGCCTGCGGGCCCGGACGGGGGAGGTGCAGCAGCGGGTGCGCGGGCGGCCCGACCCCCGGGTGTACGTGGAGATCTGGGACCAGCCTCTGCAGACGGCGGCCGCCGGCACGTTCATCGACGACCTGGTGCGGCGGGCGGGGGGTCGCAACCTCTTCGCCGACCTGCGCGGGTGGTCGCAGGTGGCGCCCGAGGCGGTAATCCGCCGGGATCCCGAGGTCATCCTCCTGACCTACCCAGGGCGGCGGCGCCTGCTCGTCCGCCCGGGGTGGGCGCAGGTGAGCGCTGTGCGCCGCGGCCGCGTCCACGAGCTGGACGCCGACCTGGTCTCCCGCCCCGGTCCGCGGCTGGTGGACGGCCTGGAGCAGATCGCCCGCCTCCTGCACCCGGGGGCCTTCCCGCGGTGAGCCGGACCGGCCAGGCGCTCATCGCGGTTGCGGGGGCCAGCGTGCGCTTCGCCGCCACCGCGGCGCTGGACGGCGTCACGCTGGAGATTTCCCGCGGGGAGTTTGCCGGGGTGATAGGGCCAAACGGTGCGGGCAAGACGACGCTGCTGCGGGCCATGGCGGGGACGGTCCCGCCGTCCGCCGGGGCTGTGCTGGTGGATGGGCGGGAGGCGTCGGCGCTGAACCCTCGCGAGCGGGCCCGTCTGCTGGCCGCCGTGCCGCAGGTGGAAGGGCCCCCCGCAGGATTCACGGTGGAGGAGGCGGTCCTGATGGGGCGGACGCCGCACCTGCGGCGGCTGGGGCCGGTCGGCGACCACGACCGCGAGCGCGCCGCCGCGGCCATGCGCCGGGCATGGGTCGCGCACCTGGCCGGCCGGTTCGTGGAGACGTTGAGCGGCGGCGAGCGGCAGCGCGTGCTGATCGCGCGGGCGCTGGCGCAGGACGCCCGCATCCTGCTGCTGGACGAGCCCACCGCACACCTGGACATCGCCGTGCAGCTGGAGATCATGGACCTGCTGGCCGAGCTGAACCGGGGGGGCATGACGCTGGTGGCGGCGCTGCACGACCTCAACCTGGCGGCGATGTACTGCCGTACGCTGGTGCTGCTGGACCGCGGGCGGATCGTGGCCGCCGGTCCCCCCCAGCAGGTGCTCACGGCGCAACTGCTGCAGCAGGTCTACGGCGCCGCCGTCCTGGTGCGGCCGCACCCCCTCACCGGCCGGCCGCACGTCACGGTCCTGGGCAGGAGGGTCGCACCGGGTGAGGGAAGTCCCTGGACGGCGATGCCGGACGCGGGAGGCCGCCGGCTGATCGTGGCCATAGACGGCCCCATGGGGGCGGGGAAGTCCACCGTCGCCCGGGCGGTGGCACGGGCCCTGGGCCTGCGCTACGTCAACACCGGCTGGATGTACCGCGCGGTGGCTCTGGAGGCGCTGCGCCGGGGCGTTCCCCTGGAGGACGCGGCAGCTCTGGCGGGAATCGCGCGCACGCTGGAGCTGGAATTCCGCGAGAGCTCCCTGGGCACCCGCCTCTTCGCCGGCGGCATGGACGTAACCGAGGCGCTGGCGGCCCCTGAGGTGGGCGAGGCCGCCTCCCGGGTGAGCGCCCACCCGCCCGTGCGCGAGGCGCTGGTCGCCCGGCAGCGGCAGCTCGGGGCCGCGGGCGGGGTGGTCATGGAGGGGCGGGACATCGGCACCGTGGTCTTCCCCGACGCCGACGTGAAGGTCTTCCTGAGCGCCACTCCCGAGGAGCGGGCCCGGCGCCGTCACGCGGAGCTCCGGCGGCGGGGGGTGGAGGTGCCGTTCGAGGAGCTGCGGGCGGCGGAGGAGGAGCGCGACCGGCGGGACCGGGAGCGGGCGCACTCACCCCTGCGGGTGGCGGCGGACGCTGTGGTGCTGGAGACGACGGGCAAGACCCCGGAGCAGGTGGTAGAGGAGGTCCTGGCGCTTTGCCGGAGGCGGGGCGGTGTGGTATAGGCTGAACCGCATGATCTTCACCTGGTTCCTGCGGCGCGCCTTCGGCTTCCGCGTGGAGGGGCGGGAGCACGAGCCCCGCCCACCCTTCATCGCCGTCGCCAACCACGCCAGCGCGGTGGACATCCCCCTGCTGGCCATCGCCCTCAGCTCACCGGTGGCGTTTGCGGCCAAGGTGGAGCTCACCCGTCCCTGGCCGGTCAGGCTGTGGATCCGCTCGCTGGGCAGCTTCTTCGTGCGCCGCGGGCAGGTGGACCGCAGGGCCGTCCGCGCCGGCCTGGAGGTCCTTCGCCGGGGCAGGGCGCTGGGCGTCTTTGCGGAGGGGACCCGCAGCCCCGACGGGCGGCTGCAGCCGTTCGAGGAGGGTGCCGCCTACTGGGCGCTGCGCAGCGGGGTGCCGGTGCTGCCGGTGGGGATCATCGGCAGCCACCGCACGCTGCCGGCGGGGGCCAGGAGGTTCAGCCGGCATCCCGTCCTGGTGCGCATCGGACCGCCCATCGCCGTCCCCAGGGTGGAGGGGCGGCTGGCGGGTCAGGTTGTCCGTGCGTGGACCCGCCGGTTCGAGCAGGCCGTGGCGGCGCTGCTGCCCCCGGAGCAGCAGGCGCCAGGCCCCGAGGAGCTCACCTACAGCCAGCGCTCCCGCCCGCGGTAGTAGACGGCGGGCGCCTGGGGGTGGCGCCGTCGGAAGGCCACGTAGCGGCGGCGCAGCTCCCGGTAGCGGCGGTCCGAGGAACGCAGAGGGGTGTGCGGGTAGCGGATGAGGTAGCGTTCCAGCCACCACATGTTCCGCCGGGCGAACCTCCAGTCGGCCGTCACCTGCCGCAGGTCCACCAGGGCGTAGCCGGTGATCCGCCCGGTGAAGTCCACATAGGGGTCGTAGTAGCTCCAGACCAGGTCGCGGATGGTGCGGAAGACCGGCTTGCGTCCGTGGAGGCCGGCGTCCCGGGAGCGCGCCACCGCACCCCACCGTCCGCGGCGGCGGTAGACGAAGAGGACGTGATCCAGGTGGTCCTGCGACTCCAGGCTGACCACCAGCGGCGGGTAGCCGTGCTGCTCCAGAATCACCGCCGCCACCAGCGCCGCCTCCATGCAGTGGGTCTCGCCTTCGCGGATGACCTGGCGGAAGGACCGAAGCGTCCTGCCCACCCGGTGATGGTTGTACCGCAGGGTGTTGAGAAAGCGCTGCACCTGCCGCGGCGTCCGGTGCGCGTCGATGACGGCAAGCTCCCGGCGCGTGAAGGCGCGGCGGGGTGGAGGCCTGTAGGTCACCCGGTGTGGCCGGAGCTCGGTGGCTCCCTGGGACCGACGGGGGGAGCCAGGACCTCCAGGGCCCTGGGGACCGTGGTGAAGGTGGCCGGCACGTGCCCGATCAGCTCGCCGTCTGCCTGGATCGTCAGGGGACGGTCGCTGGCCACGGCCACTGTGGCCGCCGCCTCCACCTCCACCTTCGGGTGGGTGACGTGCCGGCCGCTGAAGGTCTGGGGCAGCAGGCGCAGCACCTCCAGCTTCGTCACGTCGCCGATGGGCAGGACCTCGAAGAGCCCGTCGTCGGGGGAGGCTGTAGGGCACAGGCGCATCCCACCCGCAGCCCGGCAGGTGTTACCCACGCCCAGCATGAAGAGGCGGCGCCGCCGGGTGACGCCGTTCAGCGTCACCTCCATCTCCACTGGGCTGTAGAGGAGCAGCATCTTGAGGATCCCGGCCAGGTAGATCGCCGGCCCTGGCAGCCGGGTCTTCAGCCGGGGCGGCAGGCGCTCCGACCAGTCGCTGACCTGCCGCGCCACCTCGCCTCCGAATCCGACGGTGGCGATGGTGAGGAAGTAGCGGCCGTGGACCTGCCCCACGTCCACGCGGCGGCGCGTCCCGCCAAGTGCCGCCTCGGCGGCCTGCAGGGGATCGAGGGGCAGGTCTACGGCCGCTGCAAAGTCGCTGCCGGTGCCCGCGGGAACGACGGCCAGGGCAGGGCGCGGCGTGCTTCCCGCCAGCAGGCCGTTCGCCGTCCAGTGGACCGTTCCGTCACCGCCCACCGCCAGCACCACCTCCCGCTGCTCCCTGGCAGCGGCTGCAGCCAGCTCGACCTCATGCCCGCGGTGCTGCGCGGTGACCTCATCCACCTGCCAGCCGGCTTCCCGCAGGCGGGCCCGCACCCCGGGCCAGGCCTTCAACGCTCGGCCGCCCCCGGCGACGGGGTTGATGATGGCAAAGGCGCGCACGGTGCGTCAGGTCCGTCCGCTGGACTTGAGGTGGGCGGTGGCGAAGTTCTCGCTGCCTGCTGTGGCCATGGCCGCAGAGGCGGACAGCTCCAGGCACAGGGTGGCGGCGGCGACGATCTGCGCCAGGCGGTAGGCGCTCCCCGGCCCTGTGCACCCCAGCATGGAGAGGTAGGCGCGGGCGTATGGCAGGACGGTCCCTCCGCCCACGGTGCCGACCTCCAGGCTGGAGAGGCGGACCGAGAGGTGGATCCCGTCGTCGACGCGTTCCAGCACCTCGTGGGCCATGCTGCTGGTCCCCACCATCCCCAGGTCCTGGCCCGTCGCCGCGAAGATGGCGGCGATGGCGGAGGCGGGGGTGAATCCTGCCGACTGCATGTCGCTGGCGTGGCTGCCGTGCAGGCCGGCGTGCTCCAGCGCCACCAGGTCGTCGGCGGTGGTGCGCAGGACGCGGCGCAGCGTCTCCTCGCGGAGGGTGGCCTCGGCCAGCACCGTCTTGCCGTGGCCGCCGCTGATGAAGTAAAGGGCGCTGGGCTTCTTGTCCCCGCCCATGTTGGCTTCCAGGAAGAGGCGCAGGGGGTGGATGCCGGTCTGCGCGGGGAAGCGCTTCATGATGAACTCGTGGTTGAGAGCGTGGGAGTTGCGGGTGATCATGTTGAGGCCGGCGGCGTCCCCGGTGGTGTAGCGGTAGAGGACGTGACAGGCGGGGCCCACCACGTGCGTGTCCACCTCCCACAGGCGCGCGTGCCGGCTCAGCCGGGCCACGCCCCGGACCTGCTGCGCGTAGAGGGGGTTGGCCGGGTCGGCCAGCCAGGCGCGCATGGCCGGGGCCTGAGCGGTGACCCAGCGCGAGAAGATCACCGCCTCTTCCGTCGTGCGGAAGATGAAGCAGGAGTCGCGCGTCATACGGTCGTGCAGGACGAAAGTGCGCACGCCGCCGTTGGCGTGGACCGCTGTGATGCCCCGCAGCATGGAGGCGGAGAGGCCGCCTTCGGTGTGCGCCAGGGGGACGTAGACCTCCTCGATGCTGCGGCCCTCCTCCACGGGCTGGCCGCTTTCGGGGTCAAGGTGGTAGCGGCCCAGGGAGACGCGCAGGGGGCCCACCACCGCCACGGGCAGAACCGTATGCGCCGTAAGCGCTTCCTGCGCCCGGGCGAACTCCTCGGGCGGCAGAGGCCAGCGCCAGATGAAGTCGAAGGCGGGGTCCCAGCCGGGCAGTGCCCGCAGGGCCGCCTGGCGCTGCGCGATCTGCTCCGGCGTGTTCTTGCGCGGCCAGAGGTAGCGCCGCTCCGTACCGGTCTCAGGCTCCTCCGCCGGTCCTTGGGGGGTTGGAGCGGGCTTGGGCTTGCGGCTCACGCCGGAGCGGGGCGCACGGTCGCAGCCCCGGGGATCCCCGGAGCCGGGTTCCCGGGGCGGAGGGAACATATCGCCGCTAGCAGACAGCCGAAACAGCGCGGCAGAGCCAGCGCGGCCAGGTGCAGGGTGGTGCGGGGCTGGCGGGGCGGCTCCGCTTGCTCCTCTGGGGGACCATCCGGCGGCGTCGGCCCGGGCCGATCCGCGGGCGGGGCCCCGTTGCCCAGGCCGATGCGCCTGCTGAAGTACTCCAGCTCCTCCCAGAGGCGGTCCAGGAAGGCGTTGCCGTCGAAGTTCAGCGCTTCGCAGTCCGCGCGCAGCCGGTCCTCCATGGCGCGCATGATGCGGAAGAGCTCGTCGCGCATCCCCAGCAGGGCCCGCCGGCGCGCGGGGTCCATCCGGGGGACGTTGCGCCTCAGATAGTGCTCGGCGAAGGCCTGGTGGCGGGACTCGTCCACCAGGATCCTGGCGGACATGCGCCCGAACAACCCCTCGCGCTGCGCGTCGGCGAACCACTGGTAGAAGAGCTTGGCGAAGAGGTCGCTGATGAGGATCCCCCAGACCCAGTCCACGCGGTCTCCCGTCCGCAGCCGGTGGTGGTAGCGCAGCATCTCGGGCAGCTCGCGCAGGCCCACGGGGTGGTGGCCCAGGCGCTTGTAGAGGCGGGTCAGCGCCTCGAAGTGGCGGGCCTCGTCCATGATGAAGGAGGCCAGGTAGATCTGCGCCGTCGTCTCCCCCGCTTCCATCAGCTGGGGCAGAATGCTGGCCGCCCCCGCCATCGCCGTCTGCTCCCCCAGGTAGACCGGGGTGAGCATGCGCGCCAGCGCCTGGTTCTGCCGGGGGGTCATCTGCAGGGACTGCCCCCAGTCCAGGTCGCGGGAGGTCCACTGCACCTTGGCTGCTTTGTGGAAGAGGTTGATCAGGAGGTCGTCTTCGAGATCCGGAAAGATACGCACCACGCTGCGAATGCCGCTGGTGCGCCGAGGCGTCGGCCGCTCATTCACGGTAGGCTCCCCACAGCATAGGGCGCCCGCCCCTGGGGCGGTGCTGCTCGAGGGCATTATACGCAATCCCCACCCCGCTGTCCTGTGCTCGGCGGGCGGGGCGAGGGATTTTGCTATGGTAGGGTTGTGAGCCGTCCCCGGGAACCCCTGGCCGTCGAGGTGATCACCCCGCTGCTGGCGACCTGGAGAGCGACGCGGGTCCGGGAGTGGTCGCGGGCACGGGACGACTACTACCGCCTCTGGCGGCTGCTGGACGCCGTAGGCGAGCGGTTCCGCGGCCGCGTCACCGTCTACATCGTGGACCCCGTCTCCCTCCCGGGGCTGCTTCGCATCACCCGCCACCGGATCCGCGGCTTCCCCGCCTTCGTCATCGGCGGGCGGGAGAAGTACACGGGCTGGGACCTGGAGGAGCTGGCCAGGCGGATCGAGCGCCATCTGGCCGGAGAGGCGCCCGGGGAGTAGGTGTTGGGAGCTCCGGGCAAGATCCGGGCCACAATCTGGTGGCTGGCCCAGCGGATCACCTTCGGCAAAAACTCCGAGGCCCTGCTGGCGCTCAAGGGTGGCCGGGTCGTTGCTTTCGTCCAGGACGACGTGCTGCTGTTGGCCTTCGCCAAGCAGGACCGGACGCTTAAGGTGGTGGGCTGGCCTCCCCAGATGCCCGGACCCTACGGGATGGGTGTGCGGAAGGGCGATCGAGACCTCCTGGCGGCGGTGAACGAGGTACACCCTCAGGCCACCGCTTGTCCTATATGGCCTTCGGATTCCTCCTCCACGCGCTCCCGATACTTCTGCGGGGCGCTCTGCTCACCCTGTGGATCTCTGTGCTGGCGCTGGCGGCAGCCACGATCCTGGGCGTCATTGGGGCAGTGCTGCGCACCTCCCGCTTGGCGGTGCTGCGAGCCGTGGGGACAGCTTATACGGAGGTATTCCGGGCGGGACTGGAAGCGGTCCCCCGCGGCCTGCATGAAGCGGCTGCTGCTCTGGGACTTTCGGCCTGGCAGCGATTCCGGCTGGTGGTGCTGCCTGTGGCGCTTCGGATCGTCCTTCCGGCGCTGGGGAACAACTTCGTGGCGCTCGTGAAGAACTCATCTCTGGCCTCTACCATCGGCCTGGTGGAACTCACGTTCCTTGCCCGGGATCTTGAGGCCTGGACGTTCCGCAGCTTTGAGGTATACGGGCTGGCGACGCTGATCTACCTGGGGCTGGTGGTGGGTCTGTCGCTGGCCCTGCGGCGCGTCGAGGTCCGCATCACCCGCCATCTGCGAACCGCGTGAAGATGCCTGGGTAGTGTAGCCGGCGCTGGCATGCAGTGGGACATCGCCCTCCGCAACTTCCAGTACCTTATGCGAGGCCTTCAGGTCACTGCCGCGCTGGGCCTGTTGGTGACAGCGCTGGGGCTGCTGCTCGGCTTTGGGGTCGGGTTGCTCCGCCTGCGTCGAGGGGGTGCCGCCTACCTGGCTGCCACCTTTTTCGTGGAAATCTTTCGGGATACACCACTGATCATGCAGATGTTCTTCATTTTCTTCGGCCTGCCCGCCGTAGGGATCCGACTGAACCCCTTTGCCGCAGCCACCGCGGCCATGTCCTTCTTTGCCGCTGCCAACGCCGCGGAGATTGTGCGCGGCGCCATACAGTCCATTCCCCGCGGACAGACCGAGGCCGCACGCGCCCTCGGGCTTTCGCCCCGACAGACTATGCGCTTCGTCATTCTCCCCCAGGCCATCCGCCGCATGATCCCGCCGCTCATGGGCCTGTTTACCACTCTGGTGAAAGACACGTCTCTGGCCGCAATCATCAACGTCTTCGAGCTGACCATGGCCGCCCGGGTCACCATCGAGCGCACGCTGGCGTCATTCGAGATCTGGTCGGTGGCAGGGGCCCTGTACTTCCTCGTCACCTACCCGCTGTCGCTGGTGACTCAGCAGTTGGAGCGGCGCCTGGTGGCTGAGACCACGCTGTAAAGAAGCCTGGGGATGGATTCCCTGGGCCCCCGTTCAGGTCGCATCGAGGGCAAGAGAGGCGCGTCCCGAGAGGTACGGCCAGGGGACTTGGTTGCCCCCAGCGCGCGGGGGCTGGTATTCTGGTCTGGACCTGCGCCCACAGCGGCGCCCGAGGCAACCGTGGAGATCATCGTCGCACGGCACATGGGATTTTGCGGCGGGGTGAAGCGCGCCGTGGAGATGGCCCAGGGCGCCGCCCGGGAAGCCAGCGGGCCCGTCTTCACCTGGGGCCCGCTGATCCACAATCCCCAGGTGGTGCAGCGGCTGCAGGCGGAGGGGGTCCGGGTGGCGGAGCACCTGGACGAACTGTCGGGGGAGGCCTTCGTCGTATCCGCCTACGGTGTGGAGCACGCCGTGCTGCAGCACGCACGGGACCGGGGGATGCGAATCGTGGACGCCACCTGCCCCGTGGTCGTGCGCGCCCACCAGCTGGCCTTCCGCCTGGCCGAGGAAGGCTACCAGGTCATCGTGGTCGGTGACCACGGCCATCCGGAGATGGTCACGCTGAAGGAGGTGCTGGGGGAGCGGGTGACCATCGTTCACACCCTGGAGGAGGCGCGGCGGGTCAAGGTGCGGGGCAGGGTGGGCGTGATGTCGCAGACCACCCAGTCCCTGGAGAACTTCCGGCAGATCGTCGCCGACCTGTCAGTGCGCGCCCGGGAGCTGAAGGTGCTGAACACCCTCTGCCCGGCCATCACCGTGCGGCAGGAGGAAGCAAAGCGGCTGGTCTGCGAGGTCGACGTCCTGGTGGTGGTGGGGGGCCACGGCAGCAGCAACACCACCCGCCTGGCGGAGCTGGGGCGGGCCCACGGCGCGCCCACCTACCACATCGAGGTCCCCGAGGAGCTCGATCCCGTCTGGTTCGAAGGCGCAAACACCGTGGGGGTGATGTCCGGCGCCTCCACGCCGGAGTGGGTCATCACCCGCGTGCTGCAACGCCTGCAGGAGATCGGGGAGACGCGAGCGGTCGACGCCACCGTCCCCTGATTCCCGGGCCCGCCGCGATGCGCCCGCCGGTCGTCGCCATCGTCGGCCGCCCCAATGTGGGCAAGTCCGCGCTCTTCAACCGTCTCCTCGGCCGCCGTCAGGCTATCGTGGAGGAGACGCCGGGGCTGACGCGCGACCGCCTCTACGCCCAGTGCACCTGGGGGGGACGGACCTTCCTCCTGGTGGACACCGGCGGGCTGGTCATGCGGGATAAGGGCGAGCTGCCCGAGGAGGTCCGCCGGCAGACGCTGCGGGCCATCGAGGAGGCGGACGTCCTGCTGTTGGTGGTGGACGCGCGGGCCGGCCTCCTTCCCGGAGACGCCGAGGCCGCGGAGGTGCTGCGGCAGGCACGCAAGCCGGTTCTGCTGGTGGCCAACAAGGTGGACCACAGCACCCACCTGGAGGGGATCTACGAGTTCCACGCGCTGGGCCTGGGGGAGCCGCTGCCCGTCTCCGCGCTGCACGGGACCGGCACCGGCGAGCTGCTCGACGAGGTGGCGGCCCTATTGCCGCCGGAGGAGGCCGCCCCTCCGCCTCCGGGGACCCGGGTGGCGGTGGTGGGGCGGCCCAACGTGGGGAAGTCCTCGCTGGTCAACGCCATCCTGGGGGAGGACCGCGTCGTCGTCGCGGAGGCACCGGGGACGACGCGCGATGCGGTGGACACCCATCTGGAGTACCACGGACGGGCCCTGACCATCGTGGACACCGCCGGTCTGCGCCGGCCCGCTCGGGTGGAGGACCCGATCGAGCGCTACAGCATCAGCCGCACGCGCGCCGCCCTGGAGAGGGCGGAGGTGGCCGTCCTGGTCATGGACGCCAGCGAGGGCGCAGCCGACCAGGACCAGCGCATCGCCCGTGACATCGTCGAGGCGGGGCGGGCACTGGTGGTGGCCCTGAACAAGTGGGACCTGGTGCCACCGCAGCCACGGGTGCAGGAGGAGCTCCGGCGGCGGGTGCGCCACGCCCTGCGGTTTGCGGCCTACGCGCCGCTGTGCGCCGTCTCGGCTAAACACCGCAGCGGCATCGCCCCCCTCCTGGAGGCGGTAATCCGGGCGGGGGAGGCCCACGCCCTGCGTGTGGCCACCGGTCCGCTGAACCGCGCGGTGGAGTCGGCACAGGCGGTCCCCCCGCCGGCCGACGCGCGCGGGCGGCGGGGGAAGATCCTCTACGCCACGCAGGTGCGGGCCTCACCGCCCACCATCGTGCTGTTCGTCAACGACCCCGAACTGATGCCGGTGCAGTACCTGCGCTACCTGGAGCGGACGCTGCGGAAGGCCTTCCCCCTGGAAGGCACCCCCCTGCGCTTCATCCTCCGCAGGAGGGGGCAGGGGCGGGCATGACGGAGAGGGGACGGGCGCGGGCCATCTGGTTCCCGCGGCCGCGCGCCGTGGAGATCCGCGAGGAACCCGACAGGCCGCCGGGCCCGGGGGAGGTGCGCATTCGGGCCATCTGCTCGGCGATCAGCCACGGGACGGAGATGCTGGTCTACCGCGGAGAGGCCCCCGCAGGGCTGACGCTCGACCTGCCCACGCTGCGGGGGAGCTACGGGTTTCCCGTCAAGTACGGCTACGCCAGCGTGGGGCGGGTGGAGGAGGCGGGCCCGGGGGTGCCGTTCCCCGTTGTCGGCGACCTGGTCTTCACCCACCACCCCCACCAGACCGTCTACACCGTCCCCGCCGGGATGCCCGTCGCCCTGCCCGAGGGCCTCCCGCCCGAAGCGGGCGTCTTCCTGGCGAACCTGGAGACCGCAGTGAACGTGCTGCTGGACGCGCCGGTCCTGGTGGGCGAGGTGGTGGTGATCTTCGGGCAGGGGGTGGTGGGACTGCTGCTCGCGCAACTGGTGCGCCGTCACATGCCTGCAGCGCTGCTTACCGTGGAGCCTCTTGCGCACCGCCGGGCGCTGAGCCTGGCCCTGGGCGCGGACGCGGCGCTGGACCCCGGCCAGGACATCTCCTCCGCGGTGGCCCAGCGGTCGGAGGGTCGCGGAGCGGACCTGGTCCTGGAAACTAGCGGGCAGCCCGCCGCCCTCCAGGCGGCGCTGGACATTGCCGGACTGGAGGGGCGGGTGGTGGTGGTTTCCTGGTACGGGACGAAGCCTGTGGAGGTCGACCTGGGGTCGGCATTCCATCGCCGCAGGCTGCGTGTGATCGGCTCCCAGGTGGGGCACCTCCCCGGGGCGCTGTCTCCCCGCTGGGACCCTCCGAGGCGGAGGCGCCTGGCTGCCCGCCTCCTGTCCGCGCTGACCCTCTCCGCGCTGGTCTCCCACCGCATCCCCTTCGAGCGGGCGGCGGAGGCCTATGCGCTCGTGGACGGACACCCCGATCAGGTCGTCCAGGTCGTGCTGACGTACGACGATGTTTGAAGTGGGCGTCAGCGCGGGATTTTCGGCCACGCACCGCCTGCGCGGCGACTTCGGGGCGGCCACGCAGCCCCACACCCACGCCTACCGGGTGGAGGCGGTGGTGCGTGGTCCGGCTCTT
>FWWM01003676.1_pt1 | contig 37591 bp, 40 predicted proteins | sample 2228351 | NCBI WGS metagenome assembly FWWM01 (sample SAMEA103939774, study PRJEB20133) | metagenome
GGCGTCGCACGCACCGGTTCCGCGTGCGCGGAGGCCACCGCCACGCCCGCGAGCGCCCCGGTCGCAGCAACAACGAACACGACGAACCAGCGCACATCACCAGTGTAGGCGCACGGGGCGCCAGCTCAACGACCGGTCGCAGGCGTCCTTACGGGACCGGGACCAACGGCGGCGGCCCGGCGCACAGGCGCCGGGCCGCGATGGGAACCCGCCGGGAAGAGTGCGCCGGCTCAGCCGCGCGGCAGCCCGAGCCCGCGGGTCGCGATGATGTTCCGCTGGATTTCGCTCGTCCCGCCCGCAATCGTCGAGGAAACCGTCTGCAGGTAGCTCGCCGGCGCCCGACCCTTCATCGGGGCATCCCGGCCCGTCAGCAGCGCCGAGGTCCCGAGCAGCTTCATGGCGGTGCGCGCGATCCTCTGGCTCAGCTCGGTGTTGAACAGCTTCGCAATCGACGCCTCATGGTTCGGCACCCGCCCCGCGGCCTGGATGCTGATGACGCGGTAGCTCAGCATCTTCGCCGTCGCCGCCTCGATCCACCGGTCGGCAAACTCCTGCCTGAAGGCCCGGCTCGCGCTCGCGGTCGTCGCGTCGCCACGATGCTCCCGCCAGTAGCGCAGGTAGTACTCCAGCGTCTGCCGCTGCCCCACCGCGTTCCCGATCGACGATCGCTCGAAATCGAGCGTCGTCGTGCCGATGTACCAGCCGCGATTGATCTCCCCCACCACGTTCCGTGCCGGCACGCGCACGTCTTCGAAGAACACCTCGTTGAACTGGTGCCCGCCCGCCATGTTGATCAGCGGCCGCACCGTGATCCCGGGGCTTTTCATATCGACGAGGAAGTACGTGATCCCCCGGTGCTTCGGGGCGTCTGGGTCCGTGCGCGCCAGCATGAACATCCAGTCCGCCGTGTGCGCCCCGGAGGTCCAGATCTTCTGCCCGTTGATGATGAAGTCATCCCCGTCGCGCACGGCGCGCGTCTGCAGGCTCGCCAGGTCCGAGCCCGAGCCCGGCTCGCTATACCCCTGGCACCACTGCACCTCGCCCCGCAGAATCGCGCCCAGGTGCTCGCGCTTCTGCTCGTCGTTCCCGTGGATGATCAGTGTCGGCCCGATCATCGAAACGCCCATGCCGCCGACCTGCGGCGCACGCGCCTCGGCGAACTCCTCGTTCATGATGAACTGCTCCATCACCCCCAGGCCCGCGCCGCCGTACTCCTTCGGCCATGCCGGCGCAATCCACCCCTTCTTCGCCAGCTTCTCCCGCCATTCACGCAGCACACCGCCGCGCTCCCGCGCCAGCTCCATCGGGTTCGTATCGGGATCTACTCGCGGCTTCTCCTGCTCCAGGAACGAGCGCACCTCGGCGCGCCAGGCGGCCTGCTCGGGCGTATCTCGGAAGTCCATCGCCTTCTCCTCTGCGTGTCGTTAGGGGCCCTGCGAACGGTAACAAACTGCAACCCTGACGTAAAGGGAAACCCCTGCGCCGCACCCTCCCGTGCAACCCTCCGCCGCGGCGCGTAAACTCCCGCCTCGCCACTCTCTCCACCGACGAAAGGGACGCCCTCATGAAAGTTGGCTCCGGATTCGGCGGCACCTGGCTCGATGCGGTTCCCGAGCAGGCCCGCCGCGCCGAAGAACTCGGCTACGACTTCGCCTCCACGCCTGAAACCCAGCACGACTCCATCCTCGCCGCAACGCTCGCCGCCCACGCCACCGAAAAGCTCGAAGTGCAGACGAGCGTCACCATCGCCTTCCCGCGCAGCCCCACCGTCCTCGCGATGGAAGCCTGGGATATCCAGCACCTCAGCAAGGGGCGCTTTGTCCTCGGCCTCGGCTCGCAGGTCAAGGGGCACAACCAGCACCGCTTCAGCGTCGATTGGCCCGGCGCCCCGGCCACCCGCATGAAGGAGTACATCAAGATGCTCCACGCCGTCTGGGACTCCTTCCAGCACGGCAAGAAGCCCGAGTTCATCGGCAAGTACTACCACTTCACCCTCATGACCCCCAACTTCAACCCGGGGCCCATCCCCTACCCGCGGCCCAAAGTCGGCCTCGCCTGCGTCGGCGATGCCATGGCCCGCGTCGCCGGTGAGGTGGCCGACGTCGTCATGCCCCACGGCTTCATGACCGACAAGTACATGCGCGAGGTGGTCCTCCCCAACGTCGCCATCGGCCTCAAGCGCTCCGGGCGCACCTGGCAGGATATCGAGATCGCCGGCGGCGGCTTCACCGTCTTCGGCGAAACCGAATCGGAGATCGAACAGGGCCTCGAGCGCCTCCGCCAGCCCATCTCCTTCTACGGCTCCACCCGCTCCTACCACGAAGTCTTCGAGGTCCACGGCCTCAAGAGCCTCGGCATGCAGCTCCATGAGCTCTCGCTCCAGGGCAAGTGGGACGAGATGCAGCGCGTCATCCCAGAGGATGTCCTCCGGGTCTTCGCGCAGGTTTCCACCTACGACAGGCTGCCCGAGTTCATTGCGAACCACCGCGAATACGCCTCGCGCATCACCCTCCCGCTCCCGGCCAGCACACCCGAGCAGCGCGAGCGCGCGAAATTCATCATCGAACAGGTTCGCAAGGTCCAGGTGCCCCGCGTTCCTCGCGGTCTCGAGGACCTCTCCGCCGTCCCGGATCGCCCGAAGACGACAGCCTGACGCCTCGGCCCCGCCCCGCTCCCCGTCGGGTACCATCTCGCCCATGGCGTGGTCCCGCGGGGCTGTCGCTGCGGCGCTGCTCGCCATCGTCGCCGCATGCTTCCTCCTCGTGGAGGCCTGGCAGCTGACCGGCGGCCTCCCGCTCGCCGCGCGCCCGTGGCATGCCTCCGCCCGGAGCTGGGTCGCCGCCGTCGCCCTGGCGGCGCTCGCCGTTTCCTGGCGGCTCCCGTTCGCGGCAGCGGCCGCCTGGGTCGCCGCTGCCTGGAGCGCGGCAGTCATCGCCTGGCTCGAAGGTGTCACGCTCCCGCTGCTGGTCGCCGTCGGCGCCTTGGCCGCCGCCGCTGCCGTCCTCGGGCTGCCGCGCGCAGCCGTCCGCCCGGGTCGCTCCGCCGTGGCCATCGCTGCCCTGGCAGCGCTTCTCGTGGCCGGGGCCTTCGCCGGGACGCGCATCCACGCCGCCTACCTCGGGCCCACCCATCCCGCCTCCCCGCTCGTTCGCGCCCCGGTCGACCTGGTCGAGTGGGCATGGGCCGGAGCCCTCACCCCCACCGGGTTCGCAGTGTCGGCAAAGCTCACCCCCGGCGTCCCACCCGATGAAGCACGCCTCATCGTGCGTGATGCCTCCGGAACTCCGGTCGCCGCCGTGCCCCCCTCGAGCATCAGCCCGTCGCGCGTCGCCCGCTTCGAAGTCGGTGGCCTCACGCCCGGTACCGCCTACAGCTGGGCCGTCGCCGCCGGCTCCCGGGAGGAGAGCGCGCGCCGTGGCCAGCTCCGCACCGCGCCGACCGGGCCGGCCGGGTTCACCCTCGCCTTCGGGGCCTGCGCCGGCACCGGTTCCAACGGCCAGGTCTTCGATCGCGTCCGCGAAGCCGCACCGCTCCTCTTCGTCCACACCGGCGACTTCCACTACGAGGACATCTCGCGGGACGATCCGCCCCGCATCCGCCGCGCCTACGAACGCTCCCTGGCTGCCCCGGCCCAGCAGGCGCTCTGGCTCACCGTCCCCGTCGCCTACACCTGGGACGACCACGATTACGGGGGCAATGATTCCGACCGCACGACGTCCTCGAAGGACGCCGCGCGCACCGTCTACCGCGAGATCGTCCCGCACTACCCGCTGCCGCTCGCCGATGGACCGATTGCCCAGGCCTTCACCATCGGCCGCGTCCGCTTCATCATCACGGACCTCCGCTCCGAGCGGGACCCCTCCGGCAGCGATGGTCCCGGCAAGTCCATGCTTGGCCCCCAGCAGCTCGCCTGGTTCTTCGATGAGCTCCTGCGTGCCCGCGATGAGGCCGCGCTCATCGTGTGGGTCAGTTCCGTCGGCTGGGTCTCGAGCAGCACCGCCGGCGACGACTGGGGCGCCTATGCCGCCGAACGCCAGGCCATCAGCGATTTCCTCGTCGCCAACAACGTCCGCAATCTCGTCATGCTGGCAGGCGACGCCCACATGCTCGCCGCCGATGACGGCACCAACAACCGCTTCGCCTCGGGCGGCGCGGGCCCGGGGTTCCCGGTCTACCACGCCGCTGCCCTCGACCGGCGCGGCTCCATCAAGGGCGGCCCCTACAGCGAAGGCGCCGTCCCGGGCGGCGGGCAGTTCGGGCTCCTCACCATCGACGACCTCGGCACCGAAATCCGGGTCACCTTCAGCGGTCTGAACTGGCAGGGCACCGAGCTCATCCGCCACACGGCCATCTTCCCGGTCGCCGTCCCGTAGCCGCTGCCGCCGCGGGCGTGTACCCTCCGCCCCGTGCCAGCCGTCGCACGCCTGGTCAACCACAGCACCGGCGCTGTCGTCGCCGGCCACCTCGAAATCGCCGATTCGTTCGTTGCGCGATTCCGCGGGCTCATGCTTCGCGCCGGTCTCCCGCCGGGTGGCGGCCTCCTCATCGAGCCTTGCTCATCCATCCATATGCTCTTCATGCGCTTCCCCATCGACGCCGTCTTCGTCGACCGGGACCTGCGCGTCCTCGCCGTCCGACCGCGGCTCCGACCGTGGATTGGGTTGGCAGCGGCCCGCGGGGCGCGCGCCGTCATCGAACTGCCCGTCGGCGCTGCCCAGGGCATCCATCCCGGCGACCACCTCGGCATCGACCGCTGAACCTCGCGAGGTCTCGGACTCGCCTGGTGGCCAGCCGTGGCCCGTCGTCCCGCCGCCGCTCGCTCACATCGGCCGCCACACAACACGAAAGGGGAGGCCCCGTTGGCCTCCCCTTCTGCTGTCGCTTCGCGCCTCCGGGTTGCGGGCGCGAGGTTTACTGCTGTACCGGTGTGTCCTTCGAATTGCCCCACTCGGCCCACGAGCCGTCGTACACGCGGTTCCCCTTGCCCAGCCCCACCAGCCGCAGGGTGAAGAACGTATGCGCCGCCCGGACACCGGTCTGGCAGTACGTGATCACCTCGGTCTCCTCGGTGATGCCGGCCTTCGCGAACTGCTTCCGCAGCTCTTCGGCCGATTTCCACACCTTCGGGTCGGAGTCTGTCAGCGACGTTTGCCAGTCGAGATTCACGGCGTTGGGAACGTGCCCCCCGCGAGCCGCCCGGACGTCGGCACCGGTGTACTCCGCCTGCGAACGAACATCGAGGACGACGACGTTGGGGTTCGGGTTCGTCGCTTTCTCCGCCACGTAGTCCAGGGCGCACAGCACGTCAGGGTTCGGCTTCGCGACGAACGTCGCGGGTTTCGGGCTCGGCACATCCTTCGTCACCGGCCGGCCCTCCTTCTCCCACTTCGCCCAGCCACCGTTCACCACACGCGCCTTGGGATGGCCGTAGTAGTCGAGCACCCACCACAGCCGCGTCGCCCACAGCCCGGTGCCGTCGTCATAAATGACGACTTCCTTCGTGCCGTCGACCCCAAGGGCCCCAACCTTCTCGGCGAAGAGGCTTTCGCGGATGACGTACAGCTTCTCGTCCGGGTCCTTGAGCGCTGCCTGGTCGTACCACACGGCCCCGGGGATGTGCCCGGCGTCGTACGCCTCCTTCTTCCGGATATCGACGATCACCAGCGCCGGGTTGTCGAGCTGCGTTGCCAGCCAGTCGGTTTCGGCGAGCAGCTCCGGTGCCGCGTACCCCGCCGCCGTCGTCCCGCCGTCGCCGCTCCCGGCCGGTGCATCGTCGTCATCGCCGCCACACGCCGCCACGATTGCCGCGCTCATGAGCACCACGGCCACGCTGGCCAAGGCCAGCATCCGCACCCCAGGCGTTCTGAACGAAAACAGCGTCATCTTCCCATCCCTCCCGAAATGATGGTTCGTTGCCGGGCCCCGCTACTGCCGGGCCAGCTCTGCGGCGCGCTGGGCGATCTCCGCCAGCGCCTTCTTCTGGTCGAGCGGCTCTGTCGCCGGTTCGAGGCGAATCCGCCAGGTTCCACGGCCCGCCGGCTCGATCGTCGAACGGAAGTTCAGCTTGGCCCCCTCCCAGGGCACCGTCGAAAGCGCCGGCGCATGGTCGGTCAGCACCTCCAACGTCTCGCCCCGCGGCAGCTTCGCCAGCGCCTCCCGGGCCTTCATGGCCGGGTACGGGCACATCTCACCCCGAACGTCGAGCTCCATACTCCCTCCTTGTTGTCGTCACGGCAGCCGCCGAATCAGCACGACACCAATCCACGCGCCGCCAAACAGCGCGAGGCCATACACCCAGCCCGCCAGCGCCAGCGACGGGATCGACGAGAAGAACGCCCCAATGGTGCACCCGATGGCGATCACCGAGGCGTAGCCCATCAGCAGCCCCCCGATCGCCGCCTGCGCCCAGCGCACCCGCTGGCGCGGCCATCGCAGCCGGAACTCCCCCGAAAGCACGGACGCCGAGAACGCGCCCGCCACCAGCCCGAGCATCGTCGCCGTCCGCACGGTGAACCACTTCTCCGCACCGCCCGGCGTGCACCCGGCAAGCAGCTCGCTGCCCTTCAGCGGCAGGGCGCTCGCATCGAACCACCCGAGCACGTTATCGGCCCACAGCGAGATGCCGCCGGTCACCCCCAGCGGTACCTGCAGCCCGAGCGCGAACACCGAAAGTACCGCGAGCGCCACCGCTCCCGTCACGTAGCTCCAGCCGTGCCCGCCGAACACCCGCTCCCACCCCTCGCGCAGCCGCTCGCCAACGCTCGTCGCCGGCACCCCTGGCGGAGCCGGGAACTCCGGCATCCGCGGTGTCCGCGATTCCCACCACAGCACCGCCAGGTTCAGCGCCGCGAGCCCCGCGAGCGTTACCGCAACTGCTGCCGGGTACCCGCCCAACTCCGCCGGCAGCCACGTGGCCGACCGCTCACGGATATCGTTGTCGTACCACCACGCCCAGTGCCGGTTGGCGACCACCGTGCCAAGCACGATGCCCCCCATCGCCACCCACGACGCCAGGTACCCCTCGCCCATGCGCCACAGCGAACCCGAGACGCACCCCCCAGCCAGCACCATCCCGATGCCAAACAGCACCCCGCCGACGACGGTCGCCACCCCGACGGGTTGGATGTGTGGCCCCGCGGGAGCCACGCCGAACCCGGGATCGGGCGCCAGCCGCGCCTCCAGCAGGACAAAGCCCAGCGTCGCGACGCCCAGCCCGACCAGGATCGCCCGGAACAGCCGACCGTCGCCCAGCAGGATCAGGTCCCGGAAAGCCCCCGCGAAGCACAGCCGGCTGCGCTGCAAAATGACACCGAACGCGACGCCGATGAGCCAGAACGCGCCCACGGCAAACCCCCGCTGATCGAGCAGCGCCCAGGCGACAACGATGCCGGCGGCCAGCGCCACCGGCTTGAGCGACAATCGTCCGGGAGACATGACGGCAGGCGGGGCAGGTGCTGTCACGCAACTGACGCTAACAAAATCGACTCAATCGGTCAACTTTATCCGCTCACGCCGGCGGACGCGCCGAACCGGCACCTACACGCGGCACACTGGTGGTAGCAGGGGGGAGGCTCGAACTCCCGACCTCACGATTATGAGTCGTGCGCTCTGACCGGCTGAGCTACCCTGCCGCCCTACACCCACAAGTCTACGATCCCCCGCCGCTTCGCGGTACCGGCTGCCCTAGCCCCGCGGATCCACCCGCACGGTGCGCCACCGCACACCTTCGTCGTCGAAGTCCACCACCGCGACCATGCCGGCCCGCCGATTCGCATCGCTCAGTGCCATCGGCGCACCCGGGTAGATGGCCGTCACTCCGCCGCTGCTCACATCGGCGTGTGGTTCCCAGTGGCCGAGCGCCACGTAATCCCACTGCCCCCGCGCCCCCGCGATCTCCCGCTCCAGGATGGGCAACGACCGGTACGTTTCGCCGCCTTCCGGCACGAAGTGCCCGTGCGCCAGCGCGATGTGCCACCGGCCGTCGACCCGGCCCGGCAGCCCTTCCAGCGGGCGGAAGTGCCAGTCCGTATCCAGGTACGCCCGTCCCCACAGCACCAGGTCGAGCCCCTCCGGCTCGACCAGCTCCCCTCGGTGCTCGCGAACGATTGTCAGGCGCCGCGCGATCGCCTCCATGTCGTGCCGCCAGTAGATGCTGCCCGGGTCCATCGGGTCGTGGTTGCCCGGCAGCAGGATCGCCTGCCCCTCGAACCGAGCAATCTGCGCCGCGGCCCACTCGACCGTCGCCGATGGCACCCGGTCATTGTCGAACACGTCGCCGGCCAGGATGAGAACGTCCGCAGCCTCCCGGTTCGCCAGCTCAATCACCCGGCAGAACGCCGCTTCCATCAGCCGCCGCCGCTCCTCCCACGCCGGATGGTCGTGACCGGCATACGCGCCGAGGTGCACGTCCGAGGTGTGCACCACCCGCAGCGGCTTCGGCCTACGCACCGAGTGCCGCCTGCATCGCAGCGAGCTGCCGGGCGTGGTCCCGCGCGTGTATGCGCAAGAACAGCAGCCACTCGCGCCAGTTCAACGGCCCGAAGAACGGGTGCTCCCAGCGGACATCGAGGTGCGCCCCCGGGTCGGCCGCACGCACGTGGTCCGAGAGCGAATCCTGCGCCCGCTCAAGCTCCCGCAAGAGCGCATCCCGGTCGCCGGGCAGCGCCGGCGCCTGGTCCGCCGGGAGCTCGCCGGTGAGGGCCACATGGAGCACCGCCGTACCGCCGCGTGTGTGCCACTCCACCAGGTGCGAAAGGCACGCCAGCGGCGACCACTCCTCGCCCGGCGGACACTCCGCAAACCGCTCCGCCGGGATCGCCGTGGCAGCCGCCCCGAGCTCGGCAACCCCGTCGGCCACCCGTCCGAGCAGCTCCTCCGGCGAAAGGGCAGCGGCCTGGTCGATCAGCCACTGTCGGATCCGCTCCCGTTCACTCTGCGGCATCGTCATGGTGCTCCCTCCCGGCGGCTTCCCGCCGATAGATGTACAGCCTCGAAAACCCCAGCCCACGCGTGGCGCGAAGCCGGAGCCCCCCGGGCACGGTCCACCGGTGCCAGCGGTGGTCGACGAGCGCGACCGTCCCGCCCGGGCGGGTCGCAGCAGCCATCGACCGGAGGGCCGGCTCCCGCTCGGCCGCCGGTATGTGCCCGACATAATGTGCCGCGATCACCGCATCGAACAGGCCTGCCACCCGTTCCAGTCGGCGGCCGTCGCCGTGCACCACCTGCGCGCTCCCGCAGCGTTCACGTGCCAGCGCGACAAAATACGGCGAGAGCTCAACCGCGCGAAGGTCAACCCCCGGCAGCGCACGCTGGAGCCGCGCCAGCAGCCGGCCCGGCCCGGGCCCTACCTCCAGCACCCGTCGCGCCCCCGACCGGCGCAGCCACGCCCCCAGCAACCGCGCGACCCGCCCCTCGCTCCCCGCCCAGTACACCGGCCGAATGAGCCAGTCGTACAGGCGCACGCTCCGCGCCGAAAGGTACCCCTCCGGCAGGAAGTGCCAGCGCCGGAAGTACCACGCCGGGTACGCGACCTCCGCGTCCCCGTGCATGTGCCCGGCCACGCACTGGCGAAGCGCCTCGGCCTGCCGCTCCGGCATCTCCTGGAGCCACATCCCCCGCATTCTGCCCGCCGGGGTCGGTCCTGTCACGCAACCGAATCCTCCCCGTACAATGCCCCGGCACACCCCAGGAGGTTTCCCGTGATCACCATCGTCGCCAAGCTCCAGGCCCAGCCGGGCAAGGAAGCCGAGCTCCGCGCCGCCCTCACCGAGATGGTCGCCGCCGTCAAGGAGAAGGAAGCCGGGGCCGTCCCCACCTACTCGCTCCACGTCTCCGACACCGACCCCACCACGTTCCTGTTCTACGAACGCTACCGCGACGCGGAGGCCTTCGAAGCACACGGCAAGACCGACCACATGCGCGCCCTTGGCGCCAAGCTCGCCGGTCTCCTCGCCGGGCGTCCCGTCATCGAACGCTACACCCGCATCGCTTCGGTCGACTGACCCCGGAACCTGTACCTTGCCTTGCCGGTGCCGTTGCCCCTTAGCAACGGCACCGCCAACGTTGCCCCGTGGATCTCGTCCGGGCGGTCGTGCTGGGCATCGTGCAGGGTCTCGCCGAGTTCCTGCCCATCTCGAGTTCCGGCCACCTCATCCTCGTCCCGGCGCTCTTCGAGTGGGAGGACCAGGGCCTCGCCTTCGATGTCGGGCTCCACGGCGGCACCCTCCTCGCCCTCCTCGCCTACTTCTGGCGCGACTGGTACGTCATGTTCCGCTCCGGCCTGCTCGATCTCGCCCGCCACGGCCCGCGCGTCTCCGCCTGGAGCATCGATACCCGCCTCCTCTGGCTCCTCGCCGTCGGCTCCGTGCCCGCCGGTGTCGCCGGTCTCCTCTTCGATGACTGGCTCGAGGCCAACGTTCGCCAGCCGTGGCTCGTCGCCATCATGCTCGCCCTCATGGGCACCGTCATGCTCATCGCCGATCGTCTCGCCCCGAACCGGCGCCCCATCGTCACCGTCGGCCTGCGCGATGTCCTCCTCATCGGCGCCGGCCAGGCGCTCGCCCTCATCCCCGGTGTCTCCCGCTCGGGTGCGACCGTCACCGCTGCCCTCGCCGTCGGCCTCCGCCGCGAAGATGCCGTCCGTTTCGCCTTCCTCCTCGGCACACCGGCCTTCGTCGGCGCCCTCCTCCTCAAGTCGACCGACCTCGCCGCCCTCAGCGGGACCGAAGCGCGTGACATGCTGGTGGGCTTCGCCACCTCCGCCGTGGTGGGATTCGCCGCCATCCACTTCCTCCTCCGATGGGTGCGCACCCGCACGCTGCTGGTCTTCGTCCTCTACCGCTACGCCGTGGCTCTCCTCACCCTTGCCATCGGCGCCTTCCGCGTCCTCTGACGCACGGGCGCCGCGCCCGTATGATGCCAACCCACAGACACCCGGAGGTTACCCAATGGTCCTCGAACGCCTGCGGCTCGATGGCCCACCGCGCAGGGTGGCCATCGTCACCGGCGGCGGCCGCGGCCTCGGCAAAGCCATGGCCATCGCGCTCGCCGAAGCCGGCGCCGACATCTGCATCGCCAGCCGCACCCGCGAGCAGCTCGAAGCAGCCGCCGCCGAAATCCGCGCCGCCTGCGGGCGCAACCCGCTGATCGTCCCGACCGACGTCCGCGACCGTGCCCAGTGCGATGCCCTCATCGAACGCACCGTCGAGCACTTCGGTCGTCTCGATATCATGCTCAACAACGCTGGCATCGGCGACCGCCGCGGCGCCGGTAACCACATCCGCGACCTCGAGGACGCCGACTGGCAGGACACCATCGAGGTCAACCTCTACAGCACCTTCTACTGCTCCCGCGCTGCCGTCCGGCACCTCCTGCGCCAGGGCACCGGCGGCGTCATCGTCAACGTCGCCAGCGGCACCGCCCTCCGTTCCTCCCCCCAGTCGCTTGCCTACGCCGCGGCCAAGGCTGGCGTCATCTCCCTCACCAAGAGCCTGGCGGCTCAGCTCATTGGCGAAAACATCCGCGTCAATTGCATCATCCCCGGGTTCGTCGCCCAGGCACCTGCCCGCTCCCAAGAAGAAGCAGCGATGCGCGCCAGCGCGGCCGCTTCATCACCGTGCGCCGCCTCGGCGAAGCCTGGGAGCTCGGCCCGCTGGCCGTCTTCCTCTGCTCCGATGCCTCCAGCTACATCACCGGCGAGTCCTTCGTCATCGATGGCGGCGGCCTCGCCGGCGGCGTCGCTCCGACCGGCTGGGTCGTGACCGAGCCTGCGGAGGTGCGCCATGCCTGACTGGGACCGCAAGCCCGGCTTCGACCTCTCCGGGAAGACCGCGCTCGTCGTGGGGTGCAGCAACCCCGCCGGCCGTGCCATCGCCCTCGCGCTCGCCGAGGCCGGCGCCGATGTCGCCATCGCCTCCGCCACCACCGACGGCGAAGAGATGCTCGAGGCCAAGCGCATCGCCCGGGCCGTCGCCGATCTCGGCCGCCGTAGCTTCGCCCAGGGCTGGGACGTCAGCCTCCCTACCAACGTCCAGGTCAGCCTGAAACAGCTCGGCAGGGAGTTCGCGCGTCCCACCATCCTGGTGTACAACGCCGATCTCCCCCTCGCTCGCCCGTTCGAGAAGACGACCGACACCGAATTCGCCCGCCTCCAGGCCGTCAACCAGAACGGCGCCTTCTACACCGCGCGCAGTTTTGTCCGCGAATTCCCAGCAGGGGCCGGTCCCGGGCGCCTCATCTTCGTCACTACCATCTTCGCCGAGCGCGGCGTCGAGGGCCTCGCGGCCTACACCGCTGTCAAGGCCGGCGTCATCGGGCTCTCGACCGCCCTCAGCCAGGAGCTTGCGGCCCGCGGCTTCACATCGAACTGCGTCGCCACTGGCTGGATGAACTGGACGCCCGGCCGCGGCCCCGACGAAATCGGAGCCAACCTCCTCATGCGCTTCATCCCGATGCGCCGCTTCGGCCACGCCGATGAGCTCGGCCCGCTCGCCGTGCTCCTCGCCTCCGACGCCGCCGGCTACATCAGCGGGCAGGTCTTCCACATCGATGGCGGCGTCGGCCAGCACCTGTAAGCGCCGGGGGTCGGCCGCCCACTACTCGGGCGCCGGCCCCTCGTGTCCGCCCTCGCCCTTCTGGCGCTCCAGCACCCGCCCGAGCGCCCGGCCCTTGTCCGGCGTCGGGTCCTTCACCAGGCCGTAGATCTCCCGGCCCTCGTGCCCTTCAGGCAGGTACTCGGTAATCGGCAGCCCCTCCTCCGTCACGAACAGCAGGCAGTGGCAGTACTTGTAGATCTGCATCTCATCGCACGCGCAGATCCACGTCCGCCGCTTCACCTCCTCCTCCTTCGGTAGGTAGAGCCCCTCCGGCCAGTTCCCGTTCTCGTCCTTCGAGGGGTAGAAGTTGCACGGGCAGAGCGGCCGCCCGTACTGGTCCAGGTTCGCCGCCAGCCCGAGGATCACCCCTTCCGTGATGTACCGGTCCGGGTGGAAGTGCGTCCCCGACTTCTCCGCGAACTTCCGGGCGTATGCCCACATCTTCTCGATCGACGCCTGGCTCGGCTGCTCCACGAACCTACCTCCCTCTGCTGCTCCCCTGATTATCACGGCTCGGCGCATCTCCCGCTCGTTCAGCGTACGATGCTCCCATGCGCCAGCACCCGCAGGCCCCGGCCATCGACGATGCCATGCGCCGCGCCGCGCTCATCCTCGGAAGGCACCCTACCGCCGGCGCAGCCGAAGAGGTCGCCGGCTTCACCTGCATCGATGCCGGCCTCGGCGTTTCCTCCGCCAACGTCGCCCTTCCCGGTGCAACCCTCGAGGCACCCCTCGCCGCCCTGCGCGAGGTCGCCGCCTGGTTCTCCTTCCGCGGCCTCAACTTCCGCGTCGATGTCCCGGGTGACACCGGTTCCCAGCTCCTCGCCGCCTGCATGACGCTCGGGCTCGAGTTCTGGGAGCGTCAGCCCCTCATGCTCCTCGCCCCCATCCCCGCCTTCCCCGCCATCGCCAGGCTCGACGTCCAGGCCGTCCGGTCAGACGAAGACATCGCCGCCTTCTGCGCCCTCGATGACAGCGACGAAGCCGACCGCCCCCTGGTAGCCGCGATCGTTGCCGCCGCCAGCCGCCACGACGATGTCCGTCTCCTCGTCGCCGCCCACCGCGGCGAGCCCGTCGCCCGCATCGTCCTCCTCCTCCACGGCCGCCTTGCCACGCTGCACTCGCTCTACGTCCAGCCCGGTCGGCGCCGAGCGGGGATCGGCACCGATCTCACCGCCGCGGCGCTGTCCCTGGCGGGCGCAGCCGGCGCCCAGGCGGCAGCCCTCGCGTCCACCGTCGCCGCGGCCAGCATCTACGCGCGCCTCGGCTTCCAGCCCATCCGCGATACCGTCGTCATGGGGACGCGCGTCCCCCTCTTCTGAGCCCGCTCCCCCGCGATCAGATGGTCAGGCCGCCCAGCCCCTGCACCCCACGCACGTACTCAATCTCGCCTACGTGCCGGTACCCGTGGCTCAGGCACACCCCGTAAATCCCATCCCAGAGCGACATCTCACCGAGCGGCTTGATCGTCACCCGCCGCGCGTCGAACTCCTCCGGCGACATGCCGGCCAGGTACCGATCCGTCGCCTCCCACACCTTCTGCTGGTACTCGTGCCACTTCTCCACGTCCCGGATCTGCACCGCGTACGCCTCCTCCGTCGTCATCCCCGTCCCCTGGCTGTTCCGCGGCAGCCCGAAGTACTCGTGGTAGTTCCCCTCGAGCCACACCGTCGGCTTCTGTTGCGCCACCCAGTTGATGATGTTGTCCTCCGTCCGAACGTAGTGCCACAGGCTGAAGAACGCGCTCAGCCCGCCTTCCTTCGGTCGAAAGTTCAGTTGCTCAGCCGTCATCCCCTCGACGGCCTTGTCGAGCAGGTCGTGCATCGAGCGCAGCGAGCTCCGCAGGATGTCGTGTGCTGTCCGTGCCATGGGGCCTCCTCGTATCGTTCAGGCGTGCCCCCGATTCTACGCGGATGCCTCACACCGCGACCGCCGCTCGCTTCGGCTCCTCCAGCGCGTAGCCCGCACCCCAGCGGTTCACGATATACACCGGCCGGCTCGGGTCGTCCTCCAGCTTCTGGCGCAGGTAGCGTACGTACAGCCGCAAGTAGTGGGTCTCGTCGGTGTACTGGTTCCCCCAGACCCGCGCGATCAGCGCCTTCGAGGGGATCACCTCGCCCGGGTGCTCGGCCAGCGTTGCCAGCAGCCGGTACTCCGTCGGAGAGAGCTGCACCTCCTGCCCGTTCTTCCACACCGTCTGCGAGGCCGGGTCAATCTCGATCCCGCCCACCCGGATCCGCGGCGGTGGTGGGCCATGCTCCTGGCCTGCCGTCGCGGCCCGCATCCCAATCCGCCGCATCAGCGCCCGCAGGCGCAGGTCAATCTCCTCCGTCGGGCATTTCGGCCGGCAGTAATCATCCGCGCCCGCCTCGAAGCACCGCAGCATCTCCGCCGTCGTACCGCTGCACCCAACGGCGATGACCGGCATCTCCGTCACCTCTCGTAGCTTCCCCACAAGGTCCGAAGGGAACCCGACCTCGCGCCCCAGGTCGACCACGAACGCGTCGAGCGGGGCCCGCTCGGCCGCCGCCACCGCGCTCCCCGGGTCGCCGAAGGCCGCCACCCGGTATCCCATCGCCTCCAGCCCGCGGGCGCGGTCGTAGGCGCGATCCAGCCCGAGCGACACCACCCCCACCCGCAATCCCACCGGCGGGGGAAGCTCAGCCCGTTCCCGTTGTCGCCGACCGCGCATCGCAGCAGCCCTCCCCATCGGTGCCTTCCCCGATGTGCTGGCACGCGGAGCCGGCCGAAAGTACCGGTATGCGGATCTGCTCGCCCCTGCCGGCAATCCTCGCACTGGGAGCAGCCTGCTCGACCCTCGGCCTCGCCGTCTTGCGCTTCGAAACGCCAGCCGGCGCAATCGACCCCGCACCGTCAATGTCGGCAGCCGTAGCTCCTCCCTACGCTCCCGATCCCTCGCCTGTAACCGACCCGACACCCCCACCCGCGCCCTCGCCGGCGGCCGCCGCCGACGTCGCACCGGCGCGTGCGACCCCATCCGCGCCCGCCGACGCGCCCACCCAGGGCGAACCACCGGCTCCCCAGCCGGCACCCGCCGATCCGACGCCCTCACTCACCGTCCAGCTAGCCGAGCCGGTCGGCAGCCTGCCCGCAGCCGTCGTCGCCCCGTCCGCGGTGACGCCAGACGCCGACAAGGCGGTCGCGCTCCTGGCCGCCATGAACGCCGCCCGCGCCGCCGCCGGCGTTGAACCCCTCGCATGGGACTCGGACCTCGCAGACGTCGCCTTCACGCGCGCACGCGACCTCCTCGAGCACGACTACTTCGACCACTACGGCCCGGGCGGCCGCAGCGCCTTCTCCGAGCTCGCAGTGCGCGGCATCCGCTACCGGTTGGCCGGGGAGAATCTCGCCCGCAACAACTATCCCGAGGCGCGCACCGTCGAAGCCGCTTTCCAGGGGCTCATGGGCAGCCCGGGCCACCGCGCCAACATCCTCGAGCCGCGCTTCACTCGCGTCGGCATCGCCGCCGTGCGCTCCGGCCGAACCTGGCTCTACGTCACGGTGTTCATGGACTGAGCTGCCCGTTCGCCCCGGGCCCTGCCATGCGCGTGTGGTGGGCGATGAGGGGCTCGAACCCCCGACCTTCTCGGTGTAAGCGAGACGCTCTGACCAACTGAGCTAATCGCCCACGCTCCTTCCAGTCTACCCGCTGCCAGCGCTCTGTTCCGCACCGGCCAGCGCCGCACACCCGGTCACGACGGCCTCTGTGTCGATGCCCGCGAGTCGCTCCTCCCGCAGCCACGCTCGCAGGGCCGCCTCATCCCATTGGCCCCGGCGCGTGTATGGGCGAAGGTCCGGGTACAGCGCCGCCGCGGCCCGCAGGTCCATCAACGCCCGGTTTCGCTCGACAACGGCCCGGGCCTCGCCGCTCGCCAGCGCCGTCTCCAGCCGCGCGTTCCGACGGCCGAGGACGGCCCCCGCCCGTACCGGCTCCTCGAAGTACGACGCGAGCGGCGCTGCCGCCAGCAACCGGGCCGCAGTGAGCGGACCAACCCCCGGGATGCCCGGCAGGTCGTCCGAGGCATCCCCGCTCGCGGCCCGGTAGTCGAGGTACCGATCCCGCGGGAACGCCACGGGGACTCCGCCAGCGTCGCGCGGCGCCGCCTCCTCGACGAAGTTGTCCGCGGTAATCACCACCCGTTTCACCGGCGACGCCACCGCAACCCGCTCGTCGACGAGCTGGAGAAAGTCCCGGTCGGTCGAGACGATCCGCACCGGTTCGGTGGCTGCCAGCGCACGCGCCGCGATCAGGTCATCCGCCTCCGTATTCACCCCGCGCAGCACCTCCACAGGCAGATGGGTCGCCAGCTCCACGAACGCGGCGATCGCGTCCAGGACGAAAGGCTCGTTCTCGACGAACGCTGGGTCGGCCTCCCGGCCGGTCTGGTACGCCGGGTAGATCGCACGGCGCCGCAGCGGCCGCCCCTCGTCGAACGCGATCGCGACCCCCGTCAGCCCCGGGCTGGCCCCCGCGAAGAGCGGGGCCTGCCCGCTGCCAGCCGAACCCGCCAGGTCGCCACCGCGCGCAATCAGCCCCAGCACGGCCTGCGCGAGGCCAATGAGCGCCGCGCGTGTCTTGCGTTCCGGCGTTTCGGCCTTCATCGGTCGGCGTAATGCGTGGAAGCCCGCCCACGCAAGGTTGTTCCCGTCGAGAATCAGCAGCACCAGCGCAGTATCGCAGCCTCCTGGGTACCCGCCACGGCCGCCTTTGTCCCGTTTATTCCGAAATTACAGGAATTACCCGGTCCCGTAGTCCGGGGCCTTAGACCGTTCTCAGGGGTTTCCCGATCCCGCCCCACGAACGGCTGGACGAAGCTTGCAGCAGCCGCTCAGCAGAGCAAAGTGGGAGTTTGAGATGCCGACAGCCACCCTCACCGAGGCGCTCGCCCTCACGCCCGCCGACCGGGCCCTCCGCCTGCGCTGGCTCCAGCTCAGCGATCGCGACGCAGCGCTCATTCGCGAGGCCGCTCTCTTCCTCCGTCCACTCGCCGACGACATCGTCCGCCGCTTCTACGACCACTCGTTCTCCTTCGGAGAGTTCGTCCAGAAGGTCCACGAATCGAACTCCAGCCGTGCCCGGCTCGAGGCGGCCCAGAAGGGCTACTTCCTCAAGCTGCTCGAGGCCCGCTTCGATGAGGAGTACTTCGAGCACCGCCTCCGCGTCGGCGCCACCCACGCCGTCCTCAACGTCGAGCCCCGCTGGAACGTCGGCAACTACGCCACCTACAGCACCATCATCTTCAGCGAGCTCGCGCGCCGCCTGAAGGGCCAGAGGCTCCTCGATACCATCCTCGCCTTCACCCGCGCCTTCATGCTCGACGCTACACTCGCGGTCGAAACGTACATCTCCGAAGGTGTGCTGACGCGCCTCGTCGATTCTACCGGGCATATCTCGGCCGCGGCGGGAAGTATTGCCGATGCCGCAGCCCAGGTCGACGCCGCCGCTCGGGAGATCGCCAACGCCACCCAGGAGGTCGCGCGCGGCGCCACCGACCAGTCAGGCTCACTCTCCGGGCTAAACAGCACCATGCGTGCCCTCGCCGGCTCGATCAACGAGCTCGCCGCAGGAGCCAGCTCCCAGGCTGAGCGGCTCGAGCGCGCCCAGGCAGCGGCCGATGCCGTCTGCGCCGCCCTTGCCAACGTCGCCGGGTCCGCCCGCGCAGCCGCCGAAAAGGGCGCGGGCTCGCTCGCAGCCGCCCGCGACGGCATGGCCGCCGTCCAGCAGACCGTCGAGGCGATGGACGCCATCCGCGAGGCGGTCCGCAGCACCGCCCGCGAGGTCGAAGAGCTCGGCCGCCGCGGCTCGGAGATCGGGGCCATCGTCCAGGTCATCGAGGACATCGCCAGCCAGACCAACCTCCTCGCCCTCAACGCCGCCATCGAGGCGGCACGCGCCGGCGAGCAGGGCCGCGGCTTCGCCGTCGTGGCCGAAAACGTCCGCTCCCTCGCCGAGCGCACCGCCGTCGCGACCAAGGAGATCGCCGGCCTCATCTCCGCTGTCCAGCAGGGCACCGGCCAGGCCGTCCGCGCGATGGAAGCCTCTGTTCGCGATGTCGAAGTTGGCGCTGGCCGTGCCAGCGAGGCAGGTGCCGCCCTCTCCCGCATCGTCGATTCCGCCACCGAGGTCAACGCCGAGATCGAGCGCATCGCCGCCGCCGCGGGTGGCATGCAGCAGGGTGTGGAGAACCTCGCCGGCCAGGTCCAGGACGTTGCTCGGATTGCGGAGCGCCTCGCCGGCCTCGCCCTCGAAATGCGCTCCCGCAGCGAGGAGGCCGTCGGCGCCATCACCGCGGTCTCCGCTGTCGGCGAGCAATCCGCCGCCGCAAGCGAACAGGTCTCGGCCAGCGTCGAGGAGGTGACGGCGCAGATCGGCGAGCTCTCCAGCCTTGCAGCCCGCCTCAACGAGATCACCCGCGACATGGGCGCCTTCCTCGCACGCTTCGGCGCCCTCGCCCACGACTCCGAGGGCCGCACCTACCGGGCTGCCGCCTGACCCGGCCCGCTCAGTTCCCGCCCGGGTCCGGCACCTGCGGCAGCGGCACCACGTACGTCCACCGGTCCGTGTCGTCGTACACCAGGACGCCGCCGCGGTGCGCCGCCTCCATCACCTGGGCCGCGTACCACGCCGTCGCGATGCCGTGCGGGTTCAGCCTCACCGCGCGGGCTACCACCGCCGAAACCTCCGCTTCCGGCCGGCCCAGCCCGATGAGGACTGCCGCGAGGTTGAACGCCACCCCCGAATCGAACCCGAACCGCCGGTCGAACGCCGTGAGCTGTGCCTCCGCCCGGGCCAGCAGCGCGGGATCGCGGCTCCCCGCGGCTGTCAGTGCCACGCCCTCTCGCCGCGCGTAATCCCGTTCGAACGGCACCAGGCTGGCCGCCTGCCGGTAGGCCGCGGCCGCCTCCGCAAACCGTCCGCCCGCGTACGCGTCCCAGCCGGCCTGCGCCCGCAGGTCGGCGGCAGGCAGGATGGCAGCCAGCACGAGCCCCCCGGCCGCCAGTGGCACGCCGACCGCCAGCCCCGCACGGCTCGGCTGCGCGCTGCGCGGCTCACCCTCACCGCCGGTCGCTGCTGCTGCCATCGCTCCCAGCATGGTGAAGAGCAGCGCGTGGGCCGCCAGCGAAATCGGATTCACCATCGTCAGCGCCCCGTAGGCCGCCATCGCGGCCCACGCAACCGTCCAGTCTGGACTCGCCGCCGCCAGCGCCCGGCGCTGCGCCCGCACCGATGCCCCCAGGCAGCCAACGATTACCGCCCCAACGATGGCCAGACCGGGCAGGCCGAAGTTCGCGGCAAGGTCGAGGGCATAGTTGTGCGAGCTCTGCGCCACAAGGTCGTAGGAGGCGTAGGCCCCACCCGGGTGCGCCGGGCGCCAGCGCGGGAAGCTCAGGTGCAGCCCGTCCGGTCCAACCCCCAAGAGCGGCTGTTCGGCAATCACGTGGACCGTCCCCTCCCAGAGCGCCAGCCGTGTCGAGCCCCCGGTCTCCGCCGCCGTCGCATGGCCCGTCACCCGCGCGGCTGTCCCCTCGAGCCCGCCGGCCGCCGTGGAGGCGATGGTCACGACCACGAGCGCCCCCGCCACCGCCGGCACCGCCCGCACCAGCGGCCGGACGGGCTGGCCACCGAGCACCCGCGCCGCTGGTACCAGCAGGAAGAACAGCACCACGGCCGCGAGGCCTGAGCGACTCTCCGCCTCCAGCACGATGAACGCACCGGCCCCCCAGAGGAGCGCAGCGCCGGCGGCGAAGTGCTGCCGGGGCAGGAACGCCGCGATCCCGAGCGAAATCACCGCAAAGGCCGAGAGCTCGTTCGCGTTGCCAATCGTCCCAATCGCCCGGTCCGAGGTGTCGATCCACCACGCGAACGGGTCCATGCCCAGCGCCTGGATGGCCGTGTAGGTGAACGCCGCGGCGAGCCCCGCCCCGGCGCCGCGAAATACCCACCAGTGGCCGTAACGGGCCGCCGTCCACCCCGCGAGAAAGAGCGCCAGGTACGCCAGCTGCGTCAGGAGTCCCTGCCGGTACTGGTAGTAACCCAGCACGCTTCCCCAGTGGTCAAGGCCCGCCACGGTGCTCGCGACGAGGATCGCTCCCCACCCGGCGAGGCCCACCATCAGCCACCGCGGCATGCGCCGCCACGCTCCGTCCCACAGACAGAGCGCGGCCAGTACGCCCCCGCTCGCTGCCAGCAGCGCCTGCTTCGGCAGCGTGAAATCGTCGTAGAGCTTCGGCCAGAACACTGCCGGCACGCCCGCCAGCGTCAGCGCCAGCACCGCCCCCGCCAGCCGCCCGGCGAAGGGCGTTTGCCATCCGTTCACACGTCCAATGGTACGCCAGTTACGCCGTATGCCCCGGCAGGGCCCGCCCCCACAGCGCCCGCTCGTCCACCCGCCGCTCCATGGTGTGCTGCACGGGCACGAAGCCATGCCCGAGCCAGAACGGCGCGCCCGAAAAGTTGCCCGAGGCCCAGTGCAGCGTGCACAGGTCGTACCCGGCCTCCCGCGCCCAGGCCATCGACGCGCGCAGGAGGGCCGTTCCCACGCCGGCTGCCCGGGCACGCTCGCTTACCACGCCCTCGAACAGGTAGAGCCGCTGGCTCACCGGCAGGCTCTCCGGCGTAAACCCCGGCACCAGGAACGATTGCATCCCGATCGCCTGTCTTCCGTCGCGGGCCACGAACGTCGGGATCTCGCTCGCCAGCGCGCCCTGCAGGAAGCGTCGCATCGCCCCCTGCGCCTCGGCAGGGTTCGGCCAGAACATCGGCGCCCGCCGGTGGTGCGCTGCCAGCTCCTGGCTCAGCCCGACCACCGTCTCCAGGTCCGCGGGCGTTGCCCGCACGATCTCGACCGTCGCGGCCCGTCCCTCGACCGGTCTTGCGGTCGGTCTGGTTGCCGCCGTCATCACCCGTCCAAAGCCGAGGCTCAGCCACGCCTCTTCAACGGCTCGGTCACCCGCAGCAATCTCCACCCGGTGCACCAGCAGCCCATCCCGTACCCACTCCTCCGCCAGGCAGGCGTACAGCGCGCGGTAGACCGCCGTCGCGTCCTCATCTCCCGCCACGGCATGCCCGAACGGCGGGATCGCGACCGCCCGGGGTGGCACGAACAGCGCCGCCATCTCTGTCTCCGGGATGAACAGGCGCCGCGCCATGCAATACCCCACCACCCTGCCCCCACAGAGCGCCACGGCCCCTTCGCCGGTCGCGTTCCACGTCTCCCGCACCGCAGCTTCCGCTGCCGCTCCATTCGCGTACGCAGGCTCCAGCATCGGGAGCCGGGTGCGGTCCGCACGGTGCCGGGCTGCGAGCAGCTCCGCACAGTCGGGCAGGTCGGCTTCGTGCAGACGGCGGGTTTGCAACCGGTCAGGCATCCGCCGAATTGTGCCCCACCGCCGCCCCCGCCGCCAAAATCCTGTTTCGCACGTGTTTCGCCTGTGTTACATTTGCATTAAATCTGCACCAGGAGGGCAGAAACCATGAGGAGCAACGTCGTGACCGACCCCGAGGAAGCCGTCAAGCAAGCATCCGCCCACCTCTACGAGGCCCTGACCCACCACTACGGCCCGCTCGACCTCGCCGCCCACCAGCCCATCGTCCGCGCCATCTCCGAGTACGGCCAGCGCTGCCGCGAACACGACGAGGCCGGCCAGGAGGTCGCCAGCCGCCACGTGTACGAGGCGCTCACGCACCACTTCGGCCCGCGCGACCTCGCCGCTAACGACCCGGTGGTGCGTGCCCTCGCCGAATACGGCGAAGCCTGCCGCCGCGCGGGCGTGCGCCAGGCCTGAACCTCGCCCGGTCGCATCAACACAACGGCCCGGGCACATGCCGTGCCCGGGCCCTTGTGCACCTGGGACCCGATCCCGCGCGGTTCCCTAACAGCGCGGGATCCGTTCCTCCAACGCCTGCACCAGCCCGCTGATCGGCACCCGGACTTGCTCCTGCGTGTCGCGATCGCGAATGGTCACGCAGCCGTCCCCCGCAGCACCGTCCTCCCCCACGGTTTGGAAGTCGATCGTCACGCAGCACGGCGTCCCGATTTCATCCTGGCGCCGGTACCGCCGTCCGATGCTCTGCGTCTCGTCGTACTGCGTCATCCACAGCGGCCGCAGGATGTCGTAAACCCGCCGCGCCGTCGGCCGCAGCGCATCGTTCTTCGAAAGCGGCAACACCGCAACCTTGATCGGCGCGATCCGCGGCCGGAACTTGAGCACCACCCGCCGCTCGCCCTTCTCATCCGGCTCCTCCGTGTACGCATCGAGTAGCGTCACGGCGAGGGTCCGCGTCAGGCCAGCCGCAGGCTCGATCACCCATGGCACCACGTGCTGGCCGCTCTCCTCATCGAAGTACGTCAGCGGTTGGCCGCTCAGGTTCATGTGCGAGCTCAGGTCGAAGTCCGTCCGCGCCGCGATCCCCTCCAGCTCGCCCCAGCCCCACGGGAACAGGTACTCGATGTCCGTGGTCGCCGCGCTGTAGTGCGAAAGCTCATCCTTCTCATGGTCCCGCAGGCGCAGCCGCTCCGGCGCAATCCCGATCACGTCGATGTACCACCGCAGGCGTGCCTCCACCCATTGGCGGTGCAGCTCCAGGTACTCCACCGGGTTCTCGCGGTCCTTCGGCGGCATGCAGAAGTACTCCATCTCCATCTGCTCGAACTCGAGCGTCCGAAAGATGAACTTCCCGGGCGTGATTTCGTTGCGAAAGCTCACCCGTGTCTGCGCAATCCCGAACGGCAGCTTCCGTCGCATGGCCTGCTGCACGTTCAGGAAGTTCACAAAGATCCCCTGTGCCGTTTCCGGCGGCAGGTAGGCCATGTTCGCCTCATCCGCCACCGGTCCCACCTGCGTGCGAAACATCATATTGAACTGGCGTGGCTCCGTGAGCTCCCCGCCATCGAACGGGCACAGCGGCCGACCCCCGGCGTCCCGCTGCACCTCACCATACGCCCCCTCCTCCAGGTGGTCGGCCCGGAAGCGCCGCTGGCACCGCTTGCAATCGACCAGCGGGTCCGTGAAGTTCGCCACGTGGCCGCTCCCCACCCACACCTGCGGGTTCGTGATCAGCGCCGCATCGAGGCCAACCACGTCATCCCGTTCCATCACCATCGATCGCCACCACGCCTCGCGGATGTTCCGCTTCAGCTCGACCCCCAGCGGCCCGTAGTCGTACGCGTTCGCAAATCCGCCGTAAATCTCGGCCGAGGGAAACACGAAGCCCCGCCGCTTGGCGAGCGAAACGATGGTCTCGAGGTCGGGAGCGGGCACGTACCACCACCTGCTGATTCAGAGTCGGCGCGCCCGGCTGACGCGCCGCCGTTGCCCACCACGTTACCGCGGAACGGACTTACTCGCCGGCACCCCGCAATCGCTCCCGCAGCTCTGCCTCGTCCAGCTGAATCTCCAGGAGCTTCACACGGCTCGTCGCGCCACTCACCAGTGTCACCCGCCCTGGCGCAACCCCGAGTGCCCGCGCCAGGAGCCGCACCACGGCCGCGTTCGCCTCGCCATCGGCTGGCGCTGCCCGCACCCGTACGCGCAGCACCCCGTCCGCATCGAAGCCGTCCACGCTGTCCCGCTCGCCCCGCGGGGTTACGCGCACCCGCAGACGACTCACGTCCACACCACTAGAACAAATGTTTCCAAGGTGCTAGAGTACCGCATGGCGGATGCCGCGATGGTATCATCCGGCGCCGAACGAACCCGGCAGGGAGCTCCCATGGCAGATGCAGACCGCGCACGCGCGCTCGAACTCGCACTCTCACAGATCGAGAAGCAGTTCGGGCGCGGCGCCATCATCAAGCTCGGCGACGCCGAGGCGAACCAGACCGAAGTCATCTCTTCCGGCTCCCTCGCGCTCGACATCGCCCTCGGTGTCGGCGGCATCCCACGCGGCCGCGTCACTGAGATCTTCGGTCCCGAATCCGCCGGTAAGAGCACCCTCGCCCAGCACGTCATGGCCGAGGCCCAAAAGCAGGGCGGGACCGCCGCCTACATCGATGTCGAACACGCCATGGACCCTGGCTACGCACGTGACCTCGGCATCCGCCTCGAAGACCTCCTCGTCGCTCAGCCCGATACCGGCGAGCAGGCCCTCGAAATCTGCGAGACCCTCGTCCGCTCCAACGCCGTCGATGTCATTGTCGTCGACTCTGTCGCGGCGCTCGTTCCCCGCGCCGAGATCGAGGGCGAAATGGGCGACGCCCACGTCGGCCTCCAGGCGCGCCTCATGTCCCAGGCCCTCCGCAAGCTCACCGCCACCATCGCCCGCACCAGCACCGCTGTCATCTTCATCAACCAGCTCAGGGAGAAGGTCGGGGTCGTCTTCGGCAACCCCGAGGTCACACCCGGGGGCCGTGCCCTCAAGTTCTACGCCTCCGTCCGCATCGATATCCGCCCCGTCGATTCGATCAAGCGCGGGCCCGATATCGTCGGGCGGCGCGTCAAGGCCAAGATCGTCAAGAACAAGGTCGCCCCACCCTTCCGCCAGGCCGAGTTCGATATCATGTTCGAGCCGCCCCGCGGCATCTCCCGCACCGGCGACATCATCGACCTCGGTGTTGAGCATGGCATCCTCACCAAGAGCGGCTCCTTCTACAGCTATGGCGATATGCGCATCGGCCAGGGCCGCGAAAATGCCAAGCAGTTCCTCGACGATAACCCCGAGCTCGCAACCGAAATCGAAAATGAAATCCGCCGGCAGGTCGGCCTGCCAGTCCGCGAACTGAGAGGAGAGCAGCTGGCGGAACGGTAGTTCCCCGGCCCTATGGACGAGTCATCCAGTCCCGCCCCGCCCACGATCGTCAGCCTCACGCCGGCCCGGCGCGGCCGGTCGCGCATCGTCACCCTCAGCGACGGCCAGGAGTTCGTCTTCTCCGAAGAAGCCTGCGAGCGGGCCGGGCTCAGCGAAGGCATGCTCGCGGATGCCGCCCTCCTCGACCAGCTCGACCGCGAGGAACGTCGCGTCAACGCGCACGAGGCAGCCCTCCGCCTCCTCGATGCACGCCCGCGCAGCGAACATGAAATGCGCACCCGCCTCGCCCTGCGCGGCTTCGATCCCGCCACCATCGACCACGAAATCGAGCGCCTCCGCAACGCCGGCCTCCTCGATGACGCCCGCTTCGCCCGTGCCTGGGTCGAAGACCGCAAGCGCGTATCCCCCCGGGGCAGCGCCATGCTCCGCTACGAGCTCCTCGGTCGCGGCATCGACCCCGAAACGGCGGCCGCCGCCCTCGACGGCATCGACGACCTGGAATTTGCCACCCGGCTCGCCCTGCAGCGCGGCCGTCGCTACGTCGACCACGGCCACGCCGAATTCCTCGCCCGCGTCGGCGGCTTCCTCCGCCGGCGGGGTTTCGACTACCGCGTCACCTCCGAGGCACTCCGGGCCGCCTGGTCCCAGCTCACCGAAGCACCCGCACCCGCTGACGATCCCGGCTCCCAACCCTGAAGGCCAGTATCGGCCGCCGGCCAACTCTGGCAGAATCCGTCCCGCACAGAGATGGCGGCCGGCGGCAGCCCGGCACCACGGAGGAATCACAGCTCATGGAATTGCGCTTCGGCGAAAAAGAAGAGGCCCTCCGCGCGGAGGTCCGCAAGTTTCTCCAGGAGACCCTCGGCAACCGCCTCGAAGAAGGCGGCGAGCAGCTCGGGTCGCGCTCCGATGAGGAGTTCGAGTTCGCACGCGAGTTCAACCGCAAGCTCGCCGAGCGCGGCTGGATAGCGCCCGCCTGGCCCAGGGAGTACGGCGGCCTCGGCGCCTCCATCTACGAGCAGATGGTGTTCAACGAGGAGTTCGGCTACTGGGGCGCGCCCGATACCGGCACCCGCGGTTTCGGCGTCGGCATGATCGGCCCCACGCTCATCATCCACGGCACCGAAGAGCAGAAGCGCCACTACCTCCCCAAGATCACCAGCGGCGAACACATCTGGTGCCAGGGCTACTCCGAGCCCGGTGCCGGCTCCGACCTCGCCAGCCTCCAGACCCGCGCCGTCCGCGACGGCGATGACTACGTCATCAACGGCCAGAAAATCTGGACCTCCGGCGGCCATCGCGCCAACCAGATGTTCTGCCTCGTGCGCACCGATCCCGAGGCCCCCAAGCACCGCGGCATCAGCTTCCTCCTCATCGACGACATCAAGAACACGCCCGGCCTCACCATCCGCCCCCTCATCAACATGGCGAACCGCCACCATTTCAACGAAGTCTTCTTCGAGAACGTGCGGGTCCCGGTCAGGAACCTCGTCGGCGAAGAAAACCGCGGCTGGTACGTCGGCATGACCCTTCTCGATTTCGAGCGCTCCGGCATCGGCACCACCGCTGCCCAGAAGCGCACCCTCGAGAAGCTCGCGCGTACCCTCCGCGAAGGCCCCGCCGACCAGCGCGCTCGCTACCGCACCCGCCTCGCCGACCTCGTCGTGGCCAACAACGTCGGCCGCTACCTCGGCTACCGCATCGGCTACATCCAGTCGCGCGGCCAGGTCCCCAACTACGAGGCCTCGGTCGTCAAGATCTTCCAGTCCGAGCTTGGCCAGCGCATCTACAACTTCGGCGTCAACATGCTCGGGCTCGGCGGACAGCTTCGCCCCGAAGAGCCCCGCGCCCCGCTCCACGGCGAACTCCCAGAGTCCTACCTCATGTCGGTGCCGTCCACCATCTACTCCGGCACCAACGAAATCCAGCGCAACATCATCGCCACCCGTGGCCTCGGCCTTCCGCGCGGCTAGGCCGGCCAGCAATTGATAGACCAGGGGCGGGCCCGGCGACGGCGCCCGCCCCTTCCGCACCTGCCGATACAATCACCCTGTGCTCACCCCCGCCGAGGTCGAAGACCGGCTGCGCGTCATGGGTGCCGTCGCCCTCGTCTGCGCCGCCGCCGTAATCGCCGCGCTGGCCTGGTGGCAGGTCTTCTCCCCCGGCCTCGCCGCCCAGGAGTGGAACCCGCGGCTCCTCCAGCGCTTCTACGACCCCGCCCGCGGCCGCATCCTCGACCGCGACGGCAACGTGCTGGTCGAATCCCTCAGCGACGGTCGCCGCTACCTCCACGATGCTTCCCTCGCGCACGTCACCGGCAACCTCGACGCCCGCTACGGATCCCAGGGCATCGAACTGGCCTACGACGCTGCCCTCGCGGGCCGAGCCTCCGGTGGCTGGGCCGCGGCCTTTCGCACCGAGCTCCTGCGCGAACCCGTCCCCGGCGCCGACGTTCGTCTCACCATCGATCCCGCTGTCCAGGCCGCAGCCCGGGAGGCGCTCGGCAGCCGGAAGGGAGCAGTTGTTGCTCTCGACCCCCAAACTGGCGACATCCTCGCCATGGTCAGCGTTCCCACCTTCGACCCCGGAACCCTCGGCACCACCGGCGAGGCGCTCCTCACTGACCCTAACGCCCCCCTCCTCAACCGGGCCACCCAGGGGCTCTACCCGCCCGGCTCCACCTTCAAGGTCGTGACCGCCGCCGCCGCGCTCGAAGCAGGAATCGTCACCCCCGCCACAATGGTCGAGTGTCCGGGCGAGGTCATCATCGATGGCTTCCCCATCTCATGCGCCAACACGCCCCAGGGAGTAGGCTCCTACCCCTTCATCGATGCCTTTGCCTACTCCGTCAACGCCGTCTTCGCCCGCCTAGGCGTGGAGCTCGGATGGCAGCGGCTCGAGAGCGTCGCGGAGCGCTTCGGCTTCGGTTCGAGCCCGTCCTTCCCCCTCGAAACCTCGGCCTCCCAGCTCCGGTCGCCCGGCTCCACCAGCTCCACCGTCCTGCTGGCATCCACCGCCTTCGGGCAGGGCGAGCTCCTCGCCACCCCACTCCAGATGGCGCTCGTCGCAGCCGCCATCGCCACGGGCGGCGAAATGGCGATGCCCCGCCTCGTCCTCGACGTCCAGCGCAATGGGCGCATCGTGAGCGGCACCGCCGCGCCATCGCTCCGGCGTGTCCTCCCCGCAGCGGTCGCCGCCGATGTCGGCGCCCTCATGCGCGCGGTCGTCGAACGCGGCCAGGCAACCGGCGTGACCATCCCGGGCGTCCCGGTCGCGGGCAAGACCGGCACGGCCGAAGCCGGCGATGGCACCGCGCACGCCTGGTTCATCGCCTATGCCCCCGTCGAGCAGCCCCGGGTCGCCGTCGCCGTCATAGTCGAGTCAGGTGGCCAGGGTGGCGTCGTGGCTGCGCCCATCGCCGGCCAGATCATCCGCGCGGCGGTGGCCCGGTGAGCCAGCCCCGCGCCCTCGACCGTCTCGTCGCCCGGGCCCTGCGCCTCGGCCTCCCGCCCCAGCTTCATCCGGCCATGCTTGTAGCGGCCGTCACCGAAGCCGTGCTCCGGGAATCCCGCGGCGGCGAGGCCCCGAATCGCGTGGTCATTCGCCTCAACCCCTCCGATGCGCGCCAGCTCCAGCCACTCCTCGCAGAGCTCCGGGAGGCGCTCCCGAACGCCCTCGAGGCAGCGGTTGGCGGCGCCCGGCTCCGCCCATTCGGACCCTGGGAGGTCACGTTCATCCCCTCGGCGGCGGTGCCGCCCGGGGAGCCGGGCATCGCCCCCGACTACCACGACCCGGCCGCGCCGCGCAGCGCCAGCGCCACCCGCGATACCGTCCACCTCCGCCGGGTCATCGGCCTCCAGCTCCGCTTCGAGGAGGATGGCCGCGCCATCCCGCTCACCCACACGCCCTTCCTTCTCGGCCGTGCCCCCGGGTGCGACCTCGTTGTGCCCCATCTCGCCGTCTCCCGCCGCCACGCCGAACTTCGCCACGCTCCCACCGGCGCGCTCGAGCTGCGCGACCTGGGCAGCCGCAACGGCACGTTCCTTCGCGGCGAGCGGATCATCGCGGCTCCCATCGCCCCCGGGGACCGCTTCGCCCTCGGCCCGGTCGCCCTGATTCTGGAGGCTGCCCCCTGAGCGATTCCATCGAGCTCCTCGTCCTCCGCCTCATTCTGTTCGCCGTGGTCGTCGGGACCTGCGCGGCTGTCGCTCGCTCACTTCGCGCCAGCTACCTGCCGGCGGCCTCGAGCGATCGCAAGCCGCCGCCGGCCTGGCGCCTCGTCCTCGAGGCCCCCGGCGACTCGGGTATCCCCCGCGGCACCGCCTTCCGCCTCGCCGCCCGCATGGAGATCGGGCGCGCTCCCGGGACAGCCATCGTCATCGGCGATCCATCCGTATCGGCACGCCATGCCAGCCTCGAACGGCAGGACGGAGCGTGGCAACTGCGCGACCTTGGCAGCACCAACGGCACCTTCGTCGAAGGCCAGCCGGTCGGGCCGGGTGGTGTGCTGCTCCGCGGCGGCGAGCGCATCCGCCTCGGCGCCGTCGTCCTCCGCCTCGTACCTCCACGCGCCTGAGGGCTACGTCCGCGCCTCGAGCCGCACGATCCGGTCGCGCAATTTCGCGTTCTCGTCGCGCAGCTTCTCGAACTCTTCCCGGAGCTTCCGCACCTCGTCATCGGTCGCCGCTCCCTTCCGCAATGCCAGCGCGACCTCCCGGGCAACCCGTACGCCACGGCCGTCCAGCTCCCGCGCTGCCATCCGCTCCAGGGCGGGCACCTGCGCGTCATCTCTCAGTGTCCGCAGGGCATTCGCCGCAGCAATGCGCACGCGGAAGTCCCGGTCCTCCAGGAACTCCGCGATCTCCTCCCCCAGCGGCCGCTTCCGTTCCGGGAAGTGCACCCCGAGCCGTGCCAGGGCCCCAACTGCGGCCGGGCGCGCCTGGAACGGCTCGCCGTACCGAGCGGCGCGTCGCAGCAGCGCAAACCCGCGTTCGTCGCGCAGCTCCACGAGTCCATCGATGCACCCCACGCGCACCACCTCCCGGAACGACCGCCGGTCGAAGTTCGCCTCGATCGCCTCGAACGCGCCGGGCACCCGCAGCTTGCCGATGCTGCGGCACGCCTCCGCCTCAACGAACCACGATGCATCGCGCCGTGCAAGCGGCCGCAGCGCCTCGAGGACGTCCACATCCCCGCGGAATTCACCCAGCGCTGCCACCACCGCCCGCCGTGCGCGCGGTTGCCGAACGCGCAGGCAGCGGATGAGTGCCTCCCGCGCCTCGGTTGTTCGAATCTCCCCCAGTGCCCGCGCGGCAGCAGCCTGCACCCCCCACCAGCGGTCCCCCATGACGGCCGCCTCGAGCGCCGCGGTCGCGTCCGCACCGCCCTTCTTGCCAAGCTCGCCGGCAGCCCACACCCTCCCCATGATGCTGTCGTCCTCCCGCAGCTGCAGGCGCAGCTCACCCACCGATTTCTCCCACTCCAGCTCCTTCAGCACCCAGCCGTACGGGTCGAACCGGCAGAGATCCGGCTTCCACGGCAGCGCAAACACGAACTGCTCCTCGGCCCGCGTGACCTCAACGCGGAAGGAAACGGGCTTTCCCCGCCCCTTGCGGAAGTCAATCGTCACCGGGAAGCGGAACACCGGGGTCCCGTCGCTTGTGTCCTGCGTTTGGTTCACGCTCACCGCCGCGAGCCCCTTCGCCTCGTCCCAGCTCCACGCCACCTTGAGCTTCGGGTGGCCCGGCCGGTACACCCACTGGTCGAAGAACCACTCGAGGCTCCGCCCCGTCTCTGCCGCGATGCTGTCGACGAGGTCCTGGGTGACCACATTCTGCTCCGCGTGCTCCCGCACATACCGCTCAATCGAACGGAAAAACCGGTCGTCGCCCAGTTCGCCCCGCAGCATGTGCAGCACCAGCGAACCCTTCTCGTACAGGTGCCGGTCGAAGATATCGATTGGCTCACGGAAGACGTTGGTCACAATCGGCCGCCGATACCGTTCATCGAGGTACAGGCGTGTGTTCTCCATCACGCCCTGCCGGTACCGGTCGATGCCGTGGTGATGCTCATCCCATAGGAGCTCGAAGTACGTCGCGAACCCTTCGTTCAGCCAGCCGTGCGACCAGTCCCGGCAGGTGAGGAGATCACCGAACCACTGGTGCGCGAGCTCGTGCGAAATCAAATCATCGCTGTCGAAGTCACGCGTTGCCTTCGCGTCCAGCAGGATGTTCTCGGTCATTGTCGTCGCACTCGTGTTTTCCATCCCGCCGAACACGAAGTCCCGCACCACCACCTGGCTGTACTTCGCCCACGGGTACGCCGTCCCGGTCAGCTTCTCAAACAGGGCGACCATCTCCGGCGTGCGGGCAAAGGTCCGCTGCGCGGCCTCGATATCCTTTGGCTCAACATAATAATCAATCGGGATTCGCTCTCCCCCGCCATCGACCCGCGCAAACTCGCCCGCCGCAATCGTCAGCAAATACGCCGGGTGCGGCCGGTCCTGGTGCCAGTGATACGTGCGCGTACCGTCGCGGTTCTGCTTCTCCTGCAGGAGCCGCCCGTTCGAGAGCGCGAACCACCCGGCTGGCACGGTCACCATCACATCCGAGGTGAACTTATCGCTCGGGTGGTCGAAGCAGGGCAGCCAGAACCGCGTATCCTCGTCCTGGCACTGCGTCCACACCTGGCGCGGCTTCTCCGGGTACCCCTCGTCCGGCCCGATGAAGTACATCCCGATTCGCGGCACCGCCTCGTACGTCACCGCAATCGTGAGTTCCTGGCCCCTGCGCCGGCCCTCGCCGATGTCGACCGTGAGCGCCTGCCCGTCATACTCGAACGTCGCCTCGCGCCGATTCACGGTAACGCCCGAGATCGTCATGTCCACCGCGTCGAACGTGACGTGGCGCGTGCCGTCGTTCAGCGGCTGCACCGTGTGAGTCACCGTGCCCCGCACCCGCCGCGCTTCCACGTCGATGTGCAGCTCGATTTTCACGTGCACGATGTCCACCACCCGGTCGCGCGGCCACACTGGCCGATCGCCGGGCAGCGCGTGGGCCGGCGACCGTGGCTCGTCCCCCGCCAGCGCTAACCGTCCGCAGCTGATCCGTTCACCGTACAGGAGCGACATGGACCGTCCGCCTTCCACAGCCAGGATGGCGGCGATCGTACGGGCCTCCCGTCGTAGGGGCGATGCGGAACCTTACCCAGCGCTCGCGTGTTCCTCCAGCCAGGTCAGCACCTCTCTGCCGTGGCCTTCCGGTTTCACTTTCGGCCAGGTTTTCGCCACCCTGCCCTGGGGGTCGATGATTACCGTCGAGCGGATCACGCCCTCGTACTGCTTGCCGTACATCGTCTTCGTGCCCCAGGCCCCGTACGCCCGCATCACCCCGTGGTCCTCATCGGAAAGGAGCGTGAACGGCAGGCCGTACTTCTCCGCAAACTTCCGGTGCGATGCCGCGCCATCGCCTCCTTCGTGCACCCCGGGGTGTCATCTTTCGGGTAGAAGTACAGCACCACCCACCGCCCGGCGAAGTCCGCCAGGGAGACGGACCTGCCATTCTGGTCCGGGAGAGTGAACGCCGGCGCTGGTGCGCCAACCTCAGGCATTGCCATCGTCGAAACCTCCTCGGGTCGAACCCGGTCGTCACTTCAATCTACGAACATGCTCCGCGGGCCCGTCACCCCGAAAGCTGCTGCGCCAGCCGCAGCAGGCCCTGGTTCACCGGCGGGTGCCCATGGCTCACCACCTCCCGCAGCGGCACCTCGACCGAGCGCCCGCCCTGTCGCCCGATCATGAACCCCGTCCGCCCCGCGTGGAGCGCCTCCACCGCCAGGGCCCCGCCCTCTGATGCCACCAGCCGATCGCGCATCGTCGGTCGCCCGCCACGCTGCGTGTGCCCGAGCACGACAACCCGGTACGGCCGGTCCAGCGCCTTCGCAACCACCGGAGCGACCCCGAACGCTCCGCCGGCCTCGTCGCCTTCCGCCACCACGATGATGTGACTCCGCTTCCCCTTGGCCATCGTTTCCCGCACGCGCGCGATCACGTAGTCGATCTCCGCCGTTGCTTCCGGCACCACGACGCCCGCCGCGCCGCCCGCGACTGCCGTGTGGAGGGCGATGGCCCCGCTCGTGCGCCCCATCACCTCGACGAAGAACATCATCCCCGTCGACTCCCCGGTATCGCGGAGCTGGTCGATCGCCAGCACCGCCGTATTCACCGCCGTATCGAAGCCGATCGACTCATCCGTGCCCCACACGTCGTTGTCGATAGTCCCTGGCAGGCCGGCCACCGCCACGCCGCATTCGTCCTGCAGCGCCAGGGCCCCGCGGAAGCTCCCATCGCCGCCGATGACCAGCAGCGCGTCCACGCCGTCCACCTGCATCTGCGCCGCCGCCCGCGCACGCACCTCCGGGTCGTGGAACTCCGGGCACCTCGATGTCCCGATGATCGTCCCGCCGCGCTGGATGATGTTCCCGACCGCCCGGTCGTCCAGCTCGACGAACGCTCCGCGAACCAGCCCCGCGTACCCATCCAGGTAGCCGACAGCCTGCACACCCAGCCGCGTTGCAGTGCGTACCGCCGCCCGGATCGCGGCATTCATCCCGGGGGCATCACCCCCGCTCGTCAAAATCCCGATGCGTCTCATGCCCCAACTCTGCCCGTCGCTCGTGATCACGGCAACCCGCGTTGAACGAACGGGACCCGCTGATAGCATCCAGCCATGAGGGCCATCCGCAACGCGCTCGCCCGTCGCTCCGTCCTCATCGGTGGCGCCGCGGCCATCGTGATCGTTGCCGCCGTGGCTACCGCGGTCATCCTCGCTGCCGGCAACGCAGCCTCCGGCGACGACGAGCCCACAGCTTCGGCCCCGGACCCGACCGCGACGGCTACCCGCACCGCCACGCCGACCGCAACCGCCTCCCCCACCACGATCCCGTACGCCGGCATCCTCGATGGCACACCCATGAGCGCCGACGACTGGGCAGCCCGCAAGGACCTCCTGCCCATCGCGGTCATGATCGACAACACGCCGAACTCGGTGCCCCACTTCGGTGTAGGCGCCGCCGACCTCGTCTACGAAGCGTTCGTGGAGGGCGGCATCACCCGCCTCATGGCCGTCTTCTGGCGCTCCGAGGCCGATCTCCTCATGCCAGTTCGCTCCGCACGAACACCCTTCGTTATCTGGGTCGATGAGCTCGGCGCCCTCTACGCCCACGCCGGCGCCGCCACCACGACCAACGATGCGAACGCCTACGGCCAGATTATCGACTGGGGCATCCGCGACCTCGATGCGTTCAAGCCGGGCTCCAATTCCGCCTACCATCGCGATACGAGCCGGTACGCGCCCTACAACCTTGCCACCAGCACGACCCGCCTCCGCGCGGCGGCCGCAGCACTCGGCTTCGCCGGCCCGCCGACCGTCGAGTCGTGGAAGTTCCGCCAGCCCGACGACACCACCGAGCGGGGCGTCCCGGCTCGCGGCATCCAGGTGGACTTCTCCGGCCGCCAGTACGCCTGGCAGCTCATCCAGTGGAAGTGGGACGAAACCCGGCGCGCCTACGGGCGGTTCCAGTTCGGCGGCCCCTACGTCGATGGCGCAACCGGCGAGCAGGTCTTCTTCACCACGGTCATCGTCATGCGCGTCAACGGCGCCGTCGTCGATGCCTCAGGGCACGTCCTCCTCGAACAGTTCGGCGAGGGGCCGGCCACCGTCTTCACCGGCGGGCGCGCCATCGAAGGCACCTGGCGCAAGGCCGACCGCAAAGCCCGCACGCGCTTCTACGACGCCAGCGGCAACGAAATCGCCTTCGAGCGTGGGCCAATCTTCATCGAGGTCATCGGCCAGCAGAGCGAGTTCACCTTCACCGCCGACGCAGCAGCGCTCCCCGAGCTCCCACGCTACGTGCCGCCGCCGCCGGCCCCCGGCCCCATTGCCGATGACGACCTGCCGCCCACCCCCACGCCGACCGAGGCGGCCACCCCGGCGCCCACCGCCACGCCGACCCCGCCTCCCGACCAGCCAACGCCGACGCCCACCGCCGGGTCAGATGGTGGCAGCACCGAGGCTTCCCCAACCGCTGGTGCCGGGGACGGCTGAAATCCCGTTCCCGCCGGTGGCCCGTTACGCCGCTGCCGGTATGATTCCCTCTCGAACGACTCAGCGGGGTCCCTGCCCCGCCCGCCCTGGAGACGTGATGGCCGTGTTTCTGCCCTTCCTGATCAGCGCGATGAGCCTTGGTGTCATCAACCTGCTCATCTTCCTCGGTTCGGCAATCATCATCACCATCCCCGTCTTTGCCACCCGGGGGCGCACACAGGCCATCTGGGCAGCGGTCAGCGGCGGCATCCTCCTCGTCGAAGCTGCCGTACTGGTCACGCTGGTCGTGCTCACGAGCCAGGGCCGCATCTTCAGTTAGCACCCGCGCCACACCGTCCAAAAAGTCGGTCGCCGCGCGAGAGGCTGGACCGGCCCCGTCGTGTCGCCCGTATCAGTGCAAGCTACAGCAACCGCCGAATCGGCTTCCGGCCCGGCCGCGGGTCGTAGTTGCTCTTGAACATCTCGAGCTTATCCCGCTCAATCAGGTACTTCCCCGCGAACATCTTCGCCGGGATCTTGTTCTGCTTGATGAGCCGCCGAAGGCTCTGCGGGTGGATGGCGAGCACGCGCGCTGCCTCCACCAGGTCATAGTAGTCGTCGAACGGTGTCACCGAGGCCATGGGGCAACCTTACGTCCAGGGTCCGCCGAATCGCGTGATGCTCAGGCACCCAAGACGCTAGCAGAAGCTCGGCATTATTGTCTACACCCCTAAGCAATTCCGCTCACCCCCGCACCTCGTTCACCAGCGGCTCCCCCCGTCGCATCCGCTCCAGGTTCGGCAGGAAGTACCCCTCGGTTGCCCGCCGCTCGTTGCCCGCCGCCACCGCCGAATTGTGCGGGGAGATGATCACGTTCGGCAGGTCCCACAGCGGTGAGTCCGCAGGCAGCGGCTCCTGGGCGAACACGTCCAGGTACGCGCCCGCCAGGTGGCCCTCCCGAAGCGCCGCAATCAGCGCAGCCTCATCGACCACCTCGCCCCGCGCCACGTTCAGCAGCCGCGCCCCCGCTGGCAGCGCCCGCAGCACCTCGGCGCTCACCAGCCCCCGTGTCTCCTCCGTGAGCGGGCATGCGAGCACCAGCCAGTCCGTCTCGCGCGCCAGGTCCGCGAGCCTGGTCGGCGGTTCGATCCGCTCCACCGGATCCCCGGGCCGGCGGGGCGTGCGCCGCACCCCCGTCACCCTGAGCCCGATCGCCTGCGCCAGCCGCGCCACTTCCGTCCCAATCGCGCCCAGCCCCACGACGGTCATCCGCTGGCCCTCGAGGTCGGCCGGGGCCTCGGTCGCCGGCACCGGCTCCCACGCCCGCCGCCGCTGCGCATCAGCCCACCGCAGGAATGGCCGGGCGAGCAGCAGCATGCCCCCAATCACCGACTGCGCAATCGGCCGGGCCGTCGAGCCCGATGACGTCGAAAGTACCACCCCCCGGTCCAGGAACCGCCGGAACACCGGGTTGTCCACGCCCGCGTTGAACGTGTGCAACCAGCGGAGGTTCGGGGCCCCCTGCGCTGCCGCAAAGAACGAGCGCGAATACTCCGGGTAAACGTCCCCGGAAAAGTACGCAAAATCGATGTCGGCCAGGGCCTCGGCGGGCAGCCGTTCCCCGGGATCCGCCGGGAGGACCCGCAGCGCGATGCCCGGCCAGGCGGCCTCGATCGCCTCCCGGTAGGTGCGTTCAATGTAGGGCGAAACCAGCAGCGTCGGCATGCTCCGATTATCCCGCCACTGCCGCTTCTGCGGGCAGTCGCTCCAGCAGGAACACCAGCCGCTCGCCGCCCAGTGTCGCCAGCGCAAGGTCCACGGGCTCGCCTTCCAGCCGTCCAAGTGCCCCTCGCAGCTCATCCGGCTCCACCGGGAACGCCCGGCGCCGGATCTCCCGCGGCCGCAGCCCGTGCGACCGCAGATGCTCCCGCAGCCGCTTCAGCCCAAACGGCATCACCTCCAGCACCCTGAAGGTCGCACAGAGCGGGTGACGTGCCGGGCTGTCCCCCGCAAGGTACGCCACCCGCGCGTCCATCTGGTGGGCACCCAGCACGGCAGCGAGCTGCTGCACCAGCCCGGCCCGCGTGACGCACGGCTCCGGGTCGAAGAAGAACCGGCCCGGCCGGGCGTGCACCGCATCGCTCGCC
>FWWM01003680.1_pt1 | contig 37570 bp, 26 predicted proteins | sample 2228351 | NCBI WGS metagenome assembly FWWM01 (sample SAMEA103939774, study PRJEB20133) | metagenome
AATACGTTACGTATTTACATAACTGCGTGATGTTCGTTCTTATGACTTTGGGCCTCCTGGGGCTTACTGGGATGTCCCTGTTTATCGGAGGTGCCCTCCTCTACAAGCGCGAGCACGCGGCACTGCTCGTGGGAAATGCTCGGCGTGCGTGTTGGTGGGGTCTGGTTACGGTGCTCGCAAGTACGCTCACCGCGGCGACGATTAACCTCTTCCAGTTCAACTTGTTAGTAGGATCGCTCGCGGCCCTGCTTGCGACGCCTGCGCATCGCTATGGGGGCATAGCGTTGGAATGGCCAGTGCCTCCCGCGGACGACCGAAGGGAAGATGCGTCAGCTCCGCTGTGAAGTCGAGCAGAGGGATTCGGACTGCGCCGCCCGCCGGGAGCGGATGCCGGCCGCTTATCCGGAAGTCGTGTCGGCCGTTCAGCGGTCGGTTTCGAAGGGGTCGCCGTTAGTTATAGTTAGCCCTGACGGCGGGGCTGTTGCGGTCGGCCGCGCCCTCTGAAGCTTCGACCTAGCCGCTGGAAGAGATGAGGGCTGAACACGGTTTTGGACTGGTCACTGCTTCTCTTGATCTTGGCCGGGCCGCTGTTCGTGATGCTGCGGTCCGCCGGGCCAGCACCGGGACTGCTCTTGGCGGATGTGCTCGCCCTCAATACCCTCGGCTATTCTGCAGGAGCGCGGATCGTCTGCTTCCTCCACCAGGGAGTGTGCGTCCCCGGGATCGTGCTCCTTGCGGACTGTGTCGCGCTATCAGCCTTGCTGGCCGGCTGCCTACTGGCCCACCTTGTAGCCTCCAGACCGAGTCTCCTCGGAGACGTTAGGCGCTGGTCCGAGCTACCGCGACAGGTTGCTTGGAAGCCCCCAGAGCAGCTCTTCCAGTTGTTGCTGCTAGCTGGCTGCACAACTGTCTCACTGGTGTTTCTGTCTCTCGTCCTTTCTCCTTGGGGCCTCGACGTCAGTTCGTTCTCTCTGGTGACTGGAGAGACTTCGCTTCTGGAGGTTCGTAAGGCCATCTCGTCAGGGGAGTACGGATATTTTGCCCCCGGATACCTAAAGCAGGGGCGCGACGTCTTGTTCCCTCTGGCGGTCGGAGCATTCCTGATGTTCGGGATTCCCCAACGATCTCGACTCCTCCTGGGATTCAGTGTCGCTGTGGTTGTGGTAGCCATAATGGTCTCCGGACAGAGGACCCCTCTCATTCTGTTCACTGCCGTAGCTGCTCTGGGCCTGTATCTGTGTCAGCTTTACTCTGTCAGGCAGCGGGTAGTCCTCTCGGCCCTCATCTGCTTTGCCGGAGTGAGCCTCTTCCTGCTTATGACGACCATGCTCGGCAGGGAAGCGGAGGTAATATCCGCCGGGGGGTCGCTTGCTGCTCCGCTGGGTGCCATAGAGCGTCTGTTCGCCAGGACACCCTACGAAAACATGCTCACAGTAGATGCTTGGTGGCATGAAAGTCCCACCTTGGGCAGAACATGGCTTGAGGACCTCTCAGCCCTGCTCCCTGGCACACAGCCGATGATGTCCTCCAGGCTGCACGTCGAACTGGGAGGATCCGCCGCAGGCAACTCGGTGCTCGGCCTTCCGGCCGACCTGTACCTGTCCTGGAGTTGGCTGGGTGCGCTCATCTTCCCTTGGCTCTACATGTTCGGCGCTCTGGCTATCGACCGCTACTGCATCCTCTCGCCCAGCCCCTTCTCAAAATCACTGAAGATCTACCTTACCTTCGCGGCCCTGCAGTGGTACTCCCCCTATCTGTTCATCCTCAACGGCGGCCTGATCCTGCTCGCGGTGGTCTCTCTGGACTACCTGAGGCGGAGTATGCCCAGGCGGGTCTGAGTGAGAAGGAACGCGGAGTTTGTCTACCAACACTTCCTCGGATTGGTGGCTCAGGTCGCCGCCGCTTCGCTCCTGCCGGTGGCTTCGATCTTCCTGGTGCGGGAAAGCGGCCTGGAGATCGCGGGCTATCTCGCCTACTCGCAGGGTATCTTCTCTTTGATCTACAACCTCTCCAACCTGGGGTTGCGCCCCTACCTCGCGATCCGGGGCCTTGACGAGCAGGACTACCCAGTCTACCTGCTGTTGCGGCTGGGGGGCTGTCTCGTAATTCTGGCGGTATGGTCGGTTGCGGCAGTGGTGGGGCTTCTCCCGGCTCTCCTGTCGTTCGGAGTTGCCGTCCTGCGGGTGGGCGACGCAGTTCAGGACCTCTCACTCGGTGTTCGCCAGGCCACCCAGAAAGCCAGCGGCATCCTGACGGGGTACACGCGGGATGTCCTGCTGCGCCTGGCGGTGTTTGGGGGATTGCTGGCCGCTGTGGGATGGTTCTGGGGATCGGCTCTTTACGGGTTTGTGGCCGGTGCCATCGGGGCTGCAGTCTGGGTAGCGGCGGTCGAAGGGCGCCGGCTCCGCAGCCGAGGCTGGCACGGCATTGCGATCACCCGGGCGCCGGCAATCCTCGCCGGTGCTTCGCCCTACGCATTCAGCACGTTGAGTGTCGCCGTCATCACGGTCCTGCCCCGCCTGCTGGCGGAGCGATATTACGTCGGTGAATCGTTCGGCGCGGCTGGAGTGGCACTGATGACGGTGACCCTGTTCGGGATGGCGTTCTACACCAGTTGGGTTCGAGCGAACGCCGAGTTCCGGAACCGCGGTTTTGACTCTCGGATCTCATGGAGGTTTCTCAGCGAACTGGGACTCGTTCTCGTGGTGCTGGTAGCCGGGCTCAAGTTTGTCGTCCCCGTTGCGGGCTGGATCTACTCGGTGCAGGACCAGCACAAGTTGAGCCTGATCTTCCAGATCGGAGCTGCTGGCCTGGTGTTCAACGCTTCGGTGGGAATTATGAACCTCTTCAAGGTCAGCCGGAGGCCGGGATCCGAGGCTCTCGTCTATGTCTGCGGCGCCCTGGGAATGGTGGTGGGTTGGGCGGGCGGTCTGCAGTTCGTCACCCTCCTCTACGCGAGTTCGGTGGTTCTGCTGGCGGCAGCTGCGTATTTTTGGCGGCGGACAGGGGCAGCATGACCAGCAGGAAGACCAGCCCGACCGAATCCGGCCGCGATGTCGCCTTCATCCGCATGGCCAGCCGCCCGATCCCGAGAGTGACGCGGATGATGCGGCTGTTCGCCGAGCGGGGTTACCACCCCTTCTTTATCGGAGCATTCCGCGAGGCAGGCTTGGCTGAAGAGGACATGTGGGAAGGCTGGAGAGTCCTGCGGGTCGGTCGGCCGTTTCCGCTGCTGAACGGGCGCCGGCCCGACCTTTACCTAAAGGGGCTCGCCAGTTTTGCCGCGAGCGTCTACCGGCTTCTCCAGGAGGTGAAACCAATTGCTGTCCACGCCTCTGATTTCGAGGCCGCTATCCCTACTTTGATCTACGCACGGTCGCGTTCAGTGCCGGTGATCTACAACATCCACGACAACCTGGCACAGCGTTACCCGATCCATCGCCTCCTCAGATCGGTCCTGAACCTGCTGGAGGGCTTGGCGGTAAAGGCTTCCACCGCCGCTCTGGTACCGGAAGAGTTCCGGCGGGCGGCACTCCCCGCATGGTGTAGGAACAGGGTCCGAGTTGTTCGGAACACACCGGTCGATCCCGGTTACACCCCTCCGTCCGCCGTGGACCACGGGCAGAGGCACCGGATTCTGTTCGCCGGCTGGCTCGACTGGGGCAGGGGGATCCGTCAACTGGTGCACCTGATCGATAGTAATCCCGAGTTGAGACTGGCTCTGGCTGGCGAGGGGGAGGACGCCATCCGCACGTTGGCTGGGTCGCATCCGCGGATCGAGTGGCTGGGGTTTCTATCGCATGCCGGCGTCATCGATCAGACCCGGCGTTCCGGATTCGTAGCTGCGTTATATGATCCTGCCCGGATCATCAATCGGTTCGCCGCTTCCAACAAGATAGCCGAGGGCCTAGCCGTAGGCAGACCCTTGATCGTCAATAGCGAGCTGGAGATAGCTGGAACGCTGCGACCCTATGGATGCATGGTGGAAGTCCCTTACCGTGAGGTCGAGCGCATCGGACCCGAGTTGCTGCGCATAGTTAGCAGTGAGGAGCTTTACAATTGCATGTGCCGCTCCGCCCGCCGCGCCTACCAGGAGCTGTTCGACTGGAAGGAGGTCCGGAAAGGGGTCGACCGGCTGATAGACGAACTGAATGGACCGTAGGGCGCCATGACTGAGGATTACCGGAAGAGCCCTCTGGCGTACCGGATCAGGAAGGTCATCCGTTACACTAGGCTGTACGGCGTTTCCAGAACCTGGGCCAAGGTTCGAGGCGCCAACCAGCTTCCGCTGGAAACATCTCCTCCCCAGGACTGGACAAACCCCGAGTGCCGGGATTCCAACTCGCCGTCGAGGGGCATTGCGATTATCGGGTGTGGAAACTTCGCCTTCAGCACAATTGCCCATTACTGCTACAGGGCGGATCGCCATTTCCTCAGGAGCGTGTTCGATGTCAACGGCGCTAGGGCGAAAGCTCTCTGTAGGGCGTATCGCGGAGCGCGTACCGTATCCTCGGTCGACGAGATTGCGGCCGACCCGGCGGTCAAACTGGTGTTCATCGCATCGAACCACGCCTCCCATGCGACCTATGCTGCGCAGATGCTTCAAGCCGGCAAAGATGTCCACATCGAGAAGCCTCACGTTGTCAACTGGGCACAGCTCGAGGAATTGTCTGCGGCGATGATCGGCCATCCGGAGCGGAAGGTTTATCTCGGATTCAACCGGCGGCGAAGCCCGTTGTTCCGTTGGATCCAGGCTCATCTCGCCAGCCAATCGACTCCACTCATGGTCTCGTGGTTCATCGCCGGACACGCTATCCCAGCTGATCACTGGTACTTCTCCAAGGAAGAGGGGGGGAGGATCCTGGGGAACATCTGCCACTGGACGGACTTAACGCTGCGCCTAGTTGGCCCGGAGCGGGCGTTTCCGGTGGAGATCGTTCCGGGCTCCGCTCCGGGTTCGCAGTCGGATTTCGTGCTAACCTTCCGCTTCCACGAGGGATCTACAGGAGTGATTGTGTTCTCTGCGAAGGGGCAGACCTTCGAAGGGGTGCGGGAGCATCTCAATGTGCATCGGGGCGATGTACTTGCCAGTCTACAGGACTTCCAACGCGCGCGCGTGGACATTCGGGAGCGCAAGCTGGTCAAGCGGCTGCTCTTCCGGGATCACGGCCACGAAGCGAACATCATGAACTCCTTCAGGCTGGGCCCCGGTATCGCCCACGATGACCTGGTGGCCACGGCCTCCTTGTTTCTGGCAACCCGGGATGCTGTAGAGCGGGGAGGAGCGGTGGTGGCAACGGGCCGGGTTCCAGCACTGATTGGATAGATGCGACACCTCGTGCAGAACCTGAAGAACGGCAAAACCGAGCTGGCGGAAGGGCCGGTGCCGCGGTGTGGGGCGGCGCAGGTGCTGGTCCAGGCAAGTACTTCGCTGATCTCGGCCGGCACCGAACGGATGCTGGTCGAGTTCGCGCGGGCGGGCTGGCTGGAGAAGGCGCGCCGACAGCCGGAACGCGTCAGGCAGGTTTTGCAAAAGCTCAGGACCGACGGCCTGGCGGCGACCGCCGAGGCTGTCTCCGCCCGCCTCGATGAAGGCCTCCTGCTGGGATACAGCCACGTCGGGAAGGTCCTCGAAACCGGTCCCGGAGTGAGCGGTTTCAGCCCCGGCGACCGCGTCGTTTCCAACAGCCCCCATGCCGAGGTCGTCGCCGCCCCCGCCAACCTCTGTGCACAGATTCCCGACCCGGTCACCGACGAGCAGGCCGCTTTTGCGGTCATCGGCAGCATCGCCCTGCAGGGGGTACGGCTTCTCCAGCCGGGCTTGGGCGAGTCTTTCGTCGTGTACGGCCTCGGGCTGATCGGCCTGCTCGCCGTGCAGATCCTCCGGGCCAACGGCTGCCGGGTCCTCGGAGTGGATCTGGATCCGGCGCGGGTCTCGCTGTGCCGAGGTTTCGGAGGGGAAGCGGTAGAGGCCTCCGCTGACATTGTGGCGGCGGCCGCCGCCTGGACCCGGGGGAAGGGAGTGGACGGAGTTCTGATCACGGCTTCCGCACAAACCGACGAGATCGTCCACCAGTCCGCCCGCATGTGCAGGAAGCGCGGACGAATCGTCCTGGTCGGAGTGGTAGGACTCAACCTGCGGCGGGAGGATTTCTACGAGAAGGAGCTGACTTTTCAGGTTTCCAGTTCCTACGGCCCGGGTCGTTACGACCCCTCCTACGAGCTGGAAGGCCGAGACTATCCGTACGGGTTCGTCCGCTGGACCGCCCAGCGGAACTTCGAAGCCGTGCTCGAGCTGATCCGGAACGGGCAGTTGCGCGTTGATGAGCTGATTACCCACCGCTTCGGCTTCGAAAATGCCGCCGACGCTTACGAGATTCTGGTCTCCGACCCCACCGCATTGGGAATCCTGCTCCAATACCCGGTCGAAATCCCGATCCCGCGCATCCTCAAACTGCCGGTGGGGGCGCAGCCTTCGCAGCGAACGGCAGAACCCAGGATCGCTTTGATCGGTGCCGGGAATTTCGCCCGCATGACGCTGCTGCCCGCCCTGAAAAAGGCTGCGGTCCGGTTGGACTGGGTGGCCGACGTCAAGGGGCTGCCCGCTGCGACTGCCGCACGCAAGTTCGGAGCCCGATACTCCACCTCGGACCACTGCGAGGTGTTGGCCGATCCCCACATCGATGCCGTGATCATCGCCGTCGGACACGATCGGCACGCGGAGCTGGTGGTCGAGGCCTTGGATGCCGGCAAGCACGTCATGGTGGAGAAGCCCCTGGCCCTCACCCCCGCCGAGGTGGCGAAGGTCGTCCTGGCCGCCGGCCGCCATCCGGACCGGCAGCTCATGGTCGGGTTCAACCGGCGGTTCAGCCCCCATCTTCAGGCCATCGCCGCGGCTCTGCGAGGGAGGACCGAGCCGCTAACCCTGAACTACACCGTCAACGCCGGAGCGATTCCACCCGAACACTGGGTCCAAGACCCTCTCAAGGGTGGAGGGCGGATCATTGGGGAGGCCTGTCATTTCATCGATGCGCTGGTTTTTCTGGCGGGAAGCCTCGTGGACTCGGTAGCCGCCTTCAGGGTCGGGAAAGGCCCTGCCATACGTGACGACAAGATGTCCATCGTGATCAGGCTCGAAGACGGGTCAGTGGGCACGGTCAACTACTTCGCCAACGGTTCGAAGGCCTACCCCAAGGAAACGCTCGAAGTGTTCAGCGAGGGCCGGGTGGCCCGCATGGAGAACTTCCGCAGAACCCGAGGCTATGGGTTCAGCCGTTTCCGTGGGGTCTCGACATTTCGGCAGGACAAGGGACACGTGGCCGAAGTGAGAGCCTTTGTCGACTCGCTCCGCCAGGGAAGCCCCCCTTTGATACCCCTCGAACAGTTGATCAACGTCACCTTGGCCAGCTTTGCGGCGGTGACGGCGGCCCGGGATGAAAGGGTAGTGCGGCTCGCCGAGGAGTATTCCGGTATCGCGACTAAGGAGTAACGGTCAGCCGGTTGTCGCAATGGTGAAGCAACGCGCCCGGGCTACGGGGCGACCTCGGGGCTGAGGGAAACGTACCCGAATGGTGTGACCGCTGTCTCCTGGATTCCACTGGCCCTCCCCATCCATGGCCCAACTTCACATTTTGCACGTGGTGGGCGCCCGCCCGAATTTCATGAAGGCAGCGCCGGTGGTTCATGCCCTGGCGCGAGCTGACCGGGTCAACCAGACGCTCGTGCATACCGGCCAGCATTACGATGCCGTCATGTCCGACGTCTTCTTCCGTCAGCTCGGCCTTCCGGAACCCGACCTCAATCTGGGGGTCGGCGGTGGTTCCCACGCGGTCCAGACCGCGGAGATCATGGTTCGCCTGGAGCCCGTGCTGGAGCTGCGGCGCCCAGACTGGGTTGTGGTCTACGGCGACGTCAACTCCACCGTGGCGGCCACCCTGGTCGCCGTCAAGGGCGGCATTCCGGTAGCGCACGTGGAGGCTGGCCTGCGATCCTTTGACTGGACGATGCCTGAGGAGATCAACCGTCTGGTCACCGACCGGCTCGCCAGTCTGCTGCTCACCCCCTCGGGCGACGCCGACGCCAACCTCCTGAGCGAAGGCGTCCCTTCCGACCGCATCGTGCAGGTGGGCAACTGCATGATCGATACGCTGGTCCGGCTGCTGCCCTGGGCCCGACGCCCGATCCTGGACGGCATCGGGGATCGGTATGTGCTGGTTACCCTGCACCGGCCGTCCAACGTGGACGATCCGCGACGGCTGCGGGCGGTTATGGAGGCCCTTGAAGAAGTTGCCAGGCGCGTCCCGGTCATATTTCCGCTCCACCCGAGAACCCGTACACGACTGGAACAAGCCGGGATCCGCCCTGCCCCGCAGCTGACCGTAACCGAGCCGTTGGGATACCTGGAATTCCTTGGGCTCCAGCGGAGCGCGCTGGCGGTGATCACCGACTCCGGCGGAGTTCAGGAGGAGACTACTTATCTGGGCGTCCCCTGTCTGACGCTGCGGCCGAATACGGAGCGGCCGATCACCATCGAGCTTGGCACCAATCGCCTGGTCGGTGAGGACCCGGCGGCGCTGGTACAGCAACTGGGGAAAGTGATGGCTGGAGAGTGGCCTGCCGGCCAACCGATACCCAACTGGGACGGCCGGGCGGGGGAGCGTGTGGCCGCAGCTCTTTGCGGCACGATGCACATCGGTTCCCCTTGAAAGCCGCAACCCCCGGCCGGGAAATGTTGAGCCGTGGATCCACTCCTGGTTTTTCAAACCGTTCGCCATCTCCGGGCGGGGCAAATTGCGGCCCGCTTGCGGAGGATGGTCCTGCGCCCTTCCGTCCGGTTCCGATCCGATACCCGGTGGACACTGTGTGCATCGGGGGGCGGTGTTCCCCCCGCGGCTCCTCCGGTGGACCGTTCCGACGGAGAGCTTTTCGACCTTTTGCATCAGCCCCGCCGGCTCTGGGGTCCGGAACGCTGGCACCCGGCCGGCGCATCCCCCCTCTGGACCTACCATTTGCACTACTTCTTGTATCTGCACTATCTCCCAGAGCGTCGTGCCGTCGAACTGATGCTGGACTGGATCGACGCCAATCCGGTAGGTTCTCCGCCTGGCTGGGACCCCTATCCGACGAGCCTTCGGCTTCGAGCTTGGCTGGAGTGGCTGGCGTCGCACGCCTCGGGGCTCCCGGCTGAGACTCAATCCCGGCTGCTGGAGAGCCTCGGGTGGCAGGCGGAGTACCTGAGCCAGTCGCTGGAGTTCCATGCCCAGGCCAATCATCTCTGGGAGAACGCGGTCAGCCTCACCTGGGCCGGCCTTCGCCTGCGCGGACCGGCTGCTGACCGCTGGTTGGAGACGGGATTCCATCTGCTCCGGCAGGTGCTGACTGAACAGCTCCTGAGTGACGGCCTTCACGAAGAGCGGAGTCCAGCCTACCATGCGACGCTGTGCCATGGCCTGCTGCGTCTGGGCCGCGTGGCGCGGCTCGTGGGTGGACCGGTCGCCGGCGCCGTTGCCGGGCTCTGCGATGAGGCTTCGCGTCGCATGTTGGCGGCCCTGGGTCACCTCACCCATCCTGACGGGAAAGTGGCCCTTCTGAACGACTGTGGTCTCGATTGGGCGCCCACTTGGGAAGAGCTCAGCCGTTACGCGGGGGTCGAAGACGAAAATCCAGAGGAGGTCGGACCGGCGCGACAATCCCGGCCGGGGAGAACCGGGGGTTGGAGCCTCCCCGACGCCGGCTACTACGGTTGGCGTGGGGAGCAGTGCTACTTGGTCTTTGACGGCGGTCCCATCGGACCTGATCATCAGCCCGCCCACGGACACGCGGACGCGTTGTCCTTCGAGCTTAGCCTCCGCGGCCGGCGGCTGGTGACCGATACCGGAGTCAGCACCTACAATCCGGTCGATGATCGGCTCTACGAGCGGGGGACCGCTGCCCACAATACTGTGCAGGTCAACGGCGGAGACCAGTGCGAGCTGTGGGCAGCTTTCCGTTGCGGCCGCAGACCCAAAGTTAACGCTGAGATTCACGACCAGGAGGCGGAGCCCCTGCGGATTGAAGGAACGGCCTTGGTGCGGACACGGAACACCGGACATTATCGTCATCGGCGCGAGGTGGTGGTCACCGGGCTGGGACTGAAGTTCCGCGACGAACTCGAATGCCGCAAGGGAAGTGAACTGACCTTGCGCGTGCACCTGGCGCCCGGGGTTGAAGTCCGCCCGGGTGCTGGGCGCGGCCGGGTCCTGCTTTGCAGGGAGGGTGAAGAGCTGGCCGAGGTTTGGGCGGCGTTTCTCGACTGGGAGACGGTGGAGACGCCCTACCATCCGACATTCGGGGGCGCGCAGGTGAGAAGGTGCTTGCGGTTGCGTGCCCGCAGCCAGGGAGAGAGTTCTCTGTTGTGGGGACTGGACTGGTCGTGAACGGGTCTCCGGTCCGGATCCTCTTTCTTTCTTTCTACTTCAGGCCTGACCTGTCTGCCTGTGCGTTCCGGTCCACGGAGCTGGCAAGAGCCCTGTGCAGCCTCGGAAACAGCGAGGTTCATGTGGAGGTACTCACCACGCGCCCGAACCGTTATGCGACCTTCCAGCCGGACGCCCCTGAGATCGAGGAGGCGCCGGGAATGACCATCCGCCGATTTGCGGTTCCCCGCCACAGCAGCGGCATGGTGGATCAGTCCAGGGTGTTTGCCACCTACGCCTGGCAGGTCAGCCGGTCGGTTCGCCGCGGTTGCTGCGATCTGGTGCTTGCCACTTCCTCCCGCCTGATGACCGCCGTGCTGGGCGCGTGGGTCTCCTCGAGAGTGCAATCGCCGCTGTACCTGGACCTGCGGGATATCTTCGTCGAAACCATGGGGGAACTGTTGGAGTCAGGTGTGCGCCGGGCCTTTCTGGCGCCCTTCCGATCACTGGAGAGCTATGCGTTGCGCAGGGCCCGCAGGGTGAACCTGGTCTCCGAGGCTTTCGCCGACCACTTCCGGAGGGTCGTTCCCCACCAGGACTTTAGGTTCTTTACCAACGGGGTCGACGATGAGTTCCTGGGCGTGTCTTATGGCAACTCGGAACCGAACCCGCGCCCCCTGATCGTCTGTGCCGGCAACATCGGCCAGGGCCAGGGGCTCGATCGCATCCTGCCCCAGGCAGCCCGGCTCCTTGATGGCGAGGCGGACTTTCTGATTGTAGGGGATGGCGGAATGCGGAGGTATTTGGAACGGAACCTCGCCGCGATGGGGGTGCGCAATGTGCGGCTCCACCCGCCGGTGCCCAGGCCGGAACTGGTCGAGATCTACCGCAGGGCCGACTATCTGTTTCTTCATCTCAACGCGCACGCAGCCTTCCATCGCGTCCTGCCCTCGAAGTTGTTTGAGTATGCCGCCACCGGCAAACCCATTTTGGCAGGGGTGGCCGGCTACCCTCGAACCTTTCTCAAGCAATGGGTAACGGGGGTGGAGGTATTCGATCCGTGTGATGCTCCGGCGATGGCCGCGGCATTTCGCCGGCTTCGCCCTGGGCTGTATTGCCGGGAAGAGTTCGTCCGGCGCTTTGCCCGGTCACAACTCGCCCGGGCCATGGCTGAGGACATTCTGGAGCTGGCCGTGGGAGGCCGGCAGTGAAAGTTCTTGTCACCGGCGCCGACGGTTTCGTGGGTCGCGCGCTGGTACCTTTCCTGGAAGCTCAAGGACATGTCGTGGTGGAGGCGGTTCGTCACCTCCCTGCCACCTCCATGGGGGCCAGGGAAGCGTTCGCTGTCGGCGATCTGTCCTCGGAGACCGACTGGTCCACTGCAGTGCGGGGAGCCGATGCGGTCGTTCATCTGGCGGGGCGGGTACATGTTATGCGGGAGACGGCGCCGGATCCGCTTGACCGGTATCGCAGGGTCAACGTCGACGCCACCCTCAGGCTCGGCCGTCAGGCGGCCGAAGCTGGAGCAAAACGCTTTATCTTCTTGAGTTCGATCAAGGTCAACGGAGAGATCACCCAGGGACGTCCCTTTCGGTGGGACGATCCAGCAGCACCCCAGGACCCTTACGCGGTTTCGAAGCTGGAGGCGGAAATCCAGTTAAGGAAGATCGAGGGTGAGTCCGGAATGGAAGTGGTCGTGATCCGGCCGCCCCTGGTCTATGGACGCGGAGTCAAGGGGAACCTTGCGCGACTCGCGAAGCTGGTGAGGAGCGGGGTACCCATACCGCTGGGAGCGGTGAGAAACCGGCGCAGCCTGGTGGGAGTGGGAAATCTGTGCTCGCTGATCGAGACGTGTCTCACACACCCAGCCGCCGCCGGCGGAACCTTTCTGGTCTCTGACGGCCACGACATCTCGACGCCGGAGCTGATCCAGGTGATGGCGACCGTCTTCTCCACCCGCGCCCGCCTTGTGGCCGTTCCAGTGCCGTTGGTTCGCGCCGCCTTCAAGCTGGCTGGTATGGGTGATGAATTTGGCCGCCTGTGCGGTTCCCTGGAGATCGACATCCAGCCGACCTGCCGGCGTCTGCAGTGGCGCCCGCCGTTTTCTCTCGAGCAAGGCCTCCGGTTGCTGGGGCCCTGACGGCGCTCGGGAGTGCGCGCAGAAACGCGGGCTGAGGCTGCTCTCTGGTAACCCGGATCCTGCCAGGCGATGAGTTTCCTGAACTGGGTTCTCCCTCCTTTGGTTGCGGCAGCCGTGTCGTGGTGGGGGGTCGGCCGCCTCGCCCGCAACGGCGTGCTCTGGCTGGACGTACCCACAGCGCGCAGCTCCCACACCCGGCCCACTCCTCGTGGAGGCGGCGTGGGCCTGCTCGTGGGAGTGGCAGCAGGAATGGCGGCAGTCGGGTGGGGAGCTTTGCCGCACCCGCCGGTTTCTCTCCTGCTGGGTGCGCTGATGGTGGCGGCCGCCGGCCTCGCCGACGATGTGCGGGGCGGATTGCCGCCGGCAGTTCGACTGGCAATCCACATGACGGCAGGTGTCCTGGTGGCGCTTTCCACTGGACCGCTCGAACGGCTGCCGCTACCGGATCCAGCCGCGTTGCCCCTGGGCTGGCTGGGGTTCCCGCTGACGGTGTTGTGGTTAGTGGGAGTCACGAACATCTACAACTTTCTGGACGGCATCGACGGCTTTGCCGCAGTACAGGGGCTGGTGGCGGGTCTGGGATTGGCTTTCGCCGTGGGTGCGGGGCCGGAGGGGCAACTGGCACTGAGCTTGGCGGGGGGATCTGTGGGGTTTTTGATCCATAACTGGCATCCGGCCCGGATCTTCCTGGGCGACGTTGGATCGGCGACGCTCGGCTTCCTGTTTGCAGGGATTCCTTTCTACGCCGGTACCGACGCGGCGACGCGGGCGGATCTGGTGTGGGTGGCGGGTCTCGCGCTTTGGTTCTTCCTCGCCGACGGCGCCTTCACCCTGGGCCGTCGAGTCTTGCGGGGAGAGCGTGTGTGGCAGCCGCATCGTTCCCATCTGTACCAGAGGCTGGTCCAGACCGGCTGGTCCCACGCGCAGGTGACTGCAATGGTGGGCGTGCCAGCCGCATTGGTGGCACTGGGCGCGGCAGCGGCGCAGCGCTTTGGAGGAGCCGGCTCCCGCTGGAGCGTCACGGGAATGGCGGTGATCGCATTCCTAACCTACTGGGCGGGCGTCGTGTGGCGGGAGCGCGAATCTCGGCGGATGGCAACCGGGGGAGCCGGAGGATCTGGTAGCTGAGGCCCGTCCAACATCACTACAATCATCTACCAGGCACAGCCCCGCCGAAAACGCGGAACATCTGCGACACTATGCTGACAAGCATTATGTTTGGATGCATAATGTTGCTCTGTGAGATTTGTGGATCGTTCGAAAGAGTTGGAGCGGCTGGACGGGCTGGTCGAGCTGCGGCGGGCGGGTCTGGTTGTGCTGTGGGGGCGGAGGAGAATCGGCAAGACCCGACTACTCCTCGAATGGACCCTGAAACACAACGGACTCTATGCGGTGGCCGACCTGTCGGCGGCACCCATCCAACGACGCTACTTCGCAGAGGCGCTTAGTTCTCGTTTCCCCGGATTTTCCGAGGTCGAATACCCGGACTGGCGAAGCCTGTTCCGGGCACTGGCCAGGGAAGCCCGTCGGGCCGGATGGAGAGGGCCGCTGGTTCTCGACGAATTCCCTTACTGGGTGGAATCCTCTCAGGAATTGCCCAGCGTTCTGCAGAATTTCGTGGATCACGAAGCCCGAGAGGCCGAACTTCTGATCGCGATCGCCGGATCCAGCAGCCATATGATCCAGGGCCTCACGCTCGATCCTGCTGCTCCCCTCTTTGGCCGGGCTTCCGCCTCCATCCCGCTTGGGCCTATGACGCCAAGAGCCCTCGCCGAGGCCCTCCGTCTGCACGACCCCGTCCTGACCGTGAAGGCTTATGCAGCTTGGGGCGGAGTGCCCCGCTACTGGGAGCTCGCCGAACCTTACGGAGACGATCTGGACAGAGCGGTGGAAGAACTGGTTCTTGATCCCATAGGGCCCCTTCACCTCGAGCCCGACCGGCTGCTGGCAGAGGAACGTCCCCCCGCGCTGGCGGTTCGTCCCCTCCTCGACGCCATCGGAAGCGGAGCCAACCGCCTTTCCGAGATCGCGGGAAGACTGGGAACACCGGCCACTTCGTTGAGCCGCGGACTCGCCCGGCTGATCGACCTCGGACTCGTCGCCCGGCAACAGCCCGTCGGCGACTCGGCGAGGGGAGGGAAACGCTCACTCTATAAGATCGCCGACCCTTTCTTTCGAACCTGGTTTCGAATCGTGGCTCCCCACCGGGCCCTGCTCGCTACCGGCGGTAAATCTGTGAGGCAAGAGCTCTGGCAGAAACACAAACATCGGCTCTTTGCCGAGACCTGGGAAGATCTCTGCCGCCAGGCGGCCTCGGCGCTGGCATTCTTGGATGCCTCAGCCGATGGGGCAAGGCGGGTCATGCCGGCCGGCCGGTACTGGAGAGGCTCCGGACCGGAGTGGGACGTGGTGGCCTGGACCTCGGACGGACGGTGTCAACTGGTAGGTGAAGTGAAATGGAGAGAAGAACCAGTCTCGCCGCAGCAGGTCGATCGCTGGTTCAGGGAACTGACGGCCAAGGGGGCTCCTCCGCTCGGCCGCCCGTGCGCAAATGAAGAACTCATCTGGGCGTTGTTTGTACCGAGGCCACCCCGCATGCGGTCACTTCCCCCTGGTTTCCGTCTCGTCTCGGCCGAGGAGGTCGTGGCAATCGTGGAGTAACGACGGCTGGTTTTGGCCCAGATTCTGAGGTTCCGAGGTTTCCGTGTAGCAGGGGCATCCCTGCCCGTGACCGGAATTCCAGCGCTTCCAGAATCCGAGTTCCTGGTCGGGGGAAAGCGGAAGCTCCGCATTCGCTGCGCTTCCGCAGCCCAAGGAAGCTCCGCTTCCGAGTTGATCAGTGGCCGGAAACGCGCTGTAGCTCGGGGTGCTCGTGCTATCTTTGAGCGCGTTGTTCTGGAAGTTCCACTGACATGGGGGGCGTGCGGGGGAGGCTGAGCTCGGATGATGCCGCCCCGGGGAGGATTGGTACGTGATCCCTGAGTCCGGATGGGGCCGGCGGGTGCTGCGCCCGGCTGTGGATTTCCTCTTGGTGGCGTTCTGGGTCGAAGTCTGCCTGGTTGCCGCCTTCACCCTCCGTTTCCTCGCCCTCGGCGCCGGCGCCAATTCGGCAGCCAAAACCCCCGGCTCCTATGTGGACTATGCCATCGTCGCCCTGCGCAACGCTGCCTGGCCCAGTCTACTGATCGGGCTGGCCATCTTCACCGGCCTACAGCTCTTCCTGCGCCGGCGCCCCGCCCGACCCGGCGAGAGCGCCGCCGGCGGTCGAACCGGCCGGCCCGCGGCGGTGGCGGCCGCCTTCTCCAGCTTCTTCCTGATCCTGTACGGCGGCGGCTTCCTGTTGCCCGCCGATTACGTCTTCCCCCGCCAAAGCCTGCTGGTGGCCTGGGTCCTGTGCGTGTGCGGCTACCTCAGCTTTCAGATCACCCGCCACCTGCGCCCCGGCGGGGAACTCCCCATCCCCTACGCCCGGACCGCCCAGTTCCTGATCGACACCGCGGTCATCATGGGGGCCCTCGCCGCCGCCTATATCGTCCGTTTCGACGGCAGCTTTCCCCGGGAACAGCTCGCCCAGTTTCTGCTGGTGGGACCTTACCTTGCGGCCCTCTATCACCTCTCTAACGCTTTCTGGGGAGTCCATTCCTTTGTCTGGCGGTTTACCAGCCTCAAGGACACGGTGGCCATCGCCCAGGCCGTCTGCTCCGCCGCCCTGGTGGCGATGCTCGTCCGGATCCTGCTGCTGGACGACTACCCCTCGCTGCGCATCCCCTTCGGCGTGCTCATCATCCAGCCCCTGCTGACCCTCGTGGGCCTGACCGCCGTGCGGGGATTGCGCCGGCTCCAGTATTCCTACTCCCGGCAGCAGCAGGTCTCCCCCGACCCAACCCCAGACTCTGAACTGCGCCGGGTCCTGCTGGTGGGTGCCGGCGAAGCCGGCCGCATGCTGGTCCGGGAACTGGAACGGCGCCGCGAGTTCTTCATCGCCGGATTCCTGGACGATGACCCCCAAAAACAGCATCGCCGGGTGGAGGGCATCCGGGTGCTGGGCGGAACTCCCGACCTGCGCCGCGTAGTGGCGGCCGCCGGGGTCCGCGAAGTCATCCTGAGCATGCCGTCCGCGCCGAAGTCGGTGGCACGGCGGGTGGTGGCGGACTGCGAGGCAGTCGGCCTCAAGGTGTGGTCGGTGCCCAGCGTCTCCGAGGTGCTGCTGGGCAAGGTCAGCGTCGGCCGTCTCCGGCCGGTGCGGATGGAAGAGTTGTTGGGAAGAGCCGCAGTACAATTCCCGGCCGAGGACCGGGAACTGGTGGCCACCTACGAGGGCAAACGGATCCTGGTGACCGGCGCGGCCGGTTCCATCGGATCCGAGCTGGTCCGTCAGCTTCGCGACTTCCGGCCGGCCCAGCTTGTCCTCCTGGACAAGGACGAGAGTGGGCTGTACGAGAAGGGTCTGGACCTGCGCGAAGACTACGGCGGAGAGCTGGTGGAGGTGGTGGCGGACATCCGGGATCCCCGCCGCCTGGACCAGGTCTTCGCCCGGTTCCGGCCCCAGGCGGTGTTCCATGCCGCCGCTTACAAGCATGTGCCGATGATGGAACACCATCCCACCGAGGCGGTCTGCAACAACATCTTCGGCACCCGCAACGTGGTCGAGGCGGCATCCCGCCACGGGGCCAAGTTCCTGCTGCTGATCTCCACCGACAAGGCAGTCAACCCCACTTCGGTGATGGGTGCCTCCAAACGGGTGGCGGAGATGATCGTCCGCCGGGAGGCTGCCAACAACCCGGCCATGCGCTGCTGTTGCGTCCGCTTTGGCAACGTCCTGGGCAGCCGGGCCAGCGTCGTCCCGATCTTCCAGAAGAGAATCGCCGAAGGCCGCAACCTTCAGATCACCCATCCGGACGTCCGCCGCTATTTCATGACCATCCCGGAGGCGGTCCAACTGGTCCTGCAGGCGGGATCGCTGGCCCGCCGGGGAGAGACTTTCGTCCTGGATATGGGGGATCCGGTGCGGATCGTGGATCTGGCCAGGGAGCTGATCACCCAGTCCGGTCTCGTCCTGGGACAGGATATCGAGATCGAGTTCACTGGCCTGCGGCCGGGCGAGAAACTGTACGAGGATCTCCTCATCGGTGAAGGCCGGCGAAGTACCAAGTATCCCAAGATCTTCGTGGATCCTCCGCCCGAACGCCCGCCAGCAGAGCTGGATGCAGCCTTGGACCTTCTGCAGGACGCGGCCGAGGCCGGACTTCCGGAAGCGATCTACCAGGCATTCCGGGAGCTGGGGATCGGCTACCGGCGGCAGATCGAGGTGCGGGAGGTGATCTGAAGCGCTCGCAGTACTGGGATCCCGCGGCTCAGCCGGATCGCGCGGACTGCTCGGATGACTCCGGTCAGGTGGGTGGCGCGGATCGCAGGCGGACGGCAGAGGCGGCGGGCGGCCGGCATCCGGGCTTCCACCCAGCTTGGTGTTGGCTCGAACTGTCGGCCCTGGCGGCGGTGACTCCCTGCCTCCTGTTTCCCAGCCTCCCGGCTGTCGGCGTTGCGGTGGTCGTTCCCGCGCTCTGGCTGACCCGAGGCATCGTCAGCGGCCGCTTTCTGGCCCCTTCGCCCCTGAACCTCCTGCTGCTGCCGCTGCTGGTCATGGTGGCGGTCAGTGTTTGGGCCACTCCGGACCTGGAGTTCAGCCTGGGGAAGATCACAGGCACGCTGCTGGGCATCTTCCTGTTGCAGGCAGGAACCTGCTGGATTTCCAGTCGCCGGCGGCTGGCGGCGGCGGCGACCCTCTGGGCGGCCTCCGGGGCCGCTTTGGCCCTCCTTGCCCTGTTCGCTGCGCCCCTGCGCGCGCGCTACGCCTTTCTGACGCCGCTGCTCGAGTCCCTCCCGGCACGGCTGGAGCTGCCCGTCCCTCCGGGCTCCCTCAACCCCAACCCCATCGGCGGCACGCTGATCCTGTTTCTGCCCCTGTTGCTGGTGACGGTGTGGAGCGTGTGGGTGAATCGGGAGGGATTCCCGGCCTGGCCGGCAGGGCGGGCCGGCCGTGCGGTGTTGGGCCTGGCAAGCACCCTGGCCCTGGGTCTCTGCCTGCTGGTGCTGGTGCTGACCCAGTCTCGAGGTGCCTGGGCCGGTGGCCTGGCAGGTGTACTTTTCCTGATTGCCCTCCGCTTCCGGTGGCTGGGGAGGGTGCTGTTGGCGCTGACCGGCGTTGTGCTGCTGGCTGCCGGGGCCTATGTGGTGTGGAATCGTGAGGCCGCGGAGGAAGCCCTGCTGGACAACTCCCCCGCCATCGGTCTGGAAGCGCGGCTGGAGATCTGGGACCGGGCGATTTACGGGATCCAGGACTTCGCCTTCACCGGCATGGGGATGAACACGTTCCGGCGGGTGGTCCAACTGCTGTACCCCCTGTTTGTCGTGCCGCCCGAGACCGATATCGCCAGCGCCCACAACCAGTGGCTGCAGACCGCGCTCGATCTCGGGATTCCCGGGCTGGTGGCGTATGTCGCGTTGTGGGCGGCGCTGTTCCGGATCCTGGGGCAGGCGGGACGGACGGCGTCGACCTGGGCCCGCCGCCTGGCCATCGGCCTGGCGGCAGGTCTGGCCGCCCAGTTTGTATTTGTGCTGGCCGACGCCATCCCGCTGGGCGCAAAACTGGGGGGATTCTGGTGGGCCGCCGTCTGTCTGGTGGCGGCCCTGTACCGGGTCGAGGGGTGTCGCGTATGCTTGAGCGCTTGGGCTGCTGGCGAGGTGCTGCTGTTTTGGGTCTTGACTTCGCTGGCGGCGGTCGCGTTGGTGGGGGAACACCCGTACCTGGCGCTGGCGCTGGCCGGTGCAGGGGGTGTTTCTATGGGTCGGCTGGCCACCCCCCAACCCCGGTCGCGCTGCGCGGTGGAGGCGGATGGAACAGGCGGCTTCGGTACTGGTGACGGATCCGGATAGGGATAACTGGAATGAAGGTCGTGGTTACGGGCGGGGCGGGGTTCATCGGTTCACACCTGGTGCGGGCGCTGGTGGAGCGCGGCGATCAGGTGGTGGTGGTCGACAACCTGTCCACCGGCAGGGAGGCGAATCTGGCCGGACTGCTGGACCGTTGCCGGCTGGTCCGGGGCGATGTCCGAAAGGAGGATCTGCTGGACCAGGTTTTCCGGGGGGCAAACGTGGTTTTCCACCAGGCGGCGATGGTCTCCGTGCAGAAATCCGTGGAGGACCCCCTGGAGTGTGACGACGTCAATGTCCGGGGCACCCTCAAGGTCCTGGAGTGTGCCCGCCGCTGCGGGGTCGGGCGGGTGGTGTTCGCCTCCACCTGCGCCATCTACGGGGACGCCGAAATCCTGCCGAAGCGCGAGGACCTGCCGCCTTGCCCGCTTTCGCCTTATGCGGTCTCCAAGCTGGTCAACGAGCACTACGGGCTCCTCTACCGGCGGTTGTACGGCCTCTCGGTCCAACCCCTGCGGTATTTCAACGTATTCGGTCCGGGCCAGGACCCCTCCTCGGACTATGCCGCCGTCATCCCGAAGTTCATTACCCGGATGCTGGCGGGAGACCGCCCCATCATTTTCGGAGACGGGGAGCAGACCCGGGACTTCATCTACGTCGGCAACGTGGTCCAGGCGAATCTGCTGGCGGCAGACCGGGACTCGCCGGGGCAGCCGCTGAACATCGGCACCGGAGCAAGCTATAGTCTCAACCAACTGGTGGCGATGCTGAATGAGATTCTGGGAACCTCACTGGACCCGGTCTACCGGGAGCCAAGGCAGGGCGACGTACGCCACTCACGGGCGGACGTGACGCTGGCCCGTGAGGCGCTGGGCTTTGTGCCCGCGGTGGGCTTCAGGGAGGGATTGGAGCGGACGGTCCAGGCCCTGAAGCTGGGGTGAGATGGAACGATGATACGGATCGCACGGATGACGCGGATCCGGAGATCCGACACGGGAGAAACAGCCGATGACGCTGCTGGAGAAGATCGAGCAAAAACGGGCGAAGATTGCGGTGGTGGGGCTGGGCTATGTGGGGCTGCCGCTGGTGATGGAGTTCGTGGAGGGCGGCTTCGACGTGTCCGGCATTGACGTGGACGAGGCCAAAGTGGAGGGGCTCAACGCCGGCCGCTCCCATGTCCTGGATGTTCCGGCCCACAAGGTGAAGGCGGCTGTCGAGACCGGACGTTTCCGGGCCTACCGGGACTATGAGCCGGTCCGCCAGGCCGACTGTGTAAGCATTTGCGTCCCCACCCCGCTCAAGAAGACCCGGGATCCGGACATCAGCTTCATCACCAGCGCGGTCGCCGAAATCGTGCCGCGGCTGCACCCGCAGATGCTGGTGGTGCTCGAGAGCACGACTTATCCCGGGACGACGGAGGAGCTGGTCAGGGCGGAGATTGAGAAGGCGGGGTTTGTGGTGGGGCGGGACATCTACGTGTGCTTCTCGCCGGAACGGGTGGATCCGGGCAATCCGGTCTACCACACCCGGAATACGCCCAAGGTTATGGGCGGCACCACTCCCACCTGCCTGCAGATAGCCCAGGCATTGTACGGACAGGTGATCGACCGCATCGTCCCGGTTTCATCCACCCAGGCGGCGGAGATGGTGAAACTCCTGGAGAATACGTTCCGGGTGGTCAACATCGGTCTGGTCAACGAAGTGGCGGTGATGTGCGACAAGCTGGGCATCTCGGTCTGGGAAGTGATCCAGGCGGCTTCCACCAAACCATTCGGGTTCATGCCCTTTTTCCCCGGTCCGGGGCTGGGTGGCCACTGCATCCCGATCGATCCCCTGTACCTGTCCTGGAAACTGAAGGCCCTGAACTACAACGCCCGCTTCATCGAATTGGCCAGCGAGATCAATACCGAGATGCCGGAGTATTGCGTGACGAAGGTTGCCAAGGCGTTGAACCGCCAACGCAAGCCCCTGAACGGGTCCAGGGTGCTGGTGCTGGGAGTGGCGTACAAGAAGGATGTCAGCGACACCCGGGAATCGCCGGCCATGGATGTAATCCGCCTGCTGGAGGCCGAAGGGGCCAGGGTGGACTACCACGACCCCTATGTGCCCGAGCTGTCTCTGGAGTCGGGTCACGGCAACCCGGGGGGCTCACCGAACCGCAGGTCGGTGGAACTTACTCCGGAGGAGGTGGCTGCCTACGACGTCGTAGTGCTGGTGACGGACCATTCCTGTGTGGACTATGGGCTGGTTCAGCGCCACGCCCAACTGATCTTCGATTCCCGCAACGCCTTCAAGGGCGACTTCCCCAATGTGGTGAAGCTGTAGGGACGTGTCACCATGTCCGGACCGTCCGCCGAGCCATGTTTCAGCGTCGTCATACCGGCCCGCGATGCCGCCGGGACCCTGCCTGAAACCCTGCGCTCGCTGGCGCGGCAGCCGGAATTCCCCCGCCTGGAAGTGGTGGTGGTGGTGGACGGTTCGGCGGACCCTACGGCGGAGGCAGCCGCGGCTTTTAAATGGTGTCGGGTCATCTGCCAGGCCGCGGCAGGGGCGGCGGCGGCCCGCAACCGCGGCCTGGCGGAAACACGGGCACCCGTGGTCCTGTTCCTGGATGCCGACTGTGTGGCAGCCGACGACTGGGTCGCGCGGCTGGTGGGCCCACTGGCGGAGGATCCCGGGTTGGGAGGGACGGTGGGCAGATTCGTCTCCTCGCAGGAAAACTGGGTGGCCCGGCTGACCCAGGTCGAACTGGATGCCCGCCACCGGCGGATGATCCGTCACCGCGACACCGACTTTGTCAACTCCGCGACCTGTGCTTTTCGCCGGTCGGTGCTGGGAGCGGATCCGTTTGACGTGCGATTCGACAAGCTCGAGGACATTGAGCTGTCGTTCCGCCTGGCGGCCCAGGGCGTACGAATGCGCTACGTTCCGGAGGCGACGGTGGAGCATCGTCATCCCCAGGCCCTGTGGGCGCATGTCCGCCGCCGGTTTCAGTACGGGCGCCGGACTCCGGCACTTTACCGGCGGCATTCCGGCCGCCTGGTCCGGGACTCCAGTACCCCGCAGACCCGCCGCTTCCAGCTTGTGCTGCTGGCGGCGGCGCTGCCGGCGGGCGTGATCTGGTGGCCGGGGGGAGTGGCCTTGGCGGCGGCCTCGGTGCTGCTGGGTTGGCCGACCCTGCGGGCGGCCTGGGAACTGTCTCCGGCGCTGGCCCTGAAGGCGCCGCTCTTCATCGTCGCCGGCAACCTGGGTTTTCTCCTGGGAACCGCCACCGGCCTGCTGGGGCGCCGGTCCTGAACCCCTTCCGGCTGCCCGGCCGGAACTCGGCCGGAACGCCGTCTCCTGCCGTATAATCGCCGGCCGTGGTGTTGATGGTGGCTGGGCTCGCAAGTCTCGGGCTGTCGTTCCTCTTTCAGGGCACGGTGGAGCGTCCCCGTCGGTTGGGCGGTCTGGCCGTCCTGCTGGCCGTTCTGCTGGCGATTCTCCTGCTTGAGGGCGGGGCGCCCCTGTTTACCCTGAGGGTCTTCTGGATGTGTGCCCTGATCCTGTTTGCCATGGGGGCGGTGGATGATCTCATCGTGCTCAGCCCCGCCACCAAGCTGGCGGTTCAGGTGGCTGCCGCCTGCCTGTTTGTGGTACTCACCCCCCGTGGGATTTGGGGTGGCGAGCTGGATCTGGTGCTGGGAGCCGCCGCTTTCCCGCTTTGGATCTTCTGGCTGGTGGGCATCACCAACGCGGTGAATCTGCTGGACAACATGGACGGTCTGACTCCGGCCACCGGACTGGCCGCCGCACTGTCCATGCTCTGGCTCGGCCTGGGTGCCGACTGGGTGCTGTGGCCCCTGGCGGGGGCGCTGCTGGGACTGCTTTGCCTGAACGGGCACCGGGCCCGGATTCATTTGGGGGACTCCGGCAGCCACCTGGTGGGTTTCAGTCTTGCCGCCCTTCCGCTTTTCGGACTTCCCCTCGAACGGAGCTGGATCCCGGTGATGGCGCTGGCGGTTCCCATCGCAGACACCACCTACGTCACCTTTGCGCGCTGGCGGCGCGGGGTCTCGCCCCTTCAGGGCGGACGGGATCATCTGTCGCACCGGCTGCTGGCTCGGGGCTGGCCGGGTTGGCTGGTGTGGGCTGCCGCTGCCGGTGTTACGGTGACGCTGGCGGCGGCGGCGGCGGCCATCGAGGCCCTCCGGGGAAGCTGATCCCGCGCACCCGGGTCGCGGCGGGGCCCAGGAATCCCTGGAGGTCAGCCTGAGGGGCGGCTTGGCGGTCCCAACCTAACGCGGTTCCGGCTCCGCCTCCAGGGACTCCGGCAAGCCTTCGATCACGACCCCGCCACCCAGACTGTCGGCGAAGACCAGGGGAGCCGCCGGCGACACCCGGATCCCCAGGTCCCAACGCTCACCTGTCCCCTGCCACCCTACCTCGACGCTTTGCCCGGGCTGTAGTTCAAGGCGCCGGAGGTGTCCGTTCAGCTCCAGCTCGATGGTCTGAGGCACCTCGCGGTGCAGGGAGTGCACCCGGAGAGATCCTTCCGGGACGTGGTGGCTGGAACGGACGAAAGCGATTGCTTCCGTGATCCGTGAATTCGCCGGAGCGGAAAGACCCTTGCCGGGCAGGTGAAGGCCGTAGACCAGCTCCTGGGGGGCAGGGGATGGGAAGCAAGAGAAGTGGAGCAACCCGGCGGCGGTGAGTCCGGCCGCTGCCAAACCGACCGGCTGGAGACGGCGGACGGGATTCACCGGACCGGTTCCCGCCACCAGGCCCGCGACGATCCAGAACCAGGTTTGGAAACTGAACAGGAGCAAGGGGTGCTGGGCCACGGACACCACCAGCAGGCCGACGAGGCCCACCACCAGACCGGCGATGAGGCTCTGCTCGGACGCCCTGCCGGGCTCGGCCTGCTCGTCCCCGGACGAAGCAGCCCGCAGGCGACGCCAAGCCGGAACCAGCACCGCACCCGCCGCCAGCAGGAACCCGGCCAGACCGGGGAACCCGGTCTCGGCGGCAAGCTGCAGATAGTAATTGTGGACGTGTTCGTGCTCGTAGGAGTCCACCTTCTCGAGCTGGAGGCGCTCCCGCCAGACGGGCCTTTCCTGCAGATATCTCCCCGGACCCAGTCCAAGCAGGGGGCGTTCCAGGCTGATCCAGAGGGCGGGCTGCCACAGTGAGAATCGAGAACGAAGCCTCTCCTGGAGATTCAGACCTGCCGGCTGCAGGCCCACCAGGACGGTGAGTCCCACCGACCCCAGAACCACAGACGCGACCAGAGCCCACCGCCGGAGCGAGACCCCGCCGGCCGGATTGACTGTACGGCGGAGAAGGGCGGTTAGCCCCCACAGGACCAGCACGGCGGCCATCCCCACCAGGCCGGTGAGGGAAAGGGACAGCAGGCAGCAGAGCACGCCGGCAGCCGCGATCCCGTAAACCAGCAGGCGCCAAAGGCCCCCCAGGGTGCCCGCCAGCCCGAGGCAGATCGGGACCGCCAGCACCCAGAACGCGGCGTAGGCGTTGCGATCGTTGAAGACCGGGCCGAAGCCCGGGTACAGACTGATGGTCTTGCCGCGAAAAAGCAGTTCCATCGCCGAATAGCCGGCCAGCAGAAAGGCGCAGAGAACGAAGCTCCAGGCGGCCAGCCGGACGGTTCGTCGGGAATCGGTGCGGACCGCGTGGAAAGCAACCCAGCAGGCGGCGATCCCTTCCAGCACCAGCAGCGTCATCCGGAGGAAGTTGAAGGGATTCCGCCACCTCCAGAAGAAGATCTTGGAAAGCGCGTCCCGGCTCAGAGCCCAGAACCAGTCGCCCGGCAGATCCGACAGCGACCACCAGACCGCCGCGGCGGCCAGTACGGTGGCTCCGCCATGGAGAACCAGGCCCGCCGCCAGCCACGGCGCGGCGCCGCCGACGGCGCCCTGACGAAGCCGACGCAGCGCGGTGACCGCAACCAGGGCCAGGAAGCCAGGTTCCGGTCCGGAAAAGAAAGGGGTCTCCGCCAGGATCGGAATCTGCAGCGTAACCAGGCTGCTGACCAGATAGACGCTGAGCCCCCAGGCTGGGGAAAGCCACCCGGCCAGTCCGACCGCCAGCGTGATCGGCAGAAAGACGGCGCCTGCCAGCGGTTGGGCGAAGAAACCGACAAGCAGGGCAGTGGCCAGCGCCAGTGCCACCACTGAGCCCGCCACCGCCATCATCGGCGGATCTTAGCACGTCGTTCTGCTGAGCTACCATTGCGGCCTATGATCGTCGTCAATGCCGCCGCCCAGGTGACATCGCTGGCGGCCACGCTGGTGGTCCAGACGATCTACCTGATCGTGGTGGCCCGGGTTCTCGGACCCGAGGACTTCGGCCGCTACTCGTTTGCCTGGAGCGTGGTCCAGATCCTGCTCATCGGCGGAGACTTCGGCCTGCACAACACGGCACTGCGTCTGATGGCGGCCGACCGGGGGCGGTCCCGGGAGATCAGCGATCTTTTTCTGGGCCTGAAGCTGGTGGTCAGCGGTCTGTTGCTGACTGCGGTGGTGATCCTGGCCGGCAGCATTCGGCTGGGGGGCGAAGCGGAAACTGCCTTGGTGGTTTTCGGAGCCGGTGCGGCACTCCAGTGCTTTTCCTCGGGCCTCAACGTCGGCTTTCAGGCCCACGACCGGCTCTACTTCGCCAGCCTCAATATCCTGCTCATTTTCGTCATCCAGGCCGTCCTGGGGCTTTCCTTTCTCTGGTGGGGCGGAGGTCTGGTCGCTCTGGCGGCAGCGTACGCCCTGTCCTCCCTGTTCACGACGCTGCTCAACGGGGTCCTGTATCGGCGATTCATCCACGGGATTCGTCCCCGTCTGGGAGGGTGGAGGGATTTTGTCAGGCGGTCTTTGGCGGTGGGGTTGGCGACGCTCTTCAACAGCGTGTCCTCCCGCATTGGAATCACACTGGTAACCTTCCTGTCGGGTCCATTCGGGGCGGGGATCTATGCGGCGGCATTGCGGATACCGCAGAGTCTGGCGAACCTGCCGCAGGGGATCTTCAGCGCCGTGTTGCCGGCACTGGCGGCCGCCCGGTCCGGTTCGTCCGCCTTTCGCCACCTCTTTCTGCGATCGCTGGTCCTGATGACGGCACTTTCAGTGCCCCTGGCGGGGCTCCTGTTCGTGACCGCTCCGTGGCTGGTGGCGTTGATTTACGGCGACCGCTACACGGAAGCGATTCCGGTGCTGCGGGTCTTGGTGTGGGCGATGGTGCCGACCTTCATCGGTATGGCTTTCAGCCACGTGCTGCTGAGTCGCCAGGGGCTGGTTTCGCGGCTTCCCTGGACCACCGCCGCGGGGCTGGCCGGCCATCTGGGTTTGGGTTTCCTGTTGATCCCCGGCTGGGGACCCTTGGGAGGCGCCTGGACGTTGGTGCTGGCGGAAACGATCCTGGCGGCCGCCTACTGCGCGGCCGCCTGGAGAGCGGTCTCCGTCCGCCCGGAGGTTCCACCGGCCCCGCCGCGGACGGGCCGGCCGAGGGTGGGGATCGTGATCCAGCGTTACGGTGAGGACGTCATCGGGGGAGCCGAGATTGCGGCACGGGGAGTCGCCCACGGCCTCTGCCGCTGGTACGACGTGGAGGTGCTGACCACCTGCAGTCGGGATCACCGGTCGTGGGCGAACGTCTATCCCGCCGGCCCGGGTTGGGACGGTCCGGTCCGTCTCTACCGTTTCGAATCCGTGCAACGTCGGAGCTGGAGACTCTTCGGGTGGATCAGTGGGATCCTGTTTCGCCTGGCGCGATATATCCGGCTGCCGGTGGCCGTGGAGAGGGAGTGGGTTGTCCAGCAGGGACCCTGCTGCCCGGACCTGCCCCGGTACCTGGAACACCGGCGCTCAGATTACGATGCGTTCCTCTTCTTTACCTGCCTGTACTATCCCACTGTCTTCGGCCTGCCGCAGGTGAGGGAACGGGCGGTGCTCGCACCCACGGCGCACGACGAGCCTGCTCTCCGTTTTTCGCTCTACCGCGAAGTGCTGCGAGCGCCCCGGGGGCTGGTGTTCCAGAGCGATCATGAACGGGACTTCGTCCACCGCCGGTTTGACAATGCGCACCTGCCGTGGGTAACGGCGGGAGTGGGTGTCGAGCTGGGCGAGCCCGCAGTGGGGGAGGACTGGCTTCTCTTCCTGGGGCGGATCGAGGCCGGCAAGGGGTGCCCGGAACTGTGGGAGGCCGTTCGATCCAGCGGGCTGGAGCTGGTGATGGCGGGTCCCGCCGCGATTCCAATCCCGAGCTGGGTCCGGTACGAGGGGGTCGTTCCGGAATCCCGCAAGCGGGCGCTGTTGTCGCGGTGCCGTGCGGTGGTCGTTCCGTCGGTGATGGAAAGCCTGTCGATCCTGGCCCTGGAGGGCTGGGCTTTCGGCAAGCCGATTCTGGCGCGGCGCGGGACCCCGGTGGCCAGGATGGTTGAGGAATGCGGGGGTGGGGTGGTGTTTGGGAGCTGGTCCGAGTTCGGGACGGCGGTCCGGGCCTTGCGTCCCGAGATGGGCGAGCATGGCCGCCGGTACGTCGCGGACCGCTTTACGTGGGATCTAGTGGTGTCCCGCTATCGGGACATGCTTGAACGGGTGATGGCACGCCGGGATGCCGGAGGCGGTATGTAGAATGAAGAGACATGCAGCCGTACCTGGAACTGCTGGAACTGATTCTGAGCCGGGGGACCCGCAGGACCGATCGCACCGGAACCGGGACGCTCAGCATCTTCGGCCACCAGATGCGGTTTGACCTGTCCGCTGGATTTCCGCTGTTGACCACCAAGCGGCTGCACGTAAGGTCCATCATCCACGAGCTGTTGTGGTTTCTTTCCGGCGATACCAACGTTCGGTATCTGCATGAGCATGGAGTCACCATCTGGGATGAATGGGCCGACGCTGACGGCGATCTGGGGCCGATCTACGGCCGCCAGTGGCGTTCCTGGCCGGGCCCCGACGGCCGGGTTTACGACCAGATCCGGAAAGTGCTGCAGCTGATCCGGTCTGACCCGGACTCACGCCGCTTGCTGGTCAGCGCCTGGAACGTCGCCGAGCTGGATCGGATGAAACTGCCGCCCTGTCACGTGCTGTTCCAGTTCTACGTGGCGGAAGGCCGGCTCTCCTGCCAGCTCTACCAGCGGAGTGCCGATGTGTTTCTGGGTGTGCCCTTCAACATCGCCTCTTATGCGCTGTTGACGATGATGACCGCCCAGGTGTGCGGGCTGCAGCCGGGCGAATTCATCCATACCTTTGGAGATGTCCACCTCTACCTGAATCATGTTGAGCAGGCCCGCCTGCAGTTGACCCGGCAGCCGCGGCCGCTGCCCCGCATGGAGCTGAATCCGGCGGTAACCTCGATCTTCGATTTCCGGTTCCAGGATTTCAACCTCGTGGGTTACGATCCGCATCCTCCGATCAAAGCCCCGGTGGCGGTATGAGAGTCTCGCTGATCGCGGCCATGGCGGAGAACCGCGTCATCGGCAAGCGGGGCGGGTTGCCCTGGCGACTGCCGGCGGACCTCAGGTTCTTCAGGGAGACCACCTGGGGCCACCCGGTGATCATGGGGCGCCGGACCTGGGAGAGCGTGGGCAAACCCCTGCGGGGGCGCCGCAACATTGTGGTCAGCCGGCGGAAGGACTTCGCCGCCGAGGGGGTGGAAGTGGCGGACTCGTTGGACACTGCACTGCGGCTGGTGGCGGATGAGCCCGAAATCTTCGTGGTGGGTGGCGCTCAACTGTACGCTGCGGCCCTGCCCCGGGCCGACCGGATCTACCTCACGGTCATCCACCGGGAGTTCGAAGGGGACACCTGGTTCCCCGAGTTTGAAGGTCCTGACTGGCGGCTGGTGGCGCGGGAGGATCGTCCGGCCGATTCCGAGAATCCCTACCCCTTCAGCTTCCTGCTGTACGAGCGGGCGGTGAGACCAGGGTAAGCCTCTCAACCCTCGCATTTCTCCCGGTACCCGCCGCGACGGCGATGGCTTACACTTCTCGCCAGCCATGAGCACTGAAGATCCTTATGCCGCCTTCCCCCGCCTGAAACCGGAGGAGCTGACCGCCCAGCTCGATCCCCGGCTCCTGAACTTCGAGACCACTGAGGAACTGGAGCCCCTGGAGGGAATGATCGGGCAGGACCGGGCGTTGCGGGCCATCCGCTTCGGGCTTTCGATCCGCAGCTTCGGCTTCAACCTGTTTGTTGCCGGCAGTCCCGGTACCGGCAAGAAGACCCTGATCCGGTCGGTGGTGGAACAGATCGCCCGGCGGCAGCCGACGCCTGATGACGTGCTGTATGTCCACAACTTCGAACGGCCCGATCGCCCCCGGGCGATCACGGTCAGGGCGGGTACCGGCGTCCGGTTCCGTGACGACATGGAGCGCCTGGTGGCGACATTGCGGGAGGAGATCCCGAAAGCGTTCGCCGGCGAGGATTACGAAGCGCGCAAGTCGCAGATCCTCCAACGGTTTCAGCAGCAGCGCGGGGAGCTGATCGGCCGCGTCCACCGCGAAGCCCGGGACCGCAACCTGGTGGTCAAGACGGCAGGTCCGCAGGTGGTGACCCTCCCCGCGGTCAACGGACGGGAACTGACGGCGGAAGAGTACGAGGCGTTGTCCGAGGCGGAGCGCGAACGTTTCCAGCGGGACCAGCGGGCGCTGTCCGAGACCATCCAGGAGGTGTATCGGGAACTTCGCGATCTTCAGAATGAAGTTCAGGAGCGCCTCAAGGACCTGGACCGCACGGTGGCCCTGATCGCCGCCGGACACTACCTCGGCGCCCTCCGCGAGGACTATGCGGAGTTCCCGGACCTGATACGTTACCTCGACGACGTCCAGCGGGATATTGTGGGCAATATCGGGGATTTCCTTCCCGCGGAGTCGGGGGAAGGTGCCCCGGTCGGTGCAGACGGCAGCGACCCCCTGATCCGGTATCGGGTCAACGTCATCGTGGACAACTCCCGCCAGCAGGGGGCACCCGTGATCCAGGAGACGCATCCCACTTACAGGAACCTGATCGGGGTGGCGGAACGGGAAGCGCGGATGGGCACGCTGTACACCGACTTCACCATGCTGCGGGCGGGGTCGGTGCTGCACGCGAACCATGGGTACCTGATTCTGGACCTGGTGGATCTCCTGTCGACTCCCTTCGCCTGGGATGCCCTGAAGCGAACGCTCCAGGACGGGCGGGTAAGCATCCAGGATCCGTCCGAGCAGTATGGGTTGGCGGTAACCGTCGGCCTGCGGCCGGAACCGGTGCCGGTGGATCTGAAGGTGGTGGTGCTGGGGAGCTCCGAGCTGTACAACCTGCTGTACCGGGTGGACGAGGACTTCCAGAAGCTGTTCAAAATCAAGGCGGAGTTCGACACCGTCGTCCGCAAGGATCCGGTTCTGCTGGAGGAGTACCCCCGATTTGTGCGTACGCTGGGGAGCAAGGAGAAACTGCGGCCCTTCCACCGCGAAGCCGTGGCCGCCCTGATGGAGCACAGCTCCCGGATGGTGTCCGACCAGGGGCGGCTGAGTCTGCGTTTCAGCGATGTGGCGGATCTGATCCGGGAAGCCGACCACTGGGCAGCCGAGGCCGGTCGCGACCTCGTGCGGCGGGAGGACGTGGAGCGGGCCGTCAGCGAGAAGATCTACCGGTCGAACCTGTACGAGGCGCGCCTGCAGGAAATGATCGATGAAGGATTCGTCCTGATCGATACCGCAGGCGCGGTAACCGGTCAGGTTAACGGGCTCTCGGTGTATCAGGTGGGTGATTACACCTTCGGCAAGCCGACCCGCATCACCGCGCAGGTGGCGGTGGGGGACGAAGGGATCGTCAACATCGAGCGCGAGGCGCGTCTGAGCGGCAGCATCCACGACAAGGGGGTCCTGATCCTTACCGGATACCTGTACGGCAAGTACGGGACCAGGGGGCCCCTCAGCCTGTACGCCAGCATCTGCTTTGAACAGTCATACTCGGGGGTAGACGGCGACTCGGCCAGCTCCACGGAGCTCTATGCGCTGCTGTCAGCGCTGGCGGAAGTGCCCCTCAGACAGAACCTGGCGGTGACCGGCTCCGTCAACCAGAAGGGTGTGATTCAGCCCATCGGCGGTGTCAATGAGAAGATCGAAGGGTTTTTTGCCACCTGTGCTGCGGCGGGGCTTACCGGGGAACAGGGGGTTCTGATTCCCTCCCGCAACGTTTCGAATCTGATGCTGCGCAGAGAGGTTATCGACGCGGTCCGCCAGGGACGGTTCCACATCTTTCCGGTGGAGACCGTCGATCAGGGGATTGAATTGCTGACCGGGATTCCCGCCGGGCGCCGGGAGGCGGACGGGACGTGGACTGCGGGGTCGATTCACGCCCGGGTCCAGCAGCGGCTGGATGCCATGGCCGAAATCGTTAAAGCTGCCCGGCGATAGCAATCGCCGTCCGGCGGATCAACTCGACCAGCGCCGCTCCGACCGAGGTCGCAGCGATCAGGACCAGCACGCTGTTGGTCAGCCAGCGGGCGCGAAACTTCCCGTCCAGCCGGCGCTGATTGACCAGGTAGAGGAGGCCGCAAGCCAGCAGCGGAATCATCAGGGCTGCCGCCGCATGGGTGAGCAACAGCAGGCGCAGGGGCTCGGCATCGGAAAGCAGGATGTAAAGCGGACCCAGAATCCAGAGTCCGGTGAGCAACCGGTAAAGCCGATCATGTCTCGGATCCTGCGAGTGCTTCCCGCCGCCCTGTCCCCAGGTCCAACCTAATAGGTTGCGGGCGGCGTCCACCGCCATCAGGGCATAGCCGGTGGTGGCGCCGGTAAACCCGGTGAAGACCGCAGCCCACAGGCCGATAGCGAAGACCAGGACTCCGAAATCCCCCTGGCTCTCCTCCAGCAGTCGGACCAGGTCACGGGTGGTCCGAATGGACTCGTGGGAACCGGAAAAGACGCCGGCCGCGGTGATCTGAAGCATGATGCCCAGCAGAAACATGCACGAGATGGAGCTCATCAGCTCCCGGCGTTGCAGGGACAAGGCACTCATGCTCCGCCAGCCTTTCTCGCGGAGGAAGTAGCTGTAGGTAAGGTTCGTCATGGAACCGGCCTCGGTTCCGATCAGGGCCAGTACCACCAGTGCTGTGCCGAAAGGTCCATGGGACTCCGGGAGCGCCGGATAGAGGAGGCCGGACACGAGGTGGCCAAGGCCCGGGAAGTGAATCGCGGCGGACAATGCCAGCGAGCAGCCGAGGGCGGCCATCAGCCAGGTGAAGATGCGTTCCACCCCCGCGTACCCGCCCCAACAAACCACGGCGAAGGCTGCGCCGGTACCCACCAGGGACCAGATCACTTCTCCACCGGACCAGGGGAGGGGCAGCAAAATCTGGGTGGCCTCGCCGATCAGCAAGACTTTTGAGAGGTTGAGCGCATGGCGAACCACCACGATGATGATGAAAATCCCCCAGGTCACTCCTCGGCCCAACCGGTGCAGCCCCTGCAGGATGCTCTCACCGGTAGCCAGCACGTAACGGGCGGAGGCGTCCAGCCAGACGAAACGGAAGGCCAGGGCGAGCAGCAGGACCCAGGCCAGCGAGAAGCGATACTGTGCGCCGGCGGCGGCGTTGGAGACAATGTCCCCCGCCCCGAAAGCGCTCAGCATGAACACGAGGCCGGGCCCGATTCTCGAAAGCCCTCCCCGCCACAGCTTGCTTCCACCCGCACCGCGCGTCTGCTGATCCAAGACTCCCCCTACCCCAAGACTCCCCTTGCCGCTGCACCCGTCGGACTCAGGCCGCCGAAGCGATTGCAGGATAATCTAGCAGCTTCTGGTGAAGACGGGATACACGGATTTGCCGGTCTCAACGGATGGCGGAGTTGGAAAGCCGCCGCTGAGCCGGCGGATTGGAGGGGGAGGGTGAGAAGGCGCGGTGCAGTCGAGGAGTTGAGGCTGGCCCGGGAGTTGTTCCGGGATCTCAAGGGCTTTTTCCCGCCGCCGGAAGGCGTCGCCGCGGATCTCCGGCGCCTCGCGGTCACCTGTCAGGATCGGGTGAAGGCCTTCAGGACTGTTCTCGACCAGGGTGTCTGGCGAAACCCGTGGAGTCCCTACCGCCGGCTGCTGCACTGGGTGGGAGCAGGGCCGGGCGAGGTAGAAGAACTGCTTCAGCGGGAAGGCCTCGAAGGGGCGCTGGACCGCCTCCACCAGGCAGGAGTCTTCGTCACCATGGACGAATTCAAGGGCCGCTGCCCCCTCCGGCGGGGCAGCCTGCAGATTCCCGCTGAAGCGCTGATCTTCGACAGCCCGATCCCGTCGGGGCACCTGCGGCTTCAGACCGGAGGTTCCGGAGGCCGGCCGAGTCGGCTGGTTCTGGACTTGAGGTTGTTGGAGCGGGATGCGGCTGCCCACTCAGTGTTTCTGAATGAGTGGGGGATTCGGCACCGGCCGCTGGTGCTCTGGCGTCCCCTTCCGCCGGGGGCGGCCGGCGTCAAACGTTACCTGATCCACAGTCGGTTGCGCCTCGCCATCGCCGCCTGGTTTGCGCAGGAACTTCCGGGTTCCTGGCTGGATCGGGTCAAGAGCCGGGTGCTGGTGACCGGAATCGTCCGCGCCGCTCGACGAGCTACCGGGTTGCGTCTCCCCACTCCCCGGCGCCTGGCATTGTCTGAGGCGTCGCGGCTTTCCCGCTTACTGGCACGCATCCGGGAGACGGCGGGGTCCTTCCATTGCGACACCAACGTCAGTTCCGGGCTGCGGATCATCCGGGCTGCACTGCGGGAAGGACTGGACCTTTCGGGGGGCTTCTTCCGGGTGGGTGGCGAACCACTGACACCGGCGCGGCAACGGGTGTTCGCTGAGGCGGGTTGCACCGTGGCCTGCAATTACTCGATGGCGGAACTGGGGGCGCTGGGTCACGGTTGCGTCGCCGGAGTCACGCCGGATGAAGTGCACCTGCGTCTTGACAAGGTCGCCATCCTGAGGCGGAGCACGGTCGCCAGGGGGATCACCATTCCGGATGCACTGTTTGTCACAGCGATTTCGCCGCTGGCGCCCAAGGTGATGCTGAACGTGGCGGTGGGGGATCGGGCCGAACAATCCGAGCGAACCTGCGGCTGTATCTTTGAACAGGCCGGGTTCACCACGCGTCTGAGCGGGATCCTGAGCTACGAAAAGCTGGCGTCGGAGGGAATGCACTTTCTGGGCGAGGACCTGATGAGGCTGATGGAGGAGATCCTGCCGGGCCGCTTCGGTGGGGGACCCGACCACTACCAGATGGTGGAGCGGGATACTGCTTCCGGTGTGCAGGTCGAGCTGCGCGTGGACCCGGCGGTGGGGCCGGTCGACGAAGGGAAGGTCCGTGAAGCGGTGCTGGCACACCTGGCGGCGGCGGCTCCAGAGAACCGGCTGATGGTGGAACGTTGGCGCCGGTCGGGGACTTTGCGTGTAGTGCGGCAGGCTCCACGCTCGACCGGGGCGTCCAAGATCCTGACCCTGCAACGGGAGGGCCGGGAGGGAAACGGCGGAATTGTTACCACCGGAGGCGGTTGAGGAACCGTAGGGCACGTCAGGGAGGAGGGGTGTGAGCCCGTTTGGGGGAACGGGCTCACGAGGGAGGAGGAGCGAGGGAGGGGGTGCTCCCTCTTCGCCTTACACCCTCTCAGATGCCGGGTCCTTCAAAAATGTTTCAACCCCCATGTCAAAATGGGCAAGGGAGTTAACCCCGAGTGAACCGGCGATACCACGCGGCGATCCTGGCCGGGGAGACGCCCGCCAGAAAGCTTGCCACCGCCAGCTGGTTGGCCAGGGTCGTGCGCCAGGGGCCCGCCTGCTCCCACCGGCGCGCCGAGGTCAGGGCAGGCAACGGAGAAACCCGGACCCGGCCCACGCGGGACAGCCGCCGCACGAGTGCGAAATCCTCCATCATCGGGAGCTCGGGGAACCCCCCTATCTGACGGAACAGGCCGGCTCGGAGGAACAGAACCTGGTCGCCGTACGGCAAGCCCAGGCGGCGGGCCCGAAACCCGGCTACTCTCTCGATCAGCCGCAGCGACCTGCCGGCTCCGTCGATGGCCAGGGTGAAAGCGCCAACCGCTGTGTCCGGCAGGGCCAAGAGACGGATCACTTCCGCTCCGAAACCTGCAGGCAGCCGGGTATCGGCGTGGAGAAACAGCAGAAGGCTGCCTTGGGCCAGACGGGCACCGCAGTTCATCTGCAGGGCACGGCCGGGGGCGGAGAGCACCACCTGGGCACCGGCCTTCCTTGCCCGCGCGGCGGTCTGGTCCCGGCTGCCGCCGTCCACGACGATCACCTCCAGTACCCTGGGATCGCTGCACGATTCGACGGTGCGGGCGATGGACGCCTCTTCATCGAGGGCTGGAATCACAATGGAGATCGATGGTGACGTAACCGAGAGTGGGTCTGGTGAAATCTGCAAGGCCGCGGCCCTCTCCTGCCCGACCTCATCCTACAATAGGCCCCCGTGGGCGCACGGCGGACGCAGTGGGGATGGGTGTCGGCGTCGCTGTTGGTGACCGGCGGGGCCCTGGCCTGGACCCTGCTCAGTTTCCGGTTCCACTATGGGCAGGGTCATTCACTGCGACCGATCCCTGAATTCCTCCTGGCGTGGGCGGTCATCTTCGCCGGCATGGTTCTGGCTTGGCGGCTGCGGTGGCACCGCCCCTGGGTGGCTGCCCTGGTGGTGGCAGTGGGCTTGGCCGCCCGGGCCATCCTCTGGCCCTCGGGCTTGATTCAGGAGAATGACGTTTACCGGTACGTGGTGGACGGTCAGATGCTTCTCCACGGCGGCAACCCCTATCGCTGGTCGCCCCTGGAGCTGTCTGGCGCCGCCACCGGCAGGCTTGCTGTTGAGCTCCGGGAGCCGGTACCCGGGATCGTGCTTTCCCGGGTCGGATACCCCCATCTGCCGACCATCTATCCACCCGGCGCCCAGGTGGTGTTTGCGGCCGGGGCGCTGGTGGGCGGTTGGGACTGGCGGGGACAGCGGGCGGTCTTCCTGCTGTTCGACGGGCTGGTGGGCCTGTTGCTGTGGAAGGGTTTCGGCCGCCGGTCCAGCGGCCGGCGGCCCTTCGTCCTGTACTGGTGGAACCCGCTGGTGCTCAAGGAGATCGCCAACTCCGCCCACGTGGACATCGTGCCGGCCGCCGCGATCCTGGTTGCCCTGTCCCTGGCGGAAAGCCGGGCGGCGGCCGGCGGCTGGAAAACCGTGGCGGCGCTGGCGGCAGGCGGGTTGACGAAGCTCTATCCGCTGCTGCTGGTTCCGCTTTGGCTTCGACACCGGTGGACCCTGGATGAGCGCGGCCGAATACGGCTGCTGGTGCAGGCGGCCCTGGTGCCGACGATCTGCGTCCTCGGGTACCTGCCTTTTGCCGGCGTGGGTTGGGAACGCCTCACTGAGGCGTTGATGGCCTATGCGGACCGCTGGGTCATGAACGAGGGGGTTTTCGCGCTGCTGGGCTGGATGGACCATCCGCGTTGGGGGGTGGCGGCCCTGGTCGGGATCATGGCCCTGTTGAGCGCCTGGAAGGTCGGGCGTGACTGGAGCCTCACGACTGGCGCGTACTGGCTGCTGTTGGGCTGGTTCCTGCTGATCCCGACACCGTTCCCCTGGTACGCCCTGCCCGTCATCGGGCTGGCGCCGCTGGTCCCTTCCCGACACGCATGGCCGGCGATCCTGCTCTCCGGAACGTTCAGTCTCTACTACGTTCGGTTCCTGGTGGAATACCGGGATCTGTCCGATGGCTGGTGGGTTCTGGCGCGGTGGGTGGAGCATGGGACGGTGTGGGCGGCGGCGTTGTCAGCCCTGTGGCTCTCTCCCCGGTGCAGTCGCCCCGCCGCGCCTTGCTGCGGTTCGGGCGGACCCTCGCCGCCTCCGAATGGCTCGCGATGAGCGGTACCGGCCGGCCTGCTAAAATAGAGAGTTTGTTCCGCTGGACTGAAATGCGACAGGGGCCGGAGACGATGGTTGGCCCCGGGGGAACGAGAGGGGCGCAATATGGCGAAGCGAATCGGGATACTCACCGGCGGCGGCGATGTTCCAGGTCTGAATCCGTGCATCCGGGCAGTGGTCCACCGGGCCACCGACGACGGCGATGAGGTGATCGGCATCAAGCGTGGGTGGCTGGGTCTGCTGCAATTCAACCCGGATGATGAGA
>FWWM01002923.1_pt1 | contig 37568 bp, 35 predicted proteins | sample 2228351 | NCBI WGS metagenome assembly FWWM01 (sample SAMEA103939774, study PRJEB20133) | metagenome
TCTTCGAGTTCCGTGGGCGGGTCTTCAGGCCACATCTCGGCCTTCATCTGGTTGCTGAACTTGTTCCATGCCGCGAATTCCGACGAGCTGGCTTGATGAGGATCGAAGACTTTTATCGCTTGTGTCATGATGCTCCTCTCGTAAGAATAGATAATGCAAGGCAGAGACATACAAAAGCAAACACGTGTCAAAAAGCCGAAGAGGCAGAGTTGGGCCTCTGTAATGGCATCGCGCCCTGGAACGCTTAGGTGCGGCTCAAGCGTTCCGCCCGGAGGCCCAGCAGTTCTAAGCGAGGACTCCGGGGCGGACGCTCAAAGACTTATAGATCATGCGTCTCACCCCCTTTCGCCGGTCCACAGCCGGCCTGGAGTGACCATACTGTAACATAACACGCTTTGCGTGTCAAGCCGCCGAGAAGCTGTCCAATCTCATACCCTTGTTTGATCTAGGTCATAGCGCAGCTTTGTCCTTTTCGGCACAATAAGCTCACGATGACCTTGGCACAGATACTGGCAATCTTGATCTTCCTGGTGATGTTCATCGCGATCATTTACGGGAAGGTCCATCGCTATATCCCCGCCCTCATCGGTGCTGCTTTGATCATCGTCGTCGTCTTCCTGGCGGTGGAGAACAGACCAGATTCTGCTTGGGCCGTCTTGAATCTGAACCAGCTCACGCGTCCCACCTTCTGGGTGCACGAAGTCCACTTAGAACACATAGAAGTATCCCAGGGAATCAACTGGCAAACGGTCATCTTTATCGTAGGCATGATGCTGATGGTAGAAGGGCTGGGGGCAGCAGGCTTCTTCCGCTGGCTTTGTCTGGCTGTGGCTCAGTTGGTCCATTACAAAGTCATACCCGTTCTCATCAGCTTCATGCTCCTGGCCGGCTTTCTCTCCATGTTCATTGACAGCATCACCGTATTGCTCTTCATGGCCTCGGTCACGATAGAGCTCGCCCGCCTGATGAAGTTCAACCCCGTTCCCATTATCATTGCGGAGATCTTCGCGGCGAATGTCGGAGGGAGTGCTACCATGGTGGGAGACCCTCCCAATGTCATTATCGGGACCAGCTTGGGGTATACGTTCACAGACTTCGCTCTGAATACAGGTCCCATTGCATGGGCGGGGATGATCGTCGCTCTCGGCTTGATGTATCTCTTTTTCAGGAAAAAACTGATTTCTCAATCCAATCCGCACGCTCCTGCCCATGTCTCTCCAGCGAGCACCATCACGGATTTTCGCGCATTTTTCAGCGCGACGGCAATTTTTATCCTGGTTGTCGTCCTGTTGATTAGTCATGCCCAGACGCATCTCTCCGTGGCGCTGATCGGTGTCATCGCGGGCGCGCTGACGCTGCTAGCTGCGGGGGACAAGGCCCCCCGGCTACTGCAGCAGATGGACTGGCGTACCTTGCTCTTCTTCATTGGTCTCTTTGTCTGTGTGGGCGGCCTGGAGGAAACGGGGGTGTTGAAGACTCTAGCGGCGGCCATCAGCTGGATATCGCAAGGAGATCTGAAGATTGCCATTGCTCTCATCCTCTGGGTATCTGCTTTTGCCTCAGCTATTGTCGATAACATCCCCTTCGCAGCCACCATGGTTCCCGTGATTCGCGAGATAGCTGCCACTCAAGGGATGAGTCTGGCGCCGCTCACTTGGACGCTGGCTCTGGGCACAGATCTTGGGGGCACTGCCACTCCGATTGGAGCCTCCGCCAATGTCGTAGGCACGGCTATCGCTGAACGAGAGGGGTATCCCATCACGTGGGGAACGTTTCTCAAATACTCTCTCCCGGCCATGCTTGCTGTTGTAGCTGTGAGTCATATACTCTTGATTATCAGATACGCGAATGGTTGGTAAGGAGGAGGAACGCATGAAGACCCTCTGGACCGAACGCTACGCCCAACGCACCCAGAGAATGCAAAGCTCTGTGGTGCGTGAGTTGTTAAAGCTCACGGAGCAGCCGGACGTGATCTCGTTTGCGGGCGGGCTGCCCGCGCCCGACGTCTTCCCGGTGAAAGAGTTCCAAGAGGCCTGTCAGAAAGTCTTGGCCGAGCACGGCCCCCAAGCGTTACAGTACAGCACCACGGAGGGCTATCGCCCCCTCAGAGAGATGATCGCGCGCCATACGGCCCGCTACGGCATCGTCGTCGGCCCGGATAATATCTTAATCACCGGCGGCTCCCAGCAAGCGTTAGATTTGATCGGCAAAGTCTTCGTCAACCCTGGAGATCATATCTTGGTCGAGAAGCCCACGTATCTGGGCGCGCTGCAGGCGTGGAACGCCTATCAAGCGGAGTACGTCACCGTCCCGTTGGACGACGAGGGGATGCAAACTGACAAGCTCGAAGCCGCCTTGCGCGTCAGCCCCAAATTTCTCTATGTCTTACCCAATTTTCACAACCCCGCCGGCGTGACGCTCTCTCTGGAACGCCGTAAGAAGCTGATCGAGCTGGCCGATCATTACGGTGTACCGATTATAGAAGACGACCCCTACGGGCAGCTCCGCTACGAGGGCGATCATTTGCCGTCACTCGTCGTGCTCGATAACGAATTTCAAGTGCATAACGGAGCGCCCTACAGCGGGAATGTCATCTATCTGAGCACGTTCTCTAAGACATTGGCGCCGGGGTTGCGTTTGGGCTGGATCATCGCCCCCGTAGAAGTCATCAAGAAACTCGTGCAAGCCAAACAGGGCTCAGACTTACATACGAGCACGTTCAATCAGATGGTCGCCTACGAAGTGGCACACGGCGGTTTCTTAGACAAGCACGTGCGGTTTATTAGAGCAGTCTACCGCGAGCGGCGCGACGCGATGTTGCGGGCGTTAGAAAAACACTTCCCCGACGAAGTGCGGTGGACACACCCTCGGGGCGGGCTGTTTTTGTGGGTCATTATGCCGGAGCACTGGAACGCTGCAGAAATACTCAAAGAAGCTGTGAAAGAGAAAGTCGCCTTTGTGCCAGGCACGGCCTTCTATGCAGATGGATCGGGACACAATACCATGCGTCTGAATTTTTCGTATGTGACACCCGATAAGATAGAAGAAGGCATGAAGAGGCTAGGGCGTGTGCTGGCGAGGGCGTTGGAGCAGCAGCCAGAGATGGCCGCCCGATAGATCAGACCTGCGCGTTGCCAAGATAGGCATCAATGACTCGGCGATCGCGCTGGATTTCGCGAGGGTGGCCCTCAGCCAGCTTCTCGCCGTGATGCAGCACGATGACACGATCACAGAGATCCATCAGTGGTTGCAAGCGATGGTCTACAAGGAGCACGGTGACGCCCTGTTTTTGGAGTTCTTGGACTACCCCATCGCAGTTTTTGATTTCGGAGTGGCCCAGACCCGCGAACGGTTCATCCAGCAACAGAAGCCGTGGAGCACTGCCCAGTGCGATAGCCAGCTCCAGCAAGCGCTGGTGCCCATGAGAGAGCGAGCGTGCGAGCTTATCTTTCTCTGGAGCAAGCCCGACAAGGGTGAGAATCTTCTCAACGGTGTTCCCCATCGGCTGTCTGCCGTTCTGACGACGGTTGATGATTTGTACATGGCAGCCGAGACGCACATTCTCGGCAACAGTCAGGCCGGGAAAGACGCTCGTATTCTGAAAGGTGCGTGCGATCCCCTGCTGGGCACGCTCATGTGAGGCAAACCGGGTGATGTCTTGTCCCCCAAAAAAGATCCTGCCAGCCGTGGGCCAATCGAAGCCAGAAATGAGATTGAAGAGCGTGGTCTTCCCCGCTCCGTTTGGGCCAATGATGCCCACGATTTCACCGGCTTGGACGGAGAAACTTATATGAGAAAGAGCTCGCAGGCCATCAAAATGCTTGCTCACGCTGGAGATTTCTAAAATGCTCATAGCTACGGGTTTCGTATCCATGCTCTGAGTCTTGTCACCCCGCCGACGAATCCGCCCGGCAATAAAGCCGTTATGCCAATCAACAGGACGCCAAACAGTATCTGCGCGATCGCCGGGTGGAGCGGATGCGTCAGCTCACGGATCATTGTTAACAGCACCGAGCCGACAAGAGGACCACTGCTGCTGCCGGCTCCCCCGACGATGGTCATCACCAAAAGATCAAAAGATTCGACAAACGTGAACAACTCCGGGTTGATGAAGGTTACATAGTGTGCATAGAGCGAGCCGGCAACGCCTGCAAACGCAGCGCTGACACAGAACGCGAGCAGCTTATATCTTCCGGTCGGGATGCCGACAGCTTGCGAGAGGGCTTCATTCTCGCGAATGCCGGCCAGTACATGACCAGTCCAACTCTTGCGGGTGATTGCCCAGTGCACAAACCACGTCAATGCTACAAAAGTGAGCACAAGATATAAGTACTCTATCTTAGCGCGCACTGGATTGATCCGATATGTCACGAGACCTGGAATGCCCACGTCGGCGAACGGGATGCCTGTTAGACCAGAGGGGCCACCGGTGATGCTCACCAGGTTCGTGAATACTATCGTAAGGGCAATGCCGGTGACAAACGTGCCTACTAAAAATTGATACCCGCGCAAGCGCAGTAACGGATAACCAATGATAAGCCCGACGCTCGTTGAAGTCGCAATCGCTCCTGTCAGAGCTAGCCAAAACGGAAACTGAAATTTCAAACTCAGCAGTGCCGACGCGTAGGCGCCAATCCCCCAGAACGCCGCTTGTGCCATCGAGAGCAAGCCGACCCATCCCACAAGCAAGTCCAACCCAAGAACAAGAATGATGTGAATACCGACGATGATCATCAGGTGGCGCTCGAAGGTTCCACCGAGGAGTGGCGTCACAAGAAGCAGGGTGACGAGCATGAGCCCCCGTGCAAGACGATACTTCATAGGCCTGCTCTCCTTCCGAAGAGACCCTGCGGTCTGAGAAAGAGTATAGCTAACAACAGCGCAAAGGCGAGTAAGTCACTCAGCTCCGAAGCGATATACGCCGCCACGAGATTTTCACTCACGCCGATGAGCAGTGAACACCAGAGCGCACCGGCAAGGCTCCCCATCCCCCCAACAATGACGATAGCGAACGATTTCAAAATGATGGGAATCCCGATAAGCGGGTTGAAATCACGCACCGGCGAGACGAGCGCTCCGGCAGCAGCTGCCAGCGCGCCTGCTATGAAGAAAGCAAACGTTGCAACGCGCTCGATGGGAATCCCCATGAGTACAGCGGCCTCGCGATCTTGTGCCAAGGCTTGCAGGGCGTGCCCAATCCTGGTGCGTTGCAGAAAGAGCCAGAGAGCTCCAGCCAAAACGAGCGCCGTGGCAAAGACAAAGGCTCGATGGTACGTGATGATAGCTCCATAAACGTCGAACAGCCCAGCACCGAAAGGAGAACGAATGCTGCGCGAGCTTCCTGAAAAGATAAGGAGCGCGAGATTCTGCAAAATCAAGAGTAATCCCAGCGAGCCAATAAACGTTGCACCTTCGCCAACGCGCTTGAGCGGACGATAGACGAGCCAACCATTGAGTGCGCTGAATAATCCAACACCGAGCGTCGCCAAGCCTACCCCGGCGAAATAATTCAGTCCCAAAGATTGCACACTATACAAACAAACATAGGCACCCAGCATATAGAGTGCACCCTGGGCGAAGTCAGCGATCTTCATGACCCCAAAGATCAACGTCAGTCCTAGGGCGACCAATAAATAGACACTACTCGTAAAGAGACCGTTCAAAGAATATTGCAGCAGCGCCGCAAGCTCGCTCATGGTTGATTATAAATACACGGGGGCCGGAACGCGAGCGAAGCGATCTCCAGCCCCCAGTTTCCCCAATACTATGTGCGTGATTCCAGCTTAGCCGCAGATACCAGTGACGACGTCATTGCCCCAATTTCTGTCAACCAAGAGCAGTCTCCCGGAGCTGCGATACGTGGCAACTCCGGCGCGAATATCAGCCTGCCCACAGCCGAGAAAGCCGTGATCTCCCAACGTGAGCTGGAAAATCCGTCCGGCTAAGATATAACTGATCGTTTCCTTGGGCAGCTCATTGACCGGATGCAGCTTCGCCACGGCTGCTATGCCTTTCTCAGCAATGAGCCCTTCGATGGCTTGTTTGATAAGTTGTACGGCGGCCCAGCCGAAGGCGTGATTGCGCGCCGCCGGACGACCAAACTTTTGGAAGAACGCTTGGTTCATTGCCACGACTTGGGCCAACGGTGAAGCCTGGGGAAACTGGCGTGGGTCCGTCCCGTCGTCATAGTCATAGGTGAAGATAAAGCCGTCGGCGTCGCCGGAAGCAGCAACATTGCGAACGAACATGCTGCCGCCGATCACGCTGTGGCTATAAAAGCCCATCTTTGCTGGGGTGAGCCCTTGCAATTTATATTCTTTGGCAATAGCCACCAGCTGCGGTCCGGACTCGCTCAGAGCGAGTAAGCCTTCTGCACCCGAAGCTCTAGCTTGGGCAATCAACGTTGAGAAATCCGTCGTCCCGCTCGCGTAAAACTGCGCCGGTCGGACGAAGCTCCCCCCCAGGCGTTGGAATGTCGCTTCGAAGACGGGAATGAGCGAGCGTCCGTGATTGGTGTTGGAGGCCAGCGCAAAGAGTTTTTTGTGCTTCTGCACGACGACAGCATACTTAGCTAATGGTGGCATCTCGATTCGTGCCTGCATGGCCAGACGGAGCGAGAGCGGCGCCTTGCTATGATTATCGGTGAACTCCGTCGCGTAGCCGAAAGCAAATTGCGGGACACCCGCAGCGGCAAAGATCGGTTGCGAGGCGAGCATCTCGTCGTCGCGCCACGGGCCGATCACATAGCTGATGTCGCCGCGGTTGACCAAACGGTTGGCGGCGTTGACAGCTTCGGCTGCGGAGCTGCGTGTGTCTTCAATAAGAACATTGAGCTTCGTCTTGCCCGCAATGCCGCCAGCTTGGTTGATCGTTTCAGCAGCTAGCATAACAGCATCACGGGTTTCCAGGCCGATCGTGCCCCCTGCACCGCTCAGGTGCGCGAAGACGGCAACGTTCAGTTTTTCTGGCAATGACTGCCCCACGCTCCGTTCGGGGCCTGTCACAACCCAGAGGGCCGCCGTCACACCTGCATATTGTAAGAACCTGCGTCGGTTCATGGTCATAGAAGCCTCTCCTTCTGGTTTTATGTTTTATTTATCAGCAATGATCTCAAAGGCGAAGCGAAAGACCATCGGTGACGGATGGTCTTGCCAATTAAGAATAGCATGGCGATAGGGAAACGGCTGCTCCATTGCTTTGGAGTATTCTTTGTTGCGGTAGAACGCCGGGTATAAGTCAACAAAGTGCCAGCCCGGCGTCCCCGTTGCTGTCAGCTTTACGACAACGTCTCCGTCAGTGCTGAAGCCACAGGCGTAGCCCAGATACGCGTTATCGTACACAACGGCAAAGATATTCTCTGTTTGCGTCCAGCCGATGCCCTTCATGTGCAACGTGATGGTCTCGCCAGCTTTCACGCGCGTCGGCCCGAACGAGATCGGAGTCGGCTTCGTCGTCACATATGTCTTGGCCAGCAGCTTCTCACCGAGCCGTGCCTCGATTCTGTGAATGCCTCCCAAGTGATCGGGCACTGTCAGCTCATATATAAACGTGCCGTCAGCGCCAACGGTCACTTGGCCAAGCGATTCTGTTGTCTCCGTGAAGCCGCTCGGGGTGACCCGCGAACCGACCTTGTTCTCAAAAATCAACTCTAGGGTTTTTCCTGCGGGCAGGCCGCGTCCGTAAATTTTAGCCGGCGTCCCAACAGTAGCTTCTTGCGGGTCAATCCAGATTGCTGGCCCAGAACCAGAGGGCTCCGTAGCCGTGACGGGTGGCGCTGTTTGTGTCTCAGCGGGCGGCGGGAGAACTGGCGCGCCATCCGTGATCGTGAATGGGAATTTGAACGTCGGCACGTACGCATAGGGTGAGGTTGCCAACGGCAAATACGGCGCGCCAAAAGCCCCGTTCAAAATTTCAACAAAGTGCACGCCCGGCCCCCCAGTTGCCGGGATAGTTAAGCGCGCTGTCCCACGAGTGCGGATAGCACTGATGAACCCTGCTGGCCGATTGTCATAGACCAGCATATACCAATTCTCGATGGGGTGCACCGGATTGATCCCTTTGATCTCAATAGTGACGGGCGTCCCTATCGGGCCACTCTCTGGCGTCATGGTCGCCGTCGGCATTACCCTGAAGGCTGTTTTATTTATGCTGTTGCCGTTCTTCGAGACAAAGACGTCGTGCACACCACCGTAATCTTCTGGGACAACAAACGTTGTCCTAAACTCTCCAGAAGTATCAACCGTGACAGAAGCCACGGGAAAGCTGCTGACCTTTGCCGAGATTCCCAAGAAATCACCAGTATATTCGCCATCTTGATAGTCCAATTTCCAATCAGCGTCCCATGTGTACCAGAGAATATCGAGCTGATCGCCGGGTTGAAATCCTTGTCCGTTCACTTGAACCGTCGTGCCCACCGGGCCTGCGCCAGGGGAGATGGCGACCGTGCCGATATACCCCTCAATGGCCGACGGTGGTGTCGTCGGCTGTTGCGCTGTTGCCTGGGGGCTCACCGACGGCTTGAAAAAGAGAAGATATAAACCTCCTCCCACAACGAGGAGCCCGACAACGATACTGAATAGAAGCCATCTTTTTTGTTTCGTCATAGCGACCGACCCTCCTTGGGGTAGCATCGTATGAGACGTGGGGCCGGAGCGCTCACTGCCCCGGCCCCTGCGCCGCGTGCTCTTATGGAGGAGTAATGGTTAACAGCCCAGTGGGAATGTCCTGGCCAATGGGTGCAAACTCCCCGACAACCTTGCCATCTTTATCTTTGATTTGGATGTTCCATTTATACTGTCCTGGAGGAGTAGCCGGCCCCAACTCCAAGGCAGCCGTCCAATAGAAGACCTGTTTTTGGCCCTCTTTAGGCTGTGGCGGATGCGGCCCTAAGACCATCAGGCTTGTGTCTTTGCCGTCCTTGGTCGGGAACTTGACGGCCTTGCCATCGAGTGTGGTCATGATCACCTGGACAGTTAGGCCTGCAGGCACCGCTGCTGAATTTGTCAATTCATTGCCCGTGGCTCTCTCGTAGATGCGGGCGCGCCAGACGATCTGTTGATTTTGTTTGAAGACGTTGTTTTGAGTGCAGATCAAATTGGCAGCTACGTTCTTGCTCCCCAACACCGTATCAGCTTGAATGTAGTAGGTTACGCCGGGTTGAGCGCTGATGGCTGAGCTCAATACGAGACCGCCGATGTAGATTCTTTCGTGCACTGCTCAGCTTCGTTGACCTTGTTCAGGCCCCGCTAGTGTAGTATATAGAGTGCTCTCACCCCTTTCTGCCAACGATCCTCCTTATCACCCTATGACGAAGCGCAACACGGGATAGCGTGTTTCGAGCTTCTTCAAGTACGAATCGAGCCCGAAGTTATACGCCGGGCTCATGGTGGCATAGGCCAAAAAGGTCAGTGCGAAGATCAGTTGCTCGTTGATCCAGCCGAATTCCGGAGGCAGGGTCGCCACATAGAAACCGATCATCATCAACGCCCCGCCGATGGCTGCCAGTCGCACGAACAACCCTACAAACAACGCCATCCCAATAGCCAGAGAGCTTCCGATGACCAATGCGAGAACGATCGGGTTCTCCCAAAAGCTATAAAACAATCCAGCGAAAGGCCCTCGAACGGTCTGAGGCACTAGATGCCCCACGACTGTCCAAGCGTTCCAGCCGCCTTCAAACATCAGGCGGAACGCCAGAGTGAGCATCATGCTCGCCAGAGAGAGGCGGAGGGCGAGCATGATCAGATTCGCTGCGAGTGGATACTTGGGACCGTTACCGTTCTTTAGATCTGCTAACCTCACGGCTCTTCACCCCTTTTCATTGCGATCAGCACCAGAATTCTATCAGGTACAAACCATACTAATCAATGATCCAAGACATGGCAAATCATGATCTCGATCACCATAGCAATATCTCTCATTGGAAGGGTTTTTTCAGCATTACCGGTTCTCGTTCAATGGCTGACGCATGTCATGGTCTTTTCCGGCCCCGGCCTGTTATACTAACAGTAGAGGAAGTGGAGAAGGGGGTGGAGTTATGGAGCAGGTTCACCTGCGAGCGATCGCGCTCTTCAAAGATTTGAGCGAAGAAGCACTGGACGGGCTGGCGGCGCTGATGCGCCCGATTGCCTACCGAGCAGGCGATCTTATCTTTCAAGAGGGAGGGCCTTCAGCGGGGCTGCATATAGTGCTCAGTGGGCTGATTCAATACGGGAAATTCTCTGGGCGGCACAACCGGCGGCGCATCCTCAAAATCTTGGGGCCCGGCGACACCTTTGGCGAGGAAGTGCTCTTTTATCCCGAACTAGTCTGTCCCTATGTCGGATTTGCTCGAGCGCTTACGGATGCTTCTGTGGCCTTTATCGCCAAGGGCTCTTTGCTGGCCTTGATGGAGAGCTATCCCGTCGTCGCGAGACGCCTGTGCGAATGGTTAGCCCGCCAGCTCAGGGTCTTCGAGTGCAAGCTGGTCGAGCTTTCCTACGAGCCTTTGGGGCAAAACCTGTTGCGCTTGTTGCTGACGTTGAGGGAGCGGTTCGGCGTGCGTGAGCAAGAAGGCATTTGCCTTAAAGTGCCATTAACTCGTCAGAACCTCGCAGAGCTGTTGGGAACTCACCTCGACACAGTGATTCATGAGCTGAGCAAGTTGCGCGATCAAGGGTTGCTTGCCTTCAGAAAGCATTGCATTGTCGTCCTGGACGAAGACCGGCTGCGAGAGTTAGCTGAGCCGCACACGACATGTCTCGAAGAAAAACTTTTCTGAAGGCTTTTGGGGCAGGGTCACCTTGCCCCTACAAGTCGGGGATCGGTCGGTCACTGATCTTCGTCATCTCCTTCTAAGGCCACGCGCGTATCTTCTCATGGCACAGATCATGGACAGCTGATCCGCCACGCTTTATTGTATTAGGTGCCAAACACTTGCAGATTTTCGAAAGTGATAAATTATGAAAACGACCTCACGACACAAGCCGAGCCTCGAAGAAGAGATCACCGAACTGCAAGCTCGCATCTGCCAGGCGCTCTCCCACCCGAAACGCTTGCAGATCGTCTATAGCCTCCGCGAAGGCGAAAAGTGCGTCGGCGATCTCGTCGAAGCCCTCGGCTTATCCTATGCCAATCTCTCGCAACACTTGAGAGTATTACATGAAGCCGGCTTATTAGACGCCCGCCAGGAAGGGAAATTCAGTTACTATCGTCTAGCGACGCCGCAGATCGCTCAAGCATGTGAGCTCGTCCGCGCAGCGCTGCGAGAACGCTTGGAAAAGATGGGGCAGCTAGCACACTTCAACGGGATCAAAAAGCGCAGTTCAGGGAGGATACTATGAGCCTGACCGTCAGTCGCAGAAGTTTTATGAAATTGCTCGGAGCAAGCGGTGCCGCGTTGACATTGCTCACCCCCGTGCTAGCCTCTCGTCGTGGACAGGGTCAGTCTACGAAGTCCGACGACCACGCTCTCAGCGGGGACTACGAATGGCGGTACAATATCTGTACGTTCTGCGCCAGTGCTTGCGGGATTCGCGTGGCAGTGAAAAAGATCGGCGAGCACGAGCGTGCCGTCAAGATCGAAGGGAACCCGTACGATCCGTTCAATCAAGGACGGCTCTGTGCCCGTGGTCAGTCAGGTCTACGAAGACTCTACAGCCCTGATCGCATCAAGCAACCTTTAATAAGAATAGCAGGTTCCAAACGGGGTGAATGGGCCTTCCGTGCAGCGACTTGGGATGAAGCCTATGACTATATTCTCAAAAAGATTAAAGAGCACAATATCCAACGGTACGAGATGGCACTGCTGGGGGGCTGGTTTATCTGCGCGTTCTATCGTTTTCACTTGGTAGCGTTTGCGCTCACCTCAGGAATTCCCAACATCATAGGGACGCCGTTGCAGCATTGCATCACGGGAGAACACTTCGGTTTGAATACTGTGACGGGCAATTTTAATCCCCACGGCGAGATGATGGCCGACTATGCCAACGCACGCTATATCTTGGCTGTGCGCAGTAATGCTGCTCTGGCCGGCATCTCGACCGGGCGAGCACTGCGCTTTGCTGAAGCAAAGCGCCGCGGCGCGAAGATCGTCGTGCTCGATCCCCGGCTCAGCGAGCTGGCCGCTAAAGCCGACGAATGGATTCCTATCAAGCCTGGCACCGACCAAGCCTTCTTGCTCGTCATCTTGAGAACAATCTTAGAGAAAAATCGCTACGATAAAGAGTTCGTGGTCACACACACCAACGCGCCATTTCTCGCGTATGAAGAAGGGGATCGAATCACTCTCGCCGGAGAGTTCAACCCCAGTTCAGGAGACTTACAAGGTGCTGTCGTGTATGACGGGCGCAGCCAGAGTATCCGTGCTGTCAAAGTCCCCGACAATATAAATACTCGTGACGCCGACGGGCTGCCCCTCGAGCCGGCCCTCGAAGTCCCGGATGGCGTCCTCTGGAATGATAAACCCGTTAAGACGGTCTTTCAGTTTTTGAAAGAACGAACTCAAAAGTACACGGCCCAGTGGGCGTCAAAAGTCTGTGATGTACCCGCCGCAACGATCCAGAGAATTGCTGACGAGTTCTCGACGACTTGTCCCTCATTGCTCGAACCGGGTTGGTTCGATGGGCGCTACGAAAATCACTTGATGACCCATCGTACCAAGGCAATGATCCAAGCCCTGCGGGGTGGCATTGATCGGCCCGGGGGGTGGATCTTCAGCGGTGGATATCACGAATTAGTCAAGCGATATTGGGATGCGATCTGGACAGGGACGCGCGCGCCTATGCCGCCGGGAGCTATCGGCCCGGTCTTCATGCAGCGCGTCTTCTTCAATAATGCCTTGCACTGGCCGCATCGCCATCCCGGAGTTTCGAGGGCCTGGAACGAGCAAGAGTGGGCTGCCGGTCGTCCAGGCGTGGCCTTCTCGCTCTTCACCGACGCGGGGTACTTAGACTCCGTGAAGGGCAAGGTCTTTTACAATGGCGAGCCCTACCAGATCAAGGCGTTCTTCAGCATTGCGACCAACATGACCAAGAACTTTAACAAAGAGTGGGCCGAAGCATTGGCGAGCGATGCCGTTAAGCTCAATGTCGCCATTGATATTCAAATGAACGACTCACTGCGTTATATGGACGTGATCCTGCCCGATCTGTCGTATCTTGAGCACTATGATCAGCTCTTCGACGTCGAGGCGGCCCATGACTTGGCGCTGATTACCCGTGACCCGGTCCAGCCCATAGTCAATGGACGCCATATGCTCGATATTCTCATGGACTTAGCGGAGCGCATGGGTTTCTATCGCAATTATATTTATGGTCTCGCCAATGTCTTGACGTTGGACGCTCAGGGACTCTTCGAAGCAGTAGACGGAGCACGCCAGAAAGGGCTTCCAGCAGCCTTGGGATTGCGGGACTTCACTACAGAGACTATAGCGAACAAGCTCGGTAAATCCCCAACGGAGATCGCACGGGAGCTTAAAGAGAAGGGCGTCTATCACGTGATGGATGTCGAACATCTCTTAAAAGAATCGGCTATCCCGTTCCAATACCCTGCACCGACGCAATCGGGACGAATAGAACTCTATAGTTCGATCTTGGCGAGCTTCGTCCGCGAGCGGGGATATAAGCCTAACTATGATCCCATTGTGAACTTCATGCCCCCTCTTTGGAAAGGCGGGATGAAGCCCGAAGAGAGCTTACCGAATAACGAGTTTTTCTTCTCATTCGGGAAACTGCCCACCATGAGCCACACGGCCACGGATGGGAACGATCTACTCAGAGCCCTGACTCAGACCAAGAGTCTGCGCAATTATGGCGTCTGGCTCCACCCCAGCCGGGCTACACCCTTAGGTGTTCAAACAGGCGACTGGATAGAGATCGTCAACGCTCAGAACCCCGACTTCAAAACCAAAGCTCGCGCGTATGTCACTGAGATGATCCGTCCAGATACGATCTTCATGGCCAGCAACGCTGGCCCGCGCCGCGGTGAGGGCATCCGTGAACGCCTCTGGGCCCCCATTAATGAACTGATCCCCTATCAGCTTGACCCAGCGGTGGGCTCACTCAAGACCTGCGAGTTCACTGTGAAGCTACGCAAGGTCGCCGCTCCTGAAGGAGGTGCCTAATCATGGCACGCTACGGTATGGTAATTGATACGACGACCTGTGTGGGCTGTGAGGCCTGTGTCGCGGCTTGTTCGATGGAGAACCATACACCCTACTGGGCCGGGTGCTATCGCACACACATTGAAGAGCATATCACAGGGCGCTATCCCCACGTGAGCCGCCAGTTCGTCCCACGACTCTGTATGCAGTGTGAAAATGCGCCGTGCCAGACGGTCTGCCCCACCGGAGCGACGTACACGACCTCAGAGGGCATAGTGAAAGTAGACCAAAATCGTTGTATCGGCTGTGGGTACTGTATGATCGCTTGCCCCTATGATGCCCGCTACCCCTATGAGCGTGAGTACCTCACAGAAGCTCACGAGATCTACGGCGAGAAGATCACTCATAGGGTGCCGCATGCCGATAAGTGCGACTTCTGCCTCCATCGTGTCCAGCAGGGTTTGCAGCCGGCGTGTGTGGAGACCTGCCCGTTGCATGCGCGCATCTTCGGCGACTTGGACGACCCAAACAGTGAAGCAGCTCGTCTGGTTGCCTCCGGGAGAGCGAAACCGTTACGCTCTGAACTGGGCACCAAGCCCAAAGTTTTCTATGTCGGCTACCAAGGAGGAGGGTTCGTACGATGAATCTCGAGTTTCAGAAAATCTGGGGCGATCTGATCGTCTTGTATCTTTTCTTAGGCGGACTGGGCGGTGCGTGTCTTACTCTAGCATCCATTGCTGTCTACTCAAAACGCATCTTGCCTATCATTGCACCCTGGGCCAGCGTGACGCTCAGCGCCGGAGCCGCTGAAGAGAGCGAAGGCCGTCCCAACCGTGTCTTTACGCTCACCATGAGCTTGAGCGGCGTGGTCTTCTTGGGCGTCGGCTCGTTGATGCTCTTGCTCGATTTACTCAACCCCGGTGCGGTCTTATATCTCTTGAGCAGCCCCCACTCGTGGATTTTCTGGGGCACACTCTTCATCGCGATTACGTTAATCAGCGGGGCTATCTACAGCTGGGCCCAGGCCGTGCCGACGTTCGCGTGGCTGAGGGAGTGGGTCGCGGCACGCATCCCCGCCGATGCGCCAGCGCGGGCTTATCGCACTATGCGTTTCACAAAAATTTTAGTAGCGTGGTTCGCGTCGGTCGGCCAAGCCCTACAAAAAATCGAGCGTCCAAGCGGATATATCGCGGGGGGGTTTGGGTTCGCCACTGCGTTCTATACGGGCTTTTTGGTCTCCGTAGCCCCAGCGGTCCCGCTGTGGAACACCCCGGCGCTGCCCTTGCTCTTTCTAGTCTCGGCCTTCTCTACTGCTGCGGCATATGCGCTGCTCGTTCTCGCGGTGATACGGCCTTATTATCAGAAGGGATTAGAGCAACGCATTGAGGGCTTCGACGTGGGGTTGATCGTTTTCGAAATCTTGATTTTGCTCGCTTATTTTAACTTCGGTCGCATCGGCCCCGTGGGCGCGCAGATGGGGCTGGATTTCTTGTTGAAAGAGCCCGGCTTCTGGCTCGGTGTCTTGGTTTTAGGGCTAGTAGTTCCCTTGGGGTTGGAGTTTTTCGGCCTCTGGCAGAAAAATCCCAAGATCAATCTCTACTTGTCCGCGACATCAGCCGTACTGGTGTTGGTAGGCGGGTATCTGTTGCGCTATTACGTCTTGAAAGCTGGGGTGTTCCAATTCCCATGGTAACGGATCGCCGTGCAATCTATAAAATACTCAGTGTGGCACTGCAATGGCCGGATGAGCACTTTGTGCCGGTAGTGCGTCAGGCACTACACGCAGCGTCAGAAGCGAGCGAAATGCTATCGGCGCTCGAAGCTGCTCTGATAGAATTGGCTCACATACCGTTAGAGCAGACCCAAGCTGAGTATACAAAGCTCTTTATTAATAACTTTCCCAAGACGCTGTGCCCGCCGTATGAATCGTTCTACTGTGCCCCGACTGACGGAGACGCACTGTTGGGAGCAATCTCAGAGGAGGTGGTAGCTTGCTACCGGTGGTGGGGCCTGTCATCAGGGAGAGAACTGCCCGACCACATTGCCGTCGAGTTAGAGTTCATATATGGGCTGTTGAGCGCATTGGAGGCGACTACAGATGAAGAGGAGCGTTCAGAAGTGCAAGCAGCCGTTGAGGCATTCTGGAGCGAGCATCTGGGGCGCTGGGCGGAGTCTTTCGCGTGTGATCTGGCAGCACACGCGAGTCTGGCGTTCTATCGAAGATTGAGCGAAGTGTTGGCCGAGTTCGTACAAACGGAACGGATGCGCTGGAAGAAGTCTGGGGCCCCCAACCTGCTTGTACTGCAGTGTCCATAGCAAGTTGAGAGCCCTCAAGAGCACAGTGAGTATAGCACAAATCCCAAAAACTGAAAAAAAGAGGAGGAATATCATGAAGAAATTCGTGCTAACTTTTCTGGTAATGGTGTTGGGCGTGGTTCTGGCTTCGGCGCAAGCGCCGACTTTTGGAGTCTTTGAAGAAGTCGTGGAGACAACGGCGAAGTTCGCTGATGTCACGGCGGCGCTGGAGCAGGCCATTGGCGCGTCAAGTCTCAAGCTGCTTGCCTCGTGGGATCTATTAGTTCCCGAAGAGGGCAAAGATTATAAGTCGAAAGTGTTTGTGCTGCATGACCCAACTTATACGCAAGAGATCGGCAAGTTCGATGGTCCGCACGCACCTGCAGCTATACTGCGTATCAACGTCTATATGATGCCGGGCGGCAAAGTGCGGGTCAATATTGTCAACCCAGAAACGATGGTGCGCGTCTATTGCTATCAGCACGGCGTGGACGATGCCAGCTTCAAGAAACTGATTGGGCTGGCCGCCGACGTCAAGAAGAAGCTCGAAGACCTCATCACAGCCAATGTCAAAGGAACAGTCCTGAAGCAACAATCTGGGCCCATCCGCGAAGAGAAAGAACTGATGCCCTACGTCGGCGACGGCGATGCCAAGGTCATGGTCAACTTTAGCGACTACAAGGCCATCTATGAACAAGGACTGGTCAAGACCTTCGACAAGTTCGAGGATGTCGTCAAATACACGGAAGAGCAACTCAAGAACAACAAAGAAGGCTGGAAGCTGATCGCGACACTCGATGTGGGCAGGGCACGCTACTTTGGGATCAGCAAGCCCAGCGTCGAACAAGTTTCGGCAAAGATTGTCGGCGTGGCGCTCGGTGCATCCAAAGACAATCCAGTGCCGGGGATCAATCATAACGGAGCCTATCCCATCGAGGTTTTAGTCTATCCTGATGGCGGAAAGTTCAAATTGGCGTTTCCCACCCAGATGTGGCGCATGATGCTCTACTACTGGGATGCTGGGATCGGTGCGTTTGTGCAGTATCAGACCCTGCCGGGCGAGTTCGACGCCTCTATTTTGAAGGCGTTGGGCGGCAAGTAGTCAATAAAAGACATTTCAGAATGTAGGGGCGTACGGTTGTACGCCCCTACTCTACTTCTGTGACCACAATCAGTTTTTCTCTTGATCTATCCCAGTTTTAAACCTGAGTGTGCTCATAACGCTGGCTTGGCCTTGTGATTAAGCTGTCCATGTATGGCCAATGTTTTAACTCACTGGTTGAATGCCCTGGAGCCCGCAGCACGCGACGCGGTAGCCTCCAGAGTACAGATGCTCCTCTTCCCCCAAGCAATAGAGATCTATGCCCAAGGCGATATGGTGGACGGCATCTATATTGTCCTCGATGGCCTGGTGAAAGAGAGGGCTTGGTCGGAGGGCGCCCTGCAGTTTCTCCGGCTCACAGGTCCCGGCAAGGTGCTGGGAGCCGGGGAACTGTTCAGCGAGCCAGTGCACACAATGTCCGCCTTGACCCTCCGCAATACACGTCTGGGCTGGCTTGAGCAGTCTGAACTCCAAAAGATCCTTACAGAGCATCCGAGCGTCTTGTTATGGTTGATGCAGCAGTTCTCTGCACAGCTGGGGGAACTGCGCACGGCTCTTGTGGAGACGGTCTACGTCGAGAGTGCCGCGCGGCTCACGCGCAAATTGGTCGAAGTGGCCGAGCACTTTGGTGAACGCACGGCGAAGGGGTTGGTCATTGACTTGGATCTGTCACGGGACGAGTGGGCTGCTTTAGTAGGCATGGCCCCCGAAACAGTCAGTCGGATTCTGCACGGGCTCGAGCGCCGGGGCTGGATCGCCCTCGAAGGCCGACGGATTCGGCTCATTGAAGAAGAGAAGCTCCGTGGCAGACAGGGATAGTAGGAGCAGGCTGCTTTCGCTGCGCTCACACTGGGGGTCTTGCGTAACGGTCTGACATGGCTCATAGAGTTGCGTGACAGCCCTCAAATGACTACAATGGGGTATCTATGGGCCAGAAACGTGTTGCAGTTCAGGCCGAACGCCCGAAGGGTCCAACGATCTGCGGGGTCGAGGGGTGTGCTGGATGCTCGTGGATCTTCACCGGGCTCAGTGCGGAAGGCCGGCAAGAACTCCGCAGGTTTATGCGCTCGGTCGAATATGGGGCCGATGAGGCGATCTTTCACGAAGGGACGCCGGCGTTTGGGTTTTTTATTATCTGTACTGGCAAGGCGAAGCTCATCAAGCAAGGGCCTGGGAGCAAGCGCCAGATTCTCAAGATCGTTGGGCCAGGTGAGCTTTTGGGCGAAGAGAATCTCTTCGATGGCGGGACGCACTCAGCCTCGGCGCGCACCCTGGAGCCGACCACGGCGAAATTCATCAAGCGTGAAGAGTTTTTAGATCTCTTAAAACGATACCCGACAGTGGCTCTACAGTTGGCAGAGAAGGTCGCCCGCGAGCTGCAAGGGTTCCAAGCGAAGTTGATCGAGACAGCGTATGAGAGCTGTCGCGCTCGCCTGGCGCGTCTTTTGCTCGTATTGATCGAGAAGTACGGCACGAATGAACCCGGAGGAGAGATCCAAGCGCGCATCAGCCGCACCGATTTGGCTGAGATGGCCGGGATCTCCACGGAGACGGCCATCCGCACCCTGGGCGAATTTGAGGAACGCGGTCTGATCGCTCTGCGGCGACGGAAGATCTCCATTCTGGACAGAGCGGGATTGGAAGAACTGGCGGCACCACTGCCGGTAGAGACGATTGAGAATTTGCTCTGAGAGAGGGGAACCGTGTTCAAGAAAGTCTTAGTGCCGACGGACGGTTCACGAGGCGTCGAAAAAGCCGTCAACTGTGCGACGACCATGGCGCTGGCGTTCGAGGCAAAAGTCTATTTGCTCTTTGTCGCGGAGCCGCCCACGATGCTTGTGGAGTATGCCAATATCGCTGAGAAAAGTATTATTGAAGCGTTGCACCAAGAGGGGAAGCGCATTTTAGAGAAGGCCGCCGATGCCGTACGCAAGTCCGGTGTCGAGGAAGTCGAGACAGTGTTGAAGACTGGGACGCCAGCCAAGGTCATTCTGGACTTTGCTAACGAAGAGAAGGTAGATTTGATCGTGATGGGGACGCACGGACGACGGGGATTGGATCGAGTGCTGTTGGGCAGTGTTACCGAAGAAGTCGTGCGTGTGGCTCAAGTCCCGGTGATGACCGTACGAATGGGCAGTTAAGAGAGGGCGCTTAGCTCAGCGGGAGAGCGTCCGCCTTACACGCGGAAGGCCAGAGGTTCGAATCCTCTAGCGCCCACCAAAAACAGCAAAAAAAAATAGCCGAGAAGGAACGCTCTTCCTCCTCGGCCAGATTGCTTACAGGCCTTGAGTGCTCATTGCTCCGTATCTATGACTCCCCGAATACGATGCTGCACTTCCAGTAAGTGTGCCTTCGCCAGTGGGTCTTTCACATCTTCTACGAGAAGATCGCTGATCGCTCGATCTATACGCTTTAACTCTGCATAGGCCATGGCCACCGCGTCACTCACTCTATTGGGGTTCTCGTCGGTCGCTATGGCGATCAGTTGGTCTATATAGACACTCTGGCTCGCCCGCTGGAACGAATCTGTCGGGGCTCTTTTGTTGAGCACGTCGGCCCAGATCGCTTCGGTAAACCCCCTAAAGTGCTCGTCGAGCGTGTACGGATCGGCTTCGTCCGAGCGATAGGCGTTGTCACGAATACGCAGCAGGCGCTCCGGCCAGAAGGCCGACGTGAGCACAGAGGCACGCATTGCCGTGATCGAGTCATGAATGGGGAAATGGAAGCGCAGGCCGTACTGCCAACTCGACGCCCAGTCCCACCACCGCTCACGAGGCATTTTATCTAACAGGTGCTTGGGGAAACGCTTGGGGATTTCGGGACTAAACGCTTCCAACACAAACTGCAGGGCTGCGCGCTGACGCTCGGCTGGCAGCACTCTGAGCGGAGCCAGCACATCGCCTCCGTGAGCACGAGTCACTTCGAGCCCGCCCAAGGCTTTGACATAGCTTATATAGCCGCGCATCTGTTGATAGAGTAAGACATTCACGGCACTGCGCAATGGCCAGTATTCGGCGTCTTCTGCGATAACCCGCTTCTCCAGCCCTGACCAGAGCCGTTCGACTAACTTTTGAAGGTCTTTATAGTACGCTATGGGATCATCGCTCAGGTCCCATTGGGTGATCGCAGGATCGAGCGCGTAGGGGTAGTTCCAGGCGTCTTCGTCCGTGCCGTAGAGATGCTCTCGTTCACCGTGCTGCTGCGCAATGGCTTGCAGTTCCGGGTGGGGTTCGAGCGTCTCGTTGCCCACCGGCTTGTAGCCCCATTGAATGGCCCACACGTCATACGTGGCCACCGTTGAGTGAAAGTACTCTCCCTGATGAGTTCGATCCGAAGAGATATTGGCCGGATTGTATTCCATCACTGAAGCCGTCAGTCCAAATCTCTCAGTGAAACTCTTGTCGTGTAGTTTCTCAAAGGGCGTGGCCACGCTCGCTTTGAAATTGTGCCGCAACCCCAAAGCGTGTCCCACCTCGTGCATGACGGTTTCTTTGAGGGCCGCCCCGATGTATTCTAGAGGCATCTGGCCGTCAGAGCTGGCCAGACCGTCGGCCATGAGAGTCATACGGAGCAGAGCCATATGGGGGGCCATGCCTGCGCTGTAGGCGCAGAGCTTGCTCACATCGTTGGGGTTCAAGAGCCGTGCCAGCTCGCGGGCCTGGGCTTCTTCTTCGATAAACGCCAGAGGGCTTTCGACCATGCGTAAGTATTCATTGGTCAGCGAGCGGATCCAGTCGGCGGTGAAGAGAATATCAGCGTTGAGAATCTCACCGGTGCGGGGGTCCACGTCGGAGGGCCCGATGGCAAACACTGAAGAGACCGAGGGCATCCAGCGGATCGTCGAGTAGCGGGCGTCAGCGGGGTCCCAGGTGGGGTCGTTCGGCTGATCGAGAGCGACAATGGCGTTCTGGAAGCCGGCGGCTTCGAATGCCTTGTTCCAGGCTTCTACCCCTTCTTTGATATAGGGACGAAACTCTTTAGGGATCGTGTTCTCCAGATAAAAGACGATGGGCTTGACCGGCTCAGAAAGAGGGGCATAGGGGTCCTTTTTCTCCAAGCGCCAGCGGTTGACTAGGCGCACGGTGTTGGTCGGGCTGACCTGGCGACTGTAATCTTTATACGTCGTCGTAAAATAGCCGACGCGATCGTCGGCCAAGCGGGGTTTCATCGGTTCTTCGGGGAGAGCAAGCACGCTGTAATGAAGCGCGATAGGCAGGGTCTTCTCATCGGGGAGCACGGCAAAGACCCGTGGGGGGACGTTGGTCAGGGGGGCTGTGGCTGCAAACGTCAAGTCGGCTTCGATCTCCACATTTTTGGGGAAGCTCTTGACGGAAGTGATCGCGGAACGGCTGCCGTCGAGCCGAAAGCCGGTTCTAAAGACTGAGGGCAGGTAGTCGGCGATGTTCGGCCAATCGGAGAGAAAGAGCCCGGTGGCATCAATGAGATAGCGTCCGGCGGCGTCATCGCGCGCAGCGATAGCAAAGGTGCGGCGCACGGAGTCACGAAACCCCAGCTCGACCATTTTCTCCAAGGGCGTGCCCTCCGAAGCACGGAAGTACGGATTACGCGTCAAAAGCTCGATCTTGTCGTTGCGCATCCGAAATTGCAACAGATCAGAGTCCAGCGGGTAGCCCGTGAGCAGAAACGACTCTCCGATGCCGCGGGCCATCTGCACGACGACCAAAAAGTCTTGGCCGAAATGCTCTTGAGTGACTTCGAGATAGAGCGTGCCGTCTTTTTTGAGATATGTGTTAAAGAACCCAGGCGATGCTCTCATCTGGGCAACGAACGTCTCGATTGGGCCTTTGACGGGTGCTTCTTGCGCAACATCGGCGAGCGGAGAAGAAGCCGTGACACCCACTAAGAAAGCAATGAGCACAACTACGAAGCCCTTGAGCAACGTATAGCGGATCTTTTCGTGCATTTATGATTCCTCCTTTGGTAGCTATCTCTTGTTCATCGTTTCTATTGTACACCCAAGCGTGCACAAGCGCCACGGAGCAATTGACTTGACACCTCCATCAGAGGACCGTAGCATGGTGTCTAGTGATTGGCCTACTATTCACTGGCACCAAAGCGTTCTGCAAGCGACATATGAGCAGCGAGCCCAGACGGCATCCCTCTACAGAGCGTGGCACGGCAACCTATGAAACCCTTCTCAGAGCTGGCGCGAGCGTCTTCGGTCGGCGGGGCTTTCGACGAGCTTCCGTAGCCGAGATCTGTCGCCGCAGCCGCGTTGCCAACGGCACATTTTATCAATACTTCCCCGACAAAGAGCATATCTTTCTCAAGCTCATCGAGCGCCTGACAAATCAGTTACAAGCGCGCCTTGAAACTGGTGCTGACAAAGCCCAGTCTGCCCTTGAGAAAATTCAATCGGCCGTACGAGCTCATCTGGATTTCATTGGATCTCAGACCGCGCTCTATCGGGTCTTCCGCGAAGCCGAGTTCATCCAGACCGACTTACCGCAGCAGCTCTATGGCCGACTGGCCAGCTTCTATCAAAGCATTCTGCGCGCCGGGCAGAGCAGCAACCAACTGCGTCACCTAGACGCCGAGACGGTCGCATTCTCGCTGCTGGGAATGACCGAATTCATTGCCTTGCGGTATCTGTTCTGGGGTCAAGGGCTCCCATCTGAAGCCTGGACAACGCTGTGTGATCTTGTAGCTCATGGCATGAGCAGCGCTCAGCCTATTGTCACACCCGCGCGGGGGATCCTGCCGTTTCGGGAAGAGCACCCAACGGAACTCTCCCACGGACAGCGCCGGCGGGGGCGCTTGTTAGCAGCCGCCGAGGCGGAGTTCGGCCAAAAGGGATTTTATGAAGCTCAGATCATAGATATCGCACGCCGAGCGGGCGTGGCCCACGGAACGTTTTACACCTACTTCCCCAGCAAGGAAGCTATCTTCGTCGAGCTGGTCCGTGAGATCAACAAACAACTGCGGGCTCGTTCACGAGCTGCTATCGAAGGGCTCCAAGACCGGCGGGAGATCGAGCGTGCCGGCTTTCAAGCTTTCTTTGACTTCATTAAGAACCATCCCCAGGCCTATCGCATCGTGCGCGAGGCGGAATTCGTTGGCTTACCTAACAAGACGGCTGGCCGCTGGTATTACGAGCGGCTCGCTCAGGGATACGCTCCAGCGTTGGCTCAGGCCATGACCACGGGCCAGATCAGAAAATCGGACCCAGAAGCCTTGGCGTATGCCCTCATGGGGGTCGGTCACTTCATCGGGCTCCGCTGGGTGCTCTGGGAGAAGCAAGCGCCCCCAGCCAGCGTCCTGGAAACCATGATGGATTTCATACTCAACGGCTTGCTTCCACTTGACAAAAGCTCTCTCAACAGAATAACATGAGAGGTGAATCAGTTGTCATAAAACGGAGGGTGCTGTGCCCACACTACACGTGAACGACACCCAACTGTATTACGAGCTATATGGGCAAGGGGAGCCCCTGCTTTTGATTGCTGGGGTTGGCTATGGCACGTGGCTTTGGTACAAACAGATACCCTCGCTCTCTCAGCACTTTCGTGTCATTGCTTTTGACAACCGTGGCGTCGGAAAATCCGACAAACCTGACAGTGAGTACACCGTCCCCCTTCTGGCCAGCGATGCCTTCGAACTGCTCCGTGCCCTGAAGATCGAGCGAACGCATATCTTGGGAGTCTCACTCGGTGGGTTCATCGCCCAGCAATTGGCTCTCGATCACCTAGAAGTAGTCAACAGACTCGTTCTCTGTTCGACTTCCTTTGGTGGTCCCCATATGATACTACCCGCAGGCGAAGTGCTTCAGTTTATGGCTTTTGGGGCAGGGAAAGAGACGTTTCAATATGGCCTGGAATTGGCTTTCACGCCCGAGTATCTGGCGAAAAATTCTTCGGAGATCGCTCGGTTCATTGCTCCGATGCAACGTAACCCCCAGCCGCGCTATGCCTATCTGCGCCAAGTCATGGCTCCGGTGGGGTTCAATAGCGAAGAGCGTCTTCAAGAGATCACCGTTCCGGTATTGGTCTTAGCCGGCGAGCAAGACCAGGTTGTACCCGTTGAGAACAGCCGCCGCTTGGCCGCAAGACTCCCTAAGGCCCATTTGATCACCTTCCCCGACGCCGGGCATCTCTTCTTCATCGAGCAAGCTGAAGAAGCCAATAAAGCCATTATAGATTTTCTAAAAGGAGGCCCTCCCCATGCGTGCATATGACCTGTCATGGGTGGGAGACTGGTCGGGCCGGCGGGCCATGCTCACGCCGACGCGCGAAGCGCTCTACGACGCCACGGACAACCAACGTTTCACGTACGCTGAGCTCGACGAACGGGGCAATCGCGTTGGCACCTATCTCTTGGAGCACGTAGGCGTGCAGCCCGGTGATGTGGTCTCTTTTCTCGCGCGCAACCGCGTCGAGCCCCTAGATCTGTATTTCGCCACGGGCAAGATCGGCTTGATCTTAGCGCCGCTCAGCTATCGCCTCGCTGTGCCAGAGCTCAACCATCTCTTATCGAGAGTTCAGCCCAAAGCGTTCTTCTACGAAGAACACTTTCGCTCTCTGGTCGAGAAGTTGGAACTCTCTAGCTCTGTCAAGACAAAAATTGCCTTCGGCTCTCCGGATTCAGAATACGAGCGCACAGTATTAAAAACGCCTCCCAGGCCGATCAGCCGCCCCAAATCTATGGAAGCTATTCACTTATATATTCACACCGGCGGCACGACCGGGCTGCCCAAGATCTGCCGCATCAGCTACCGGCAAATGCTCTGGAATTCTTTTAATCTGATCGTCTCTGGGGCCGGGCAGCACGGGATCAATCAAAAAGAGCTGCTCACGTTCCCGCTCTTCCATATCGGTGGTTGGAATACCGTCACGCCGGTCTTTCACATCGGAGGCCACGTGACTCTCATGCGGGAGTTCAACCCGGATCTCGTTTTAGAGCTGATCGAACGAGAAAAAATTACTCACTTCGGCGGGGTCGAAGCGATGTTCCGGATGATTCTTGCCAGCCCGCGCTTTGCCAAGACAGATCTGTCGAGTTTAGAGTACATCTCGTCGGCAGGCGCTCCGTGTTCAGCGGATGCGATGCGCCCCTTCTGGGAGCGGGGCATCAAGCTTACTCAGTCGTACGGGCTCACGGAGGGCGGGCCGTCGAACTTTTTCTTCGTCCCGGTGGGACGCGATATGAAAACAATAGAAGAGAAATCGCAGAGCATCGGCTTTCCGATGTTTCACTGTGATCACAAGATCGCCGATCCCACCACAGGCCAACCGGTTCCCCCGGGAGCAATCGGTGAGCTGTGGTTCCGGGGCCCGCACACGTTTGAAGGCTATCTGAACGACCCAGAGAAAACGACAAAAGTCTTAGACGGCGACGGCTGGGTGCACTCTGGAGACCTCGCTCGTCAAGACGCAGATGGTTTTGTCTATATTATGGGCCGTCTGGACAATATGTACATCTCCGGAGGCGAGAATATCTCTCCTGAAGAGATCGAGCAGGTCTTGGTCAAACACCCCGGCGTTGCCCAAGTAGCCGTGGTCGGCGTACCCGATGAGCAATGGGGCCAAGTGGGCCTCGCCGCTATTGTGCTCAAGCCGGGAGTACCCCCAGACGAGGACGAGCTGCAAAGGTTCTGCCGCGAAAATCTGGGGGGATTTCGTGTGCCCAAGTATTTCAGATTTGTCGAAGCACTGCCCTTAAGTGGTCCAGGCAAAGTCAATCGCAAGATTGTGCGAGAGAAGTTTGTAAAGGGGGAACTGTAATGCGACTCAAGGACAAAGTAGCCATCATTACCGGGGGAGCCCGCGGGATCGGGCGCGAGACCGCCTGGTGCTTTACCAAAGAAGGTGCGAAGGTTGTTGTCTCTGACGTGGATGTCACCGCGGGCGAGCAAACGGTCGCCGATATCAGAAAATCCGGCGGGACGGCGATCTTCGTGAAGACTGACGTTTCCCAACGCGTCGAAGCCCAGCACCTGGCCGATACAACCGTGCAGCACTTCGGCCGGATTGATATTTTGCTCAACAACGCTGGGATTTTGAGGGATGCCACGCTCGTGAAGATGAGCGAAGAGCAGTTCGACCAAGTTATCGCGGTGAATTTGAAGGGCACTTTCAACTGTACCCAAGCCGTGGCCCCGGTGATGATCCAGCAAGGGAGGGGAAAGATCATCAACGTCAGTTCTGTTGTCGGGCTTTACGGCAACTTTGGCCAAACGAATTACGTAGCCACCAAGGCCGGCGTCATCGGGATGACCAAAGTGTGGGCGCGCGAGTTGGGGCGCAAGGGCGTCTGCGTGAACGTTGTCGCGCCGGGGTTCATTAGCACTGAGATGGTCAAGAGCGTTCCCGAAAAAGTGATCGAGATGATGAAAGAAAAAGTCCCGTTAGGGCGCCTGGGGGACCCAAAAGAGGTGGCCAATCTCTATCTTTTCTTGGCATCGGACGAGTCGAACTATATCAACGGAGCAGTGATCAGCATAGACGGCGGCATCACCGTATAAAGAGAGGGCTATGAAGAACCGCTACGCCAGAATCATTGGGACCGGGCACTACGTGCCCGACAAGGTAGTCACGAATGCTGAGATGGACCGGAAATATCCGGAGTATTTAGCCCAAAAAGGCCAACCGGTCAGCGCCTGGCTGGAGCCTAACGTGGGCATCAAAGAGCGCCGTTTCGCTGCCTTAGAGCAGTCAGCGTCAGACTTGGCAGTAGAAGCAGCTCGACATGCCCTCACCAAAGCGAAGCTCAAACCCGAAGAGATTGATCTCTTAATCGTCGCAACCGACACGCCGGACTATCTCTCCCCAGCGACGGCCAGCGTCGTGCAGCACAAACTGGGAGCGGTGAACGCTGGGGTATTTGATGTCAACAACGCGTGTGCGGCACTCGTGACGGGGCTTATCATCGGGAGCAAATATATCATGACTGAGCCGCACTATAACACCGTGTTAGTCATCGGCACCTATGCCATGAGCAAATTTCTCAACTGGGATGACTACAAGACGGCCACAGTCTTCGCTGATGGGGCCGGGGCCATCGTGCTCCAGGTCGCTGCCAAGCCGGGGTTTTTGAGCTCCAGAATGAAGGCCGACGGCCAATATCACGATTATATGGGCATCTACGTTGGGGGGTCCTATAAGCCACCGACATGCGAGCGCCTGGAGCGAGGAGAGCACTATCTAGTCATCGCCAAGCGCTTCCCTCCGGACTTCAACGCGACCCATTGGCCCCAGCTTGTCCAAACGGTCATCAAGGACGCGGGCTACGACGTCTCTGATATAGCTCGGATCTACTTCACGCAGATCAATATCAATACGATTAGAGAAGTTATGAGAACGCTGGAGCTTCCGTTGGAGAAGACGCACTGGATCATGGACAAGTGGGGCTATGTCGGGTCCGCCTGTGTAGCCATGGCTCTCGATGATCACATTGAACGAGGCCAGGGTCCCAGGCCCGGAGATTTGGTGGTCTTCTGCGCGTCGGGCGGCGGATATGCGATGGCCACAGCAGCTTTTTTGTGGTGATCTATGCCGAAAACGCGAGTATCGGGCTTTATTACGAACTGTACAGCGCGATTGCGCCCGCACAGTGGGCGTGAGTGCGGCCACGCCTGACGTTCGCTTGGCTTTCTGAGACACCAGCATGATCGAGCAATATGTCGTTCTCGGCTTAGCCCAGGGGAGCCTCTACGCGCTGATGGCGCTGGGCATGGTCTTGATCTTCAAGACAACTGACGTCGTCAACTTCGGCCAAGCCGATATGACCATGTTCAGCGCCTATGTGGGCTTTACCCTGATGGCCGGGCTGCCCTTCTGGGCGGCGTTGCCGATAGTGATCGCTTTTGGCTTCCTGTTAGGGATCATCATCGAGCGACTGGTGTTGCGCCCGGCAAAGGATGCGCCACTGGTGAGTCTTTTGATTGTGACGCTGGGAGCTGCGCTGATGCTCAACGCCATGGCGAGCTGGATCTGGGGGTTTGATCCCAAGTCGCTGCCCTATGCCATCAGCGGTCCACCGCTTATCCTTGGGAATATCATACTGACCCGTCACGATCTGGTGATCTTCGGCACGACGGTTGCGCTCAGCTTGGGGTTCTTTGCGCTGCTGAAATTTACTAAGATCGGGACGGCGATGAGGGCAGCCGCCCAGAACAGATTAGGAGCACAATTGTTGGGCATTCCCGTTTACAGAATCAATATGTTGAGTTGGGGGCTGGGGGTGGCCCTGGGCGCTGTCGCCGGGGTGCTCATCGCGCCGCTGGTCTTTTTGGATCTGAATGTAATGATCTTCGTGATGATCAAGGGCTTTGCCGCAGCGGTCTTAGGGGGCTTCACCAGCCTGCCGGGAGCAATCGTCGGTGGCCTTTTAGTCGGGCTCTTGGAAAGCTTGCTGATCGCCGTCCCTCTGGAGTTAGCGAACCAACTCAAAGAGACGCTTGTCTTCGTTTTGATTATCGTGTTGCTGGCCGTCCGACCGCAAGGATTGCTGGGTGAACCAGTGCATCGGAGGTTTTAAGGTGCCCGCCCGTGTTTGGCTGATTTTTCTGATTTTGGCGGCCGTGCTGCTGCCCTTGAGCTTGAAGGGGTATACGGTCTATATTCTGAGCTTGGCGGGCGCGAACGTGCTTGCCGCCGTCGGGCTTAACTTACTGATGGGGTATGCTGGCCAAGTTTCGATTGGCCAAGCAGCTTTCTTGGCAATCGGTGGCTATGCCTCAGCTCTCTTGATGACTCAGCTTGGTCTGGGGTTTTGGCTCGCCTTCCCGCTGGCCGGGCTGCTGACCAGCCTTACTGGGTTTATTCTGTTCATCCCTGCCCTGCGCCTGACGGCGATCTATTTGGCGATCGCGACGCTGGGTTTTGGAGCTGCCGTACAGCAGCTCATCCCTCTGCCCTATTGGTCAGCGATTTTGGGCGGACACCAAGGGATCAAAGTCCCCCGACCCCAGATTGGGGGCTTGGTCTTCGACACGGATTTAGAGCTGTATTATCTCACGCTGGTCAGTGTTGTGGCCTTGTTAGCAATCTCTTGGAACGTGGCACGTTCGTATATAGGCCGGGCATTCATTGCCCTGCGCGACAAACCGGCGGCCGCTGAGGCGTTAGGAATCAGCCCGACACGCTATAAAGCGTACGCGTTCCTCATCAGTGCGTTCTTAACAGGCATCGCTGGCGCGCTCCAAGCGCACGTCGTAGGGCACATCAGCCCCGCAGAATTCGGACTGGGAAAATCTATAGAAATCTTTGCCATGGTGATCTTGGGGGGGATCGGGTCGCTGCCCGGTTCAGTTCTCGGTGCGGCCTTTTTGACGTTCCTGCCGCATTGGCTGGCAGGAGCAAAACAGTTCTACACGTTTGCGTATGGCGCGGCGCTCGTGCTGGTAATTATCTTCATGCCGTATGGAGTGTGGGGGTTTTGCGTACGTCTGTATTATCGGTTTCCCGTGCTGCAAAAGCTCTTTGTGAGGGGAGCTTGAAATGCTTAGCGTGCAGGATCTCTCGATGCGCTTTGGCGGGCTCAAAGCCCTGGACGGCGTCTCGTTCACCGTCAATGAAGGGGAGATCGTTGGCTTAATCGGCCCCAACGGCGCCGGTAAAACTACGGTGTTTAATCTCATCAGCCGTCTCTATGAGCCGTCGGGAGGACAGATCTGTTTTCGCGGGGAGGACCTGTTGCAGCTGCGCTCCCATCAGGTCGTCGAGCGCGGCATTTCCCGGACGTTTCAATTGCTCGGGCTCTTCCCGTATATGACCGTCTTAGAGAACTTGATGGTCGGAGAGCATCGGGACTTTCAGAGAAATCCGCTCGCGGTGGCGCTGGGGCTGCCTGGAGCTCGGCGTGAAGAACGAGATCGCAGAGCCCAAGCACACTGGCTTCTGCGGCTTCTCAACATGGATGCCCTGGCCCAAGCCCCAGTCTTCGTCCTGCCCTACGGAACCCAGAAGCTGATCGAGCTGGCGCGCGCCCTCTTAGCCCGACCTAGACTCTTATTGTTGGACGAGCCGGTCGCGGGAATGAACGTGGCCGAAAAAGCTGCCATGAGCGAGTTCATCCGGAGAATCAATCGCGATTGGAATATCACGATTCTCCTGGTCGAGCACGATATGAACGTCGTTATGGGGCTGTGTAATCGCATTATTGTCTTGAATTATGGACAGATGGTTGCTGAGGGCCGGCCCGACGAAATCCAACAGAACCGTGAAGTCATTGAAGCATATCTGGGTGAGGAGGTCGGCGTTGCTGAGGCTTGAGGGTGTTGAAGTCAGCTACGGCCCCGTTGCAGCACTACGGGGCGTCTCGCTCCAGGTGCCGGAGGGTCATATCGTCGTTGTACTAGGGGCCAACGGCGCGGGCAAGACAACTCTGCTGCGAACGATCTCTGGGCTGCTTAGGCCCACCAAAGGGCAACTGGAGTTTGTTGGCTATGATCTCAGAAAGCTTGCACCTGACCGAATTGTGCGAGCCGGGATCGTTCAAGTACCCGAAGGGCGCCAACTCTTTCCCGACTTGACCGTCAAAGAAAATCTATGGATGGGCAGTTACAGCCGTCGCGATCAGTACATCAATGAAGATTGGGAACGGGTGCTCAGTTACTTTCCTGTGTTGCGGGAGCGCCTCTCTCAAGCTGCAGGCACGCTTTCAGGAGGTGAGCAGCAAATGCTAGCCCTCGGGCGGGCGCTGATGGCTCGTCCGAAATTGCTGCTGTTAGACGAGCCCTCGCTGGGACTGGCACCGATGGCCGTGCGGTCCCTCTTTCGCTTCTTGAGAGAGCTCAACAGTCGCGAGGGCATGACGATCTTGCTAGCAGAACAGAATGCACACTTGAGCTTGAGCATTGCTCATTCAGCGTATGTACTGGAGACAGGGAAGGTTGCCTTGGAAGGACGAGCAGGAGAGTTACGGCGCGACCCGCGGGTGCAAAAACTCTATTTAGGTGCGGAGATCAGTGCGGCCTGACAGGCGTCCGTCTGTTGTTGACAAAGAAGAAAGAAGGTGCTACAATCAGCATGAGACCTGAATCACCCATCAGAAAAGGGGCCGGTGTCTATGAGTCTCCCCCAGGCACGGTACGTTTCTTGGTTTCTTTCCATCTTGTAGGAGGTGTGTCATGAAGTTCTCTCGCAGCTCTTTGCTGCTGGCGCTCTTGCTGGCAGCCGTCAGTAGTTTGGTCAGCCCCGCTCAGGGCCCCGGCACGGTCCTGTGGAAGTTCTCCACTGGGGGCTTTGCCGTCTCTTCCCCGGCCGTAGGGTCCGACGGGACAGTCTATATCGGCTCTTTTGGCAATCAGCTTCACGCCCTCAAGCCAGATGGAACCCCCCTATGGAATTTCACAGCGCGCGGGGCGATCTTTTCATCTCCAGCCATTGGAACAGATGGAACAATCTATTTCGGTTCGTTCGACAAGAACGTCTATGCGCTCAACCCGAACGGCTCACTCAAGTGGCAGTTTCCCACCGGTAGAGAGGTCTACGCTTCACCGGCGCTGGCCGCCAACGGGATGATCTACGTTGGTTCGTGGGACAAGAATCTGTACGCGCTCAACCCCGACGGCTCGCTCCAATGGAAGTTCTCCACCGGAGATAGAGTAGACTCGTCGGCGGCCATTGCTGCGGACGGAACGGTCTATGTCGGCTCTTGGGATGGAAATCTGTATGCTGTGAATCTCGAGGGCTCGCTGAAGTGGAAGTTCGAAGCGACAGATAAAGTCGTCTCCTCGCCGGCCATCGCCACAGATGGCAAGACGATCTACGTGGGGTCCGACGACGGAATGCTCTACGCCATCAAGGACGATGGCTCACTCGCTTGGAAGTTTGAGACGGGTGGCTGGGTACGCTCCTCGCCTGCTCTAGGAAGCGATGGCACGGTCTACTTTGCTTCGTATGACGGCAATCTCTATGCACTCAATGCCAATGGTTCACTCAAATGGCAGCTTCCCATCGGGGGCGGGCTCTTCTTCTCCTCCCCGGCCGTAGGAGCTGATGGGATGGTCTATATTGGCTCTGACAACGCTCAGGTTCACGCTATCTCACCGGACGGCAAACCCCAATGGCAAGCATCCACGGCAGATATGGTCTGGTCTTCCCCTATGATCGCGCCGACCGGGACGATCTATATTGGCTCGAACGACGGCTTTCTGTATGCCGTGAGCAGCAGCAGCCAGGGGCCGGCGAACTCTCCTTGGCCCTTGTTCCGGCATGATCCCTGTCGCACCGGGCGCGTTGACGGCAAGTGTTCATAAAGAGATTCCTCAAAGGAGGTTGATGGCAATGAAGAAGCTCGCACGAGTAGCGCGATGGTCCGTATTAGCCCTGACCGTGTTAGCCTTGGTCGGGAGGAGCGGAGGAGTAGGAGCTCAGCAGACACCGGGTGTGACCGCGAACGAGATCATCTTAGGAGCGTTCGTCGCTCAATCTGGGGCACTGGCCGGTGTGGGGACTCCGGTCTTCCGAGGCGCGAGTGCGTACTATAACTACGTCAATGATACACTGGGCGGCATCAACGGCCGGAAGATCAAATTTATCGCCTGCGATGACGCCTTCGACCCTACGAAGACAGTAGCTTGTGTCAAGAAGCTCGTCGAAGAAGACAAAGTCTTCGCGCTAGTCAACTCGCTCGGGACGGTTCCGCACGCGGCGGTGATGGACTATTTAGTTCAGAATAAAGTACCAGTTGTCTCCCCCCACGCCAACTACACGCCCTTCTCCAAACCGGTAAAGAACAACTATTTCGCAATTCAGCCGAATAACGAAATCTTCGGGACGGCCCTGGCACGCTATGCCGTGCAAAGGTTCAAGGCGAAAAGGGTCGCGATTCTCTACGTGGACGACGCCTTCGGCCAAGAGCTGTTGAACGCAGCTGTTGCTGAATTGAAGCGCAACAAATTGGACCCGGTTCTCACAGTACCGCACCCGGGCACGGAGACGGCTTTCCGTCCCTATGTAGTCCGTCTCCAGGGAGCCAACCCCGATGCGGTGCTCCTGCTGACGTACTTAGTCCCTTCGGCTTCCGTCTTGAAAGAGGCCGAAGCCGTCGGCTTCAAGCCCAAGTGGCTGGCCACCAATGTGCAAGCGGACATCCGCATGGTGTCGCTCGCTGGAGTTTCGGCTGTAGAGGGCTTGGTGGTCACCGGCTTCGCCGCAGACCCCGGACTGACCAACCATTCAGGCGCGGCGAAATTCCGAGCGCTCTTGCAGAAGTATTTCCCTGGGGAAGTCCCCAGCGGCTTTAGTGAGATTGCCTACGTTGGTGCCATGCAAGTTGTAGAAGGGCTTTTCCGTGCCGGGCCGAACTTGACCCGCGAGCGCTTCATTCAAGCCCTAGAGACTCTGACCAACTGGGATAGCGAAGGACTCGTGCCGCCGATCACCTACGCGCGCGAAGACCGACGTGGCATTACTATTCTCTATATGACCAAGTTCGAGAAGGGCGCGATGGTCTTTGTCGAGTCTTTCTCGGCCGATCCGTTGGCTGAGCCGGTCGGCAGGGTGAACTGTCTGATAAGCAACCTTAGCATCACAGAGTTTGACGCCGCGAAGCGCCGCGTCAAGATTGAGTGGAACTACGCTGGCGATCTCAAGAGCTTCACCATCACCTGGGGAGATGGAACACCCCAAGAGACAGTTAGTAAGGCCGAAGCTGTCCACGAGTATAAGACGGACGGCGGCTATATTGCCAAGGTCACAAGCCTCTGCGCAGACGATTCAATCTCCCAGACGCTCAAGATCAACATCTTACAATAATAGATCGTACAGGCAGACCGGCAAGGGCGGGGAGCCCCGCCCTTCTCTGTGGGGTGTGGCGTGAGCGTGAGCTTGGTATAATGTCGACGATCCAGAATGTCTCAAGACTTCTTTGCCAAAGCGCACGAGCTGAGCAGCGAGCCCTTCGCCGTTGCGACCGTCGTCAAAATAGAGGGCTCATCATCAGCCAAGCCCGGCGCGAAAGCGATCATCTCCCACAAGGGCGAAATGCTCTTTGGCTGGATCGGCGGCGGTTGCGCCGAAGCGCTCGCAGCCTCGACGGCGTTAGAGTGCTTGAAAGACGGGCAGCCTCGAATTCTTGAAATAGACTTGACTGATGAAGTTCTGGGTACAGGGATGCCTTGCGGCGGCAAGATGTATGTCTATATCGAGCCCTCTTTGCCCAAGCCTCATCTTTTGATAGTCGGCCATGGAAAGATCGCTGAGAGCTTAGCCCGGTTTGCCCAGATTTTGAGCTTTCGCATTACAGTAGACGATCCCACGGCGACGAGCGAAAGATTCACGGGCTGTCAAGTGGTCACCGATGATTTCGATTTCAGCAAGCTCGCGATCACTCCGCAGACGTTCGTGGTGATCGCGACCCAGCACAAGTCTGATCACCTATCTATCAAGAGCGCCTTGGAGAAGGGGGCACGCTATATTGCTCTGATCGCCAGCCGCAAGCGTGCTGGACTCGTGTTAGAGTATTTACGCGAGTACGGGTTTTCTGAAGAGCAGCTCAGCGTCATCCGTTCGCCGGCGGGTTTAGACTTAAAAGCTGTCACGCCCGAGGAGATCGCGCTCAGTATTATCAGTGAGATCGTTGCCGTGCGCCGGGGCGGGACGGGAGAGCCGCTGAGCACAACCAGGAGGAATCTATGTACCAACAGCGTCTGAGTATCGCAACGCTGCTCGCTCTTGTCTTTCTCTGGAGCACCGTCGCGCTGGCCAACCCCATCGTCGAGGGTGACTGGGTTCGCTACGAGACCGAGAGATTTTTCGTCTATCTCTGGAAGGATGTCCCGCCAGAGAGATTAGCTCTCGGCAGCCCCGACCCGCTCCAAGCCAAGTTGGATGAGATCGCGCTCTCCCTTGAAGCTGATCTGCGGAGCATTGAGACTACACTGCAGCTCCCCTACTCTGCTCAACAGCACGGCAAGATCGCCGTCTTTATCTATGCTTCGTTGGAAGATTACCAGCAAAAGACCCGCTGCTTTCTCTGTGCGGCGCACGTGACTTCTCTGCCCAGTACCCCCGAAGTCCAAGCGCTGGCTTTGATGGGACAGCTCAATCGCTACGCGATCTACGCTCACTTGGACAATACTCCCCGAGGGCTAGGGGGACTAAGTATTGGGCTGCCCCAAGAAGTCATCCCTCATGAGCTGACGCACGTCATAGACTTGACGTTGATCGGTGGAGCAAAGCCAATCACGCTGCGCGAAGGCTTAGCCGTTTACGTCTCCTCTAAGGCCGACACGGTGCCCGATGCAGACCAATTCAATCTCACGGATCAGCACCTCCGGCTCTTCGCCGAGAGCGACACGCCCGATCTGCTGAGCTACCTGACGGGTTGCTCCTCCCGGCGTTTTCTCTATAGCGTTGGCAGCAGCTTTATACACTTCTTCGTAGCACAAGCGGGCGTGACGCAGTTTTTGGAGTTCTACCGCCTCTTAGAAGGGGAACGACTGCCGTCGTCGCTCTGCTCGTATGGGTTTTCACTGGAGCAGCTCGATCGGCTCTTTCAGCAAATTCTAAAAATGTCTCTCGATGAAGTCCGCCAAGCATATCTCGGTCGGCTGCAAGCCACAGAGATCACCGAAGAGGGCCAACGCTCCTTCGATTTTGCGATGGACCAAGTCTTCAACAGAGCAGTCTATCTCCAACCGTTGATCATCGAAGGGAAAGAGATAGAAAGAATAGCACGCGAGGTCTGGTCGGAGCGGCGCTTCAACGCGGAGAAGGCCGCGTATGTGACAGAGTATATCTCTCGTCGCAGTAACTATGCAGCCGATGCCGAACGCGTCGCCGGAGCCATCAAGAATTTCGACCGAGTGCGGAGCTTTGTCAGCAGCTATATCGATGATCCGGCGACGCGCTCTCAGGTCGAGATGCAGCTGCGCGAGCTAGAACAGCTTGCTACCGAAGGGCGCTACGAGGAGTTCAAAGAGAGCTTCATTGAGCTGGTCTTTCAGTACGTGACGTGGCGCAGGGAGCTTTCAGCAAGAGCCCGGCACGGCCCATAAAGGCCGTGCGGGCCGACCCGAGACGCCATCCTTGCACCTCCTCCACGTCAAGGCTCCTCCCGGCAGGGATGGTCATCGTCACCACGGGGCGACCCGCCAGGAAGCCCCGACGCGATTATCTTGATCTGATCAAAATTCCCAAAGTCTGCCAGATCGAGGTGCACGTCAGTGGACTGGAGTAGCATGGGAAGATCTCTCGTGTTCCAGCCTGCGGTATCTGCCGAGGGCCCGCTGCCCCAGCGGAAGGCGCGAAAGTCGCGCATATCTACTTCCAGCGCCACGGATTGAGCCCGCTGGGAGTGTCTGAGGAGTTGTCTTTGACAAGGGGGGTCTTGGGCGTTGCTGGGTGCAGGGATGATGGCGATGAGAAAAACTCCTGTTGCAGGCTCATTGGAGTGGAGCCCGCTCGACAGCAGAAAAGACAAGAACAGCAGGCGCGGCGTGCGAACCATCCCGCCTGATTATAGCGGGGTCACGATAGGTTGTGAAGAGGCGGGAGTTGATTTTCATCCTTGGAGCAGATAGCATAGCACGTGGGTCAAAACCAGCACTTGCGCAAGATTATCGCAAGTTTGGAAGAGCAAATTCGTGAACATCAGGAGAAGATCACTCAAGAGTTGCAAAAGCCCCATCCCACCTGGAGGGATATTGATCACTGGCGCAAGGAGATTTATACATGGGAGATACGTCGAGATCGGTTGTTGAATCGGCTCTATCGCAGGCGTCGCCGGAGGTGAACCAGATTTGCCCCAGAAAACGAAGGTGAGGGAGACAGTGACTTCTAGCCCTCATTTGAAATCGAAGCTGAAGGAAATAGCTCAAGAGTCAGAGAGGGTCTTGGATTTGATGCGCCGACTGCCGAAGCTTTCAGTGAGAGAGCAGCAAGAGCTAGAGCCTGATCTGTACGTGGCGTTCGTCGTCTTGCAAGCGAAGATCACTTCGGCATTACGCGAGTGGGATCGCGTTGTAGATGAAGAGTTGGCCGAAGACTGATAGACTCTCACCTTGCCCTCCTCCGTCTGAACGCCAGGAGAAGACCTTCTATCAATTAAACTCTTTTCTGAGGCGCGCCAGCAACTGTTGGTGGCGCTTCTCTTTGGGGATATAGACCGTCAGTTGCCAGGGCG
>FWWM01003688.1_pt1 | contig 37541 bp, 29 predicted proteins | sample 2228351 | NCBI WGS metagenome assembly FWWM01 (sample SAMEA103939774, study PRJEB20133) | metagenome
CTCTTACAAAGCAGTATGTCTATGCTTGCTCAAGCTAACGCTCAACCACAAAACGTATTGCAATTGTTAAGATAATAGCTTTTTTCACTGGGCGGGTTCGCCCGCCTGTTTTTCGGAAAACAATAAGCCCGCACATATATTTACGAAGGTTTCGACTGGTTGGTTACAGAAAAAAGGACTAAACCACACAAGGAGGTGTATTAGGTATGAGGATTAACAACAACGTAAACGCATTGAACAGCTGGAGAAACATCACGATGACCAACATGGGTATGAGCAAGACACTTGAAAGACTTTCATCTGGTTTAAGAATCAACAGAGCTGGAGACGACGCAGCAGGACTTGCAATTAGTGAAAAGATGAGAGGTCAAATCAAAGGTCTAAATATGGCAATCAAAAACTCACAAGACGCCATCTCTCTCATCCAAACAGCTGAAGGAGCACTCACAGAAGTTCACTCTATTCTTCAAAGAATGAGAGAACTTGGAGTTCAAGCGGCAACAGACACGAACACAAACGTTGATAGAAACCAAATCCAAGCAGAACTTGATCAACTCAGAGAAGAGATTGACAGAATCGCAAGGACAACAGAATTCAACACAAAGAAACTATTGGATGGAAAGTTGGAAGGTTTCAGATTCACCCCAGATGCAAAAGTTGTTACCGGTGGAAATGTAGACGTAAAATTAGCAGCTATATCATCACAAGCTTCCGAAGGAACATATGTTATAGAAGTTGGTCAATTTAGTTCAACTGTTACTACGCAGATACAAGTAAGAGTAACCTATATAGGTTCCAGTGGAGCAGTAGTTACTACTTCAATAGGAACTATTGGTGATGGTTCAATATCTGTAGGTAATATATCATTTACATGGAATGCTGCACAATTCAGCATATCCCAATTTGGAGGAGCATTACCACAAGAAGCAGTTATAGACAGTGCGGTTGTAAGAGTTGAAGGAGTATCAACAGGAAATCAACAACTCACATTCCAAATCGGTTCAAACGAAGGGCACAATATGATTGCTGGTATTGATAATATGAGTGCAGCAGCTCTTGGACTTTCAACATCAACATTGAAAGTAACAGGAAATACAGAAGTAGCAGCACAAGGAAAAGCGGAAAGAACGATAATGGTAGTAGATGCAGCAATACACAAGGTAAGTACAGCAAGAGCAGCGCTTGGTGCAATTCAGAACAGATTAGAACACACGATATCAAACCTTGGGGTAGCGGCAGAGAACTTAACAGCAGCAGAAAGCCGAATAAGAGATGCGGATATGGCGAAAGAAATGATGGAATTCACAAAACAACAGATACTCTTACAAAGCAGTATGTCTATGCTTGCTCAAGCTAACGCTCAACCACAAAACGTATTGCAATTGTTAAGATAATAGCTTTTTTCACTGGGCAGGTTAGCCCACTCATTTAACGGAATTTCGACTGGTTTTGTTTTTGCCCGCTTGAACGACTGGTTGGCTTTTAAGCAAAATAATAAGTTCAACATAAAAGGTGGTCGCAAGACCGCCTTTTTCTGGTTTAATAGGATTTGAGTTTTTGGAAAAAGAAATGTATAATAGATAGGAAAAATATTGAAAACATTGGGGGTAAATTACTATGGAACGAGAAAATCTTTTAAGTGTTGCAATGATTGTAAAAGATGAAGAAAACAACATTGAAAGAGCATTGTCAAGTATAAAACCGTATGTTGATGAAATAATTGTTGTAGATACCGGGTCTACCGATAGAACGGTTGAACTTGCAAGAAAATACACAGATAAAATCTATTTCCACGAATGGAAAAACGATTTTTCCGAAGCAAGAAACAACTCACTCAAATATCCTACCTGCGAATGGGTTCTAATATATGATGCTGATGAAGAGGTAAGAGAAGACTTTACAGGTATTCGAGAATTTCTTCAATCTCTTCCAAAAGATGTGAACACAGTGTATTTACCGACCATTAGTTATCTTGACTGGAGTTTAAGAAAAACCGAAATAGCTAGTACCGCAAGAATATTTAGAAACGGAACTGTTTATTATGAAAGTATAATCCATAATCAACCAATATACAAAGGAAAAGTTATCGAAGCACCTTTTAAACTTTACCATTACGGATACATCTGGACAAGAAAACTTGCCAAACAGAAGTACGAAAGAACAAGAAACATGTTAGTCAAAACTATTAAAGAAAATCCTAATATGTCTGGTTCTCAAAAAATGTACTATCTCGTCCAGTTATACAAATCTGAGTCTTTAAGCCCAGATAAAACAAATATGTACAAGGTTGCTAATGAAATAGTAGATTTATTTAATCAAATGACCTCAAAAAACTCTAAGATCGAAATTCCACCAATAATTTTCGAATTTTTCTTTGTACACGGTTTTCTACTAATGAACCACGGATATATTCAAAAAGCTGAAAAGTTCTTTAACTATCTGTCTTTATCTTTCAAAATTAACAACCCAGATGCATATTACGCATATCTTGCGTTATCTGAACAAAAAGGGGACTTTGATGGTGTTATCGGATATGGTGAAAAGTTTATAAAGTACGTATATGAAGCTCTTGAAAAACCTGAGAACTATAAATGGACGATTGTTTCTATAAAATACATTGCAAGTGGTTACGCACTGCTTGCAAAAGCTTATTTAAAAAAAGAAAATTTTGAGAAGTTCAAGTCTAATTACCTTAAAGCTCTTGAATGGCTTCCAAAAACAAATGAAAATTACCAACGAGTTCTTTTCAGTCCGTTTGTGGAAGACTTAATAAAAATTGAAGATAAATCCAAAGTAAAGGATATAGTCCAAGAAATGATAAAGTTTTTATACAACAACAAACTGAAATACGATCCTATGTGGGAACTCATATATGCATATAAAGATTATCTGATAGAAATTGATCGAAGTATCTTAGAAAGCCTTGCAGAAACAAGATTCCAAAAACTTTTTTTAAAAAGACTTTACGAGAACAAAGATACATTATCAGAATATATCTTTGGAAACGAACCAAAGAAATTTGTCTATAAAAATGGTGTAGGTTCATTGATTCTCTACTTTGACTTTTTAGCTGATATGAATAATCCTCCTCAAACACTCAAGTTTTTGTCTAATTTTAAAGATGATGAAGAATATACTATTAGTGGAGTAGCAAACGCACTGATTGGGGATGTTTACTTAAAACTTGGGAACTTTAAATTAGCTTTTGAATATTATAAAAAAGCATTAGAAAAATTACCGGAAATTCACACTTTTCTGAAACCTGTCTTAGACGATCTCAAAACAAGGCTTGACAATGACATAGATGGTTGTTTTGAAGAATTGAAGAAATTCTACAAATCCTGGTCAGAACTTCCTGTTGAGTTTTCAAACATTTTTCCAAAAAATGAACTCGAAAAATTGTACTTGCTAAGCGACACAGACTTAGCAAAATACATTAGTGCTATATATCTTTCAGATAAAGACAAAAGCCTTGCTGAAACACTTCTAAAATCTGTTGCTTCCAAGGACAAATTCGAATTCTACGAACACCGACTTGCAAAAATTTACGAAGAAATACCAGAAAAATTCAAAGAAGGTTTTGAACTCCATCTCGACTCTTTAAAAAGAAACCCAAAACTTGCAGACCTAAAACTCGGAAAATACGAATTTACAGGTTACTATGATGTTGAAAATACACCGGTTCCAAATTTTTCAAAAGTAATCTGGATAGGTAATATTTCTCAACATTTCTCACCACTTGGAATAATACACCCAATCAGGGCTTGGGAAAAGAAAGATGAGGGATTCTACATAGCTTATCCAAAACCAACAGAAGAAGCAATAAATTTGTATCTAAAAAGGAAAAAGGAACTAAAAATCGATGATGAGATAGAAAAACTTGAAATTGAAAAAGTAGTGAATCTAATTTTAGATCTTAATGAACCTGAAATATTTTTAGATGGTGGCCCCGAAGAACTAAAAAGAATTCTTAAAGAATTCGGTATTGAAGCCACTGAGAAAGCCGATACAGTCGTTTCCTTCAACCTTGTAAACTTGAAAGAAGATTTATCGAAAGAGCTTAAAAAATACAAGAAAGCAGTTCTATTCTACTACGTTTCAGATTTTCAAGAAAGAAAAGATTATGTTCTATCGTATCCACTAATAACGGTTATAAAATTTTCAAGTTACTTGAAACAGGAGTTAGAGGAAATGGATTATCTAGTAAATGCAGAGCTTGTGATCAACAAATCTTTAAGAACTATTATAATATCTCGAAAATTATAGTTAATCTAATAAAAACCAAAGAAACAATCAAAACATAATTTTATTTGGAGGTACATATATGGAAAACATTTATAAAGACCTCGTCGATAAAACTATTGCAAATATAGACACACTTTTTAAATATACACTTTCTTTTAGAAATGTGCCTATGCTTTTACCAATCAGGAATATTTTACTAAGAGCGGTTCTAAGGAAAATTTTTCCTTTTGAAAAGCCAAATAATGTTGAAACTCAAGAGTTTACAATCGCTTTGTTTACCAAAAGCCCCTTTTATTCAGTAAATAAAGAATTCAAATTTTTATTCTTTACAAATAATATAGATAACAAAGACGTAGTGAATGGAAAATATTTAGATGTTATTCACGATTATTTCGCTTTGATATACGAAGAAGATTCAATAATTATCCAAGATTCCAACCAAAAAAATCTACGTGAACCGAGATTTTTTAAAAACGTTTGCTACAATGACTATATTGAATACAAAGTTTCAGATATAGTAAAAACGAAATTTTTATCGTATGAAGATGAGAAAAAAATTGTTCACTTTTGCGATGAAACACAGAAATTATTTTCCGAATTATCAAAAGCAGATATTCAAAAATTTATGAGTTTGCTTGCACAATTCACAATAAAACTCCCTGTATACTATGATGAATATACGAGGCTATATGAAAAAATAAATCCATCAGTTTTGTTTTTAACTGAAGCAAGTTACGGTATACATGTTCACAAGCTTATTGTAGCAAAAGATTTATCGATACCGGTAGTTGAGTTTCAACACGGGATGATAGCTCTTACTGAACCTGCCTATAATTACTCGCTCTCGATTATAAAATCAAATGATTACAGCAGATTCTTTCCTGACTACTTTCTTACTTTTGGAGAATTTTGGAATACACAGATAAGAATTTCGTCAAAAACAAGAGTAATAGGATGTCCACATTTAACGGAAAAGATTAAAAAAATCAATGAAATGCCATTATTGGATACTTCTAAAAGAAAAATTCTTATTGTTTCACAATGGACTCATACAAGTATTTTCGTGAAAATCGCTCAAGAATTAGCACAAAAACTTAGTGGAGACGAGTATGAAATTATTTTTAGACCTCATCCTAACGAAACTGGTTCTAAGAATTTATATGAACACTTGAAAAACCTTAAAAACATTACTATTGACGAATCTAGCGATATTTTAGATCTTTTACACAAATCACAAATTGTTGTGTCTTGTTTTTCAACTGTAATCTTTGAATCACTTGCGTTCGGAAAGATTCCTTTAATATTCGATGATGTTTGGTCTAATATCTACATTCCTAAGAATATAGGAATTAGGTTTAAAAATATTCAAGAACTCATAGAAATAATAAAGAATTCGAGTGAATTAAAACTAAGAAATGATTTCGATATTTCTTACTATTGGGAATCAAATTGGAGAAAAAATTATGTAGATTTTATAGAAAATGAACTTCGCATTGATGTTTGAACATAAATTTTTAGAGAAAAGTTTACTGGATGAAAGGATGAGATAAAGTGAATTTAGAGACTGCTAAGAGTACTATAATAAATTTGATAAACGAAAATCGATTGAAAGAAGCTGAAGAGTTCTTGATAGAACAAGAGCAGTTGTTCTTTTCTCTTCCGGAGAAATATACTTTCCGTGGTGTTATTGAATATTCAAAGGGGAACGTTGAATTAGCTTTAATTTATTTTTTGAGGGGTGTTCAGCTTTATGAGAATGACTTCTTTCTCAACTATAATTTAGCTTATGTTTCAGAACAATTATCCGAATTAGAAATTTCAAGAAAATATTACGCTAAATCAATTTCTTTAAATATTGACGAAGAAACAAAAAAAGAATTGAAGAATAAATTACACAATTTTAAACAGGAATTTATTACAAAATCGGAATCACCTTCCAAAATATTTGTATTTCTCAGAAAAAACAATTATGACTACCTGTACTACACATTAAACACAATACTGTCTTACTATGGATTTCAATTACATTTTGTACAAAATGCTCAGTTATTAAATTTTGAGGCTTTTAAACAGCTAAGTGATAATTCACCATTTATAATTTCTGAATTCATAAACGATTCGATAGTAAAATTGTCTGAATATCTTGCAACTAAAAAGAAAAGTTTATTAATACTAGTCAGTAGTGAAAATGTTTCAGAAATAGCAAACGAACTGAATAAATTGGTGTCTGACTTTGTTTTGCTATTGATCAGTCAAAGTTACACAGAAGCTATTAGTACGTTCCAATTGAAATACGATTTGATAATTGTTCCCAGTATAATACTTCCTGAAGAATTTATGCTTAACACAAAAAAAGATGAGAAAAAAATCGCTGTCTTCTACGACCCCGAAAGTGTTTCAAGTGTGCTTAATGCAATAGAGATAATTTATTTACTAAGCGATTTAGATAAAGAATTCAAATTTTATTTATCTGGATACCCGAGAAACTCAGTTTTGAGTATCACTATGGGCGCTGCACTTAATAATTTAATAAATTCTGTTAAGCTTTTTATTAGAGATATTTCCTTCTCAGAAATCAACAGCTGGTTGGATGATAAAGGTTTAGTTATATCAACAAAGAATTTGCAAAAAGGTTATGAACATATTTACGCAACTCTGTCAAAAGGTATTAAGCCTTTGATAATGATTTACAAAACAGAAAAGTATCCAGAATATTTGAAAAAATTCGCTTTTACAAAAAATAATGAACTAATTAAGATTCTGACGGAAGAAAAAGTCTCGCAAATTGAATACAGAAAAATCGTTCAAGAACAATTAGTTGTCGATACGAAATATATTTCAGAACTGCGTAGTAAAATAAAAAGTTTATTGTAACCAATTTGTACATGCTTTCATAATGATAAAAATCTTCTTTGCATTGTAATTTTAACGAGGTGAACCAACTTGTTTTTGTTTTCTGATGAGGAAAAACTACTAAATATTGTTAAAAGAGAAAGACAGCTTTTCCAAAAAGATTTACTGATATCAAATAAAATCCTTGAAAATGAAATTAAAAACTCGACCTTTTTAGTTATAGGCGGTGCTGGAAGTATTGGTAGTGCTGTTGTAAAAGAGATATTTGTAAGAAACCCGAAAAAACTGCACGTTGTAGATATAAATGAAAATGGCCTTGCGGAACTGGTTAGAGATATAAGAAGTTCATATGGATATATTGAAGGCGAATTTAAGACATTCATCTTAGATGTTCTTAGTGATGTATTCGACAAGTTCTTTGAAGCGAATAAACCGTACGATTATATTCTAAACTTTTCAGCACTGAAACATGTCAGAAGCGAGAAAGATCCTTTTACATTGATGAGGATGATTGATGTAAACATATTTGCGACGATAAAAACCTTAGAATTAGCAAGAAAAACGAATGCTAAGAAATATTTCTGTGTATCCACAGACAAAGCAACGAATCCTGTTAATATGATGGGAGCATCAAAAAGAATAATGGAACACTTTCTTCTAAAATACTCAGAGTGGCAAACAGTTTCAACTGCAAGATTTGCAAATGTTGCCTTCAGTCAAGGAAGTCTTTTAGAATCGTGGATTTTTAGATTGCAAAAAGGACAACCCATAGTTGCTCCAAAAAATATCCGAAGATATTTTGTCACTCAGAAAGAATCAGGAATCCTCTGTCTTATGAGCATAATTTTAGGAGAGAACCGAGAAATCTTTTTCCCAAAACTTTCAGAAGAGAATTTAATTCCATTAACTGAAGTTGCATTGCGTTTTGTTGAAATAGCCGGATATCAACCTGTTGTATTTGAAAGTGAAGAAGAATCTCGAAAATATGCTACTATACTACCTGACGAAGGAAAATACGCTTGCTATTTTTCAGAGAGCGATACAACCGGTGAAAAAGAATACGAAGAATTTTTCACAGAAAATGAAGAAATTAACTTAGATAGGTTTAGAGATATTGGTATAGTCAAGCTGAAATTAGATATTAATGAAGAGAAACTTGAAAGTTTTGAAAGAACAATAAAACATCTAAAGACTACAGGATGGACGAAAAAGGACTTAGTAGAACTTTTTGAAGCACTTCTTCCAGATTTCAAGTTATTGGAAAGGGGAAAGTATTTAGATGATAAGATGTGATTTTGAAGAAAGGAATTTATATAATACTCGTTGAGTTTATAAGAATTTCAGAGGAAATTTTATCTACACGAAAATATAATTCTCAAAATGGAGTGATATGGAAGTGAAAGAAAGGATAGTAATAGTTGGTGGTGGAGGGCATTCCAAGGTACTTATTGGATTAATAAAAAAGCTTTCGAGATTTGAAATAGTTGGAATTCTTGATCCAAATTTACAGCTGGTAGTTTCTGTTCTTGGTGTGAATGTAATTGGTTCCGATGAACTTTTGGAAGATTTATTTAATGAAGGAGTTCAAAATGCTTGTATAGCGGTAGGGGGGTTAAGAAATTTTGTTCTGAGGCAAGAGCTTTTTGAAAAATGCAAAAAGATTGGATTTAATATCCCACCATTAGTTGATCCATCAGCTATAGTGGATGATAGTGTCATTTTAAAAGAAGGAGTTCAAATAATTGCGGGTTGTATAGTTCAGCCAGGCACTATTATTGAGGAAAACACAATAGTTAATACCGGAGCAATAATTGAACATGATTGTTTTATTGGAAAAAATTCTTTTGTGGGTCCAAAAGCTGTAGTAGCGGGAAGATGCATAATAGGGGATAACACTTTTATTGGAGTTGGAGCTACGATAATTGATGGTATAAAAATTGGCAGAAACGTGGTTGTAGGAGCTGGTGCAGTTGTTGTTAAAGATGTAGAGAATGGAAAAATAGTTAAGGGGGTACCAGCAAAATGAAAACATTCATAATTGCTGAAGCTGGGGTGAATCATAACGGCGATATTAGTCTTGCATATAAGTTGATAGACGTTGCAAGTGAGTGTGGTGCAGATGCTATCAAATTTCAAACGTTTAAAGCTGAAAATCTAGTAACTATTGTTGCAGATATGGCAGAGTATCAAAAAAATAAAGTATCAGAAAAATCACAATACGAGATGCTAAAAAAACTCGAGATTAGTTTTAATGACTTTTTGAAACTTAAAGAATATGCCGAATCAAAGAACTTAGTTTTCATATCAACGCCTTTCGATCTGGAAAGCACAGATTTTCTTAATTCAATTGGTTTAGAAATATTTAAGATAGCATCAGGAGAGATAACTAACTACCCTCTCTTAAGAAAAATTGGAGGATTTGGGAAAAAAATAATACTTTCAACAGGAATGGCAAATCTTGGAGAGATTGAGTCTGCTTTAGAGGTTTTGGAAAAATTCGGTGCAAAGAGAGAAAATATAACAGTAGTGCATTGCACCACAGAATATCCTGCACCAGTTGAGGAAGTTAACCTTAAAGCAATGTTGACAATAAAAGAAGCTTTTAAAGTGAACGTTGGTTATTCTGATCACACAGATGGTATAGAAATACCAATTGCAGCGGTTGCTTTAGGAGCTCGTGTTATAGAAAAACATTTTACATTAGACAGAAACTTACCTGGACCTGATCACATGGCATCCCTCGAACCCATAGAGTTTAAGGCAATGGTTCAAGCAATAAGAAACGTAGAAAAAGCGTTGGGAGATGGGATTAAAAAACCTGGACCAACTGAGAGAAAAAATATCACTGTGGTTCGGAAAAGTATTGTTGCTTCAAGGAAGATTTTAAAAGGTGAGAGATTTACGGAGGAAAATCTCACAGTGAAAAGACCTGCAAACGGTATAAGTCCGATGAGATGGGAAGAAATAATTGGTAAGACCTCGCCGAGAGACTTTGAACCAGATGAGGTGATAAAATTTTGAAGAAAAAGGTGTGCGTTTTTACTGGGACACGTGCGGAATATGGTTTACTCAAACCTTTAATAGATGAAATGAAAAAAGACGATTTTTTTGAAGTTCAAGTTCTGGTGTCAGGTAGTCATCTGTCACCTGAATTTGGATTAACTTATCAAGAGATAGAGAAAGATGGGATAAAAATTGATGAAAAGGTAGAAATGATTTTGAGCGCTGATACACCGACAGCGGTATGTAAATCAATAGGGCTTGGACTTATAGGTTATGCGGATGCACTTAAACGACTTGAACCAGATATTTCTATAGTGCTTGGAGACAGATTTGAAGCTCTTGCGTTTGCGATAGCTAGTTATGTCAATAGAATACCAATAGCCCATTTACACGGTGGTGAAATTACCTCAGGTTCAATAGATGAAGGCTTTAGACATTCTATTACGAAACTTTCCTATTTACATTTTGTATCAACAGATGTTTACAGAAAAAGAGTGATACAGATGGGAGAAGAACCTGAAAGGGTTTTTGTAGTAGGAGCACTTGGAATAGACAATATTGTCCGAACAAAACTTTTAACACGAGAAGAAATTGAAAAAATGTTGGGTTTCAGATTCAAAAGAAGAAATTTTTTAGTAACCTTTCATCCAGAAACTTCCGAAATAGGTAAAACTCGAAAGAATTTTGAAGAGTTGTTGAAAGCAATTGAAGAGTTTATAAAAAATGATAATGAAAGCTTTTTTATTTTCACAAAAGCAAATGCTGATTACGAAGGAAGGATTATAAACGCGATGATTGAAAGATTTGTAGAAGCGAATAAGGAGAACACAGTTTGCTTTGCCTCTCTTGGAAGGGTTTTATATTTATCAACGATGAAACAGGTTGATGCAATTGTTGGAAATAGTTCAAGTGGTATAATAGAGGCCCCAACTTTTAAGATAGCAACAATTAACATTGGAGATAGGCAAAGCGGACGTATAAAGGCTGAAAGTGTTGTTGATTGTGAACCGCAGAAAGAAAAGATAGTCGAAAGTTTTGAGAATGTTTTATCAAAAGAGTTCAGAAATAAGCTTAAGAGTGTTAAGAATCCGTATGGAGATGGAAATAGTGCGGTTAAAATAATAAATATTCTTAAAGACATTATTTCAAAAAAACTAGAAACCCCTGGTGTTAGAAAGCAATTTTATGATATATCTTTTTGAAAATATCTTTTGGATTCAAATGATAGTGACATTCTTTATAGACAGAATATTATTTATCATAAAAAGCTTTGTAAAAAATAGTATAATTTTTGGGGTTTGGAGGTGATCTTTTTATGAAAGTATTATTTGTTGTTTATGATAATGAATCATACATAAGTTGGTTTCCTCAAGGCATAGCTTATCTTGCTTCTGCAATTAAAAAAGCTGGTCATGAAGCTGTTATATATAATCAGGATGTTTACCACTTTCCAGAAGAGCATTTAACAGATTATTTGAATAGAAATCATTTCGACGCTGTTGTAGTAAGTGTTGTAGGAGGTTATTATCAGTATAGAAAGTTATTAAAAATCTCAGAAGCAATAAACAATTCAACCAATCGGCCTCTTTTTTTGATAGGTGGACATGGTCCGGCACCTGAACCAGAGTATTTTCTAAAAAAGACTGGAGCAGATATAGTAGGGATTGGCGAAGGCGAAAGAACAATCGTTGAAATTCTTGAATATGCTGAAGGAAAAAGACCTCTTGAAAGTATAAAAGGGATTGCATACATAAATAATGGTATTTTGGTTAAAACTCCTGAACGTGAATTAATTAAAGATCTTGATTCTATTCCTTTTCCTTCATATGAGCTTTTTCCTATGGAACACTATGTACTTTTAAGAGCACCGAATATAGGACATACAGAGAGAGCAATTCCGATTCTATCTGGTAGAGGTTGTACTTTCAAATGTAATTTTTGTTACAGATTAGACAAAGGTTATAGACCAAGGAGTGTAGAAGGAATAATAGAAGAAATAAGACTTTTACAAAAAGATTATAGGGTCTCATACTTTTTATTTTCTGATGAGCTCTTAATGGCTTCGGAAAAAAGAACCGTCGAAATTTGCGAAGGGTTTCTTAAAGCAGGCCTAAAAATAAAATGGTCTTGTAATGGTAGACTTAACTATGCAAAGCCTGAAATACTAAAAGTAATGAAAAAAGCTGGTTGTGTTTTCATTAACTACGGTATCGAAGCGGTCGATGATATTGTCTTAAAAAATATGAATAAACACCTTACAGTAAAACAAATTATCGAAGGGGTTGAAAACACATTGAAAGTTGGTATAAGTCCTGGACTTAATATAATCTGGGGGAACATTGGGGATAGTATAGAAACATTGGTAAAAGATGTGAGATTTCTTTTAAAATATGACGACCAAGCTCAACTAAGAACAATAAGACCAGTGACTCCATATCCAGGATCTCCACTGTACTACTATGCGATAGAAAAAGGGTTACTAAATGGAGTAGAAGATTTTTATGAAAACAAGCACACAAATTCAGACCTACTTACTGTTAATTTCACTGATTTGAGTGACGAAAAGTTTTATAAAGCACTAAGATTAGCAAATAGAATTCTTGTAAAAAACTATTTCCGTAAAGTACAAAAAAGATATTTCGACAGTATAGATGATCTTTATTTAAATAGAACAACAAATTTTAGGGGGTTTAGACATACCTAAAAAGTTCTGATTAGGAGATTGGTTCAACGGTATTGTAATGATTTTAGATGAAATATAGAATGAGTTTGGTTACAATTATATTCACACATCCAGAAGTTCTTGTGATTTAGGAGGCGGTGTGGATGTACAAAGGAAAAAAATTTTTAGCTGTGATAACTGCACGTGGAGGAAGTAAGGGGCTGCCAAGAAAGAATATTCGAGAACTGTGTGGAAAACCTTTGATAGCTTGGACAATAGAACAAGCGAAAAACTCGAAATACCTGGACAGAGCTATTGTGAGTACTGATGATGAAGAAATAGCCGAGATATCAAAAAAATATGGAGGAGACGTTCCTTTTTTGAGACCTAAGGAGTTGGCTCTTGATACTACGTCGAGCATAGATGTTTTACAACATATAGTTGATTTTTTGCATAAGATTGGTGAAAGGTACGACTATGTTATGCTTTTGCAGCCTACATCCCCGTTGAGGAAAGAAGAAGATATAGACAATTCAATAAGACTTCTAATAGATAACGAAGACAAAGCTGACAGCCTCGTATCTATGGGAGAAGTAAAGCATGAACATCCGATTTTTTTGTACAGATTAGATGATACGGGATACATAACACCATTTATTGATAAGAGTGATATTGTAAATAGAAGACAAGATATACGGGAAAAAGTTTATTTTTCATACGGTATGATATATATTTCCAAAATTGATAAACTTTTTGAAGAGAACACATTTTATCAAAAAAAGACAATACCATACCTAATAGAAAGATGGCAGTGCTATGATATAGATGATATCTACGATTTTCTGTGTGTAGAAGCTATTATGAAGAGTATACATATACTTGGTGGTGAAGAAGTTTGAAAAAAGAGAATTTTGATAATTTTTTGATTGAAAGCACGAAGCCGGTACGCGAAGCAATGAAAAAGATAAATAAAAACCAGCGAAAAATAGTGTTTGTTGTTGATAACAACGACATACTTGTTGGCACAGTATCAGATGGAGACATACGAAGGTATCTAATGAAAAATAAAAAAATAGACGGTGTGAGTATCATAGAAATCTGTAATAGAAACCCCGTTTCAGCAAATAGTGGTATGACCGATAAAGAAATTAAAGAGCTTATGATTGAACATTCAGTGAATGAAATTCCTATTTTAACTAAAGAAAGCAAGGTAGTTGGAATTGCAATAGCAACTGAATTTAGTCAATCAGTACGTAGGATATTACGAGATAGACCTGATGTAACAACAGTAATAATGGCAGGAGGATTTGGGAAAAGATTGCAACCATTCACTAATGTTTTTCCAAAGCCTATGATTCCTGTAGGAAACAAGACAATAATTGAGCATATTATAGATAAGCTTCAGGAATACAACATAGATGAATTTTATGTATCATTAGGTTATAAACACAATATTGTGCGCTCATACTTAAAAGAGGTTTATAGAAGTAAAAGTCCTAAGATTCGATATTTAATTGAAAAACAACCACTAGGAACAGCAGGTTCTTTAACTTTCCTCAAAGAGAAAATAGAGAAAGACATTCTGGTAGTTAATTGCGATACGTTTTTCGATTTTGATTTTTATGACCTGATAGGATATCATAAAAATAGTGGCAATGATATAACCATAGTAGTTTCAAATAGTATTTACAAGATACCTTACGGTGTTTGCGAAATTAAAGATGGGAAGTTAATAAGAATTTTAGAAAAACCTGAATTAAAAAATCTTGTGTATACTGGAATGTATGTTTTAAAACCACAGGTGTTGAATTTAATACCCAAAGATACTACTTTTCATGCGACTGAATTATTTGAATTTGCAATTCTGAAAAATAAAAAAGGGGGTATTTATCAAATTCGAGAAGATTCATGGATGGACATAGGTCAATGGGAAGAGTATGCAAAAGTTATTAGAATGATATCGATTGATAACCTGATATCAAAGGAGGGAAAACTATGAGGTATTGTAAGAAGTGTGTTATGCCAGATACGAGGCCAGGGATAGTTTTCGATGAGCAAGGAGTATGTTCAGCTTGCAGAAATTACGAGAAGAGAAAAGAAATTGATTGGGAAAAACGTTGGAAAGAATTAGAGAAACTTGCAGATAAGTACAGAGGAATGAACGGAAAAGGGCGATGGGACTGTGCTATAGCTGTGTCAGGAGGAAAGGACAGTCATTTTCAAGTACACATAATGAAAGAAGTTCTCAAAATGAATCCAGTTTTATTTACTGTTGAAGATAATTTTCCAATGACAAAAGCAGGAATGCACAACATTAAGAACCTTTCCGAAACATTTGGATGTACAATAATAAGTTTAAAACCGGATATAGCAGCACAAAAGAAGATTATGAGGTACACATTTGAAAAATATGGGAAACCTACCTGGTTTATAGACAGATTGATTTATACATATCCATTGTATATGGCTTTAAAATTCAACACTCCACTGCTTGTTTACGGTGAAAATGTAAGTTACGAATATGGTGGTCCAAACGCAGTAGAAACTTACTCAGCAAAAGAACAAATAAAGAACGGAGTTGCAGAGGAAATAAGTAAAGAAGAACTTGTCAGAGAAACAGGAGTTATGGAAGAACAGCTTAATATGTTAGAAGCACCAACAAAAGATGAGATAGAGAAATTAGAACCGATATATTTGTCGTATTTTATACAATGGAACAGTGTTGAACACTATTATTTTGCGAAAAGTAGAGGATTCCATGACTTAACACATGAATGGGATAGGACACACCATATAGAGAACTTTGATCAAGTAGATAGCAGAGCTTATCTTGTTCATTCTTGGATGAAGTATCCAAAGTTTGGACATGCGTCAGCAACGGATTATGCAGCGAGGCTGATAAGGTATGGATTGCTGAAAAGAGAAGAAGCAATAGAGCTTGTAAGAAAGCATGACCATAATCTTGATCCATTATGTGTAAGAGATTTTTGTGAGTTTCTGGGTTATACGGAAGCAGAATTTTGGAGTATAGTTGATAAATGGTACAACAGGGATTTATTTGAAAAAGACGAGCTGGGTAGATGGGTGTTGAAAAATCCAATTTGGAAACAAGAGTTATAGTATTATATTCTCTGAATCTTAAAGTAAAACTTCTCAAAAAGTTGAAAAATACTATATAGCTATTACGTTTTTAATTAATGTAGCTTGTTCGCATATTTATATGCTAATAATAATTAATTGAAGATGAATCGCTCGTAAAGTTTGAAGTCTAACGTGTTTATAGAATTTGAAGATTTGAAATTTCGATTTTTTACCATTATCTTCTAAGAAAAATATATTTTTAAAGCTATCTCTTTTTTCATTTTTGAGATAGCTTTTTTTAAATATGAAAACAAGTTTTATCTTTCCAGATCAATTAGAAATCGGCAACCACGATTATTGTATCCCTTAGAAGTCCAATCTTTTCAATTAGAGAAATGTTCTCAGTTGGATTATAAGATTCTACTAGTTCAATAAAAGAAACTTTGTAACCTGCATCTGTTAGAATTTTTGACAACGTGTAAGGTGTGAACCAAAACCTATGATCCGAATTGATTATTTCACTATTCCTTTGAGCATAACTCAAATTGATAGCACTGAAAGCATTTGGTGTAGTAATTACGATTTGATTTACTATAGGTTTGAATTTTTTTCTTATTGTACTTAAAAATTCAACTGGATTTCCGATATGTTCTATAACTTCTCCCAGAATTAGCAAATCAAAGTGTTTGTTCATAATTTGCTCTGGTATTTCATCTTTGACAACATCTAAACAAAAAACATTATCTATTCCAAAGTTTTCTTTAACATACTCAACTGCTTTAAAATCTATATCTATTCCGTAACACTCTTCAGAGGTGTCTATCAGTATTTTATGTAACCATAATCCTGAATCTATTTTCTTCTTAATTAAATCAATATGGTCGGCAAAACCAATATGAATCACTTTTTTTTCTTTCGCTATTTCTTTTAAATATTCGATTCTTGTAATAACCTTCTCTTTGAAAGAATAGGTTATGAACAAACTATTCGAGAAATTCTCTCCCGATAAATAAGGTTGTAACTGAGATATTATATCAGAACGTAGCTCAACATCGCTATTTTGATAAGAATTTTCAGTATATTCCTCATTTTTTAAAACAGAAGGTCTTGACTCGGTAGTTGAGTCCTTAGAATATTCAGTATTTTCTATTAATTTTAAAATAATGGTATATATTTGACTAATTTGCCTTTCTAAAGAATAGTTTTTCTCTATAAATCTTCGATATTCATCAGAGTTATAATCACGTTCGAGAATATCTAAAACTTCCGTAACTTCCGAAAAGACGAGTTCTTTAGGGAACTGTTCAAAAACTCCCGGATAGTAGCCTATAAGTGGTTTTATCCCTTGTGCCATAGCTTCCATTATATTGTATGGATGCCCTTCTCTGATACTTGTTGATAAAAGATAATTCTTATCATCTAAGAACTCTGATATATTATTTACATTCCCATACAAAAATAATTTTTCTTTCAGTCCGAATGTGTTGACATAATTTCTTATGTAGTACTCATATTCTGTACTTTGAACAGGCCCAGCTATATGGAGTTCATAATTTGGATCCGATTTTAATAATATTTTCAAAACTTGCAACCACATCGGTGGATTTTTTGTCTGCATTATTCTTGCAACGACTGATATTTTATGACCTTTTTCTCTTTCTTTAAATTGCCATTTATTTAGATCAAGACCGTTAGGGATAATATCAACCTTATTTACTACCTGAACACATATTTCAGGATATCGATAGCAGAATTCCCCAAAAATATTTTCACCTACGAAAACTAGACCATCAATTTTTCCCCAATTAATTTGAATAGGAAAATCACTGAAAACCTCATATGAATGAAGGCGACATATAATTCTTTTGTTTGTTTTTTCGAAGTTATTAGTTATAAAAACTGTCAACTCGTTTCCCCATTCGAGCCAAACAATATCAGCCCAATCATAGGATTGTTTTATTTTACTTCCATCTCTAGTAATAACGAGTCTCGTGTCAAAAATATTCTTGAAAACCTCGTAAATATCCTTTATGAAATCGTCATCCTCAGGTACACAGAAAATAGCAAATTTTTCAGGCCTTTTTACCTCTGCTAAGGCTTCGTAAAAGATTTCTGAATATTTTTCTGGGTTCATTTTTGAGGCTTTTTCCAAATAATATACCGCCATAGGAACATTACCAAGTCCGTTGCAAGCAACAGCCAAATAGAACCAGTCGTCTGCATTCTTTTCCCAAACTCTTGTTGAATATCTCCAAGCTTCGAACCAGTTTTCCTCCGCAAGATATTTTTTCACAAGCTCACGTAGTTGCTCATCGTTCATATAAGGTTCCTCCTATCTAAATTCTGATTATAATGAGTCTACAGAATCAATTCTAAAAAGCCTTTTATCTCAGAACTCTTTCTTCTTTATTTTTCAACAAATGCAGTATTTCTTCCTCAGAATTATCTGAATTCTTTTGTTAAAGTCTAATAAACCAAATATAATCTTATCTCAGGAAGTTTTACGAAAAATTATGTACAGTCACAATAAGGAGATGATATAAAAAATTTAAAATATGATATAATGTACATAAGAAGTTCAGTATTTTCAGAAAATTTTTGAGAATCAAATGGAGGGATTCTTGAATGAGTAATTATTATGTAATGTGTGAAAGATGCGTTATGGATACCACAGCAGTTGATATAAATTTTGACGAAAACGGATATTGTAATTACTGTAGCGAGTTTTTGGAGTTAATAAAAATACCGAAGGAAAAGTTTTTACCTTTTGAAGGGAACTTGGAAAAACTTGTTGAAGCTGTTAAACTAACCGGAAGAGGTAAAGAGTACGACTGTATAGTAGGAGTTAGTGGTGGTGTTGACAGTTCATACACCCTGGTAAAAGTCAGAGAACTAGGATTAAGACCCTTAGCGGTTCATATGAACAATGGTTGGAATAGCGAAGAAGCGGAGAATAATATAAGAAACTTAGTTGAAAATCTCGGCGTAGATCTGTATACTTATGTAATAGATTGGGAGGAATATAAGCAATTGCAAGAAGCCTTTTTTGCTGCCGATGTTGTGGACATAGAGCTTTTGTACGATAACGCTCTGAAGGGAGTTTGCTATGGTCAAGCTAATAAATATAACGTTAACTTTATTTTAGCTGGTACTAACATTGCTACCGAAGGATTAAAACTTCCTGGAAATTGGGTTTGGTACAAACATGATAGAGTAAATATTGAGTCGATAGCCAAATGGTACGGCGTGAAAATTAGAACATTTCCAGCGTTTGGAACGTCAGACTTTAAGTATTTTACGGAGAAAAGAAAAATTTTTTGGATTTCTTTCTTAGACTATTTACCAGAATACAACAAAGAAGAAGCCTTAAGAATTCTTGAAAAAAACTATGATTATGAAAGATATCCTTACAAACATTATGAATCTGTATTTACAAGATTTTATCAAGGATACATACTACCAAAAAAATTCAACATTGATAAAAGAAAAGTTCACTTTTCAAATTTAATTATGTCTGGACAAATGACTAGAGAAGAAGCTTTAGGAGATTTGAAGAAAATACCATATCCAAGTGAAGAGAAAATGCAAGAAGATATTGAATACTTCCTAAAGAAAATGGGATGGAGTATGGAAAAACTTGAAGCGTATTTAAGAAGACCAAGAAAAGAACATTATTATTACGGAACTGAAGTGAAAATAATGAGTAAATAACTCAATTAGAAAGGGGTGCTGGCTTGATAACCATAATCAACTATGGTCTTGGAAATTTAAGTTCTGTTCAAAATATGTTAAAAAAAATAGGTGTTAAGTCTCAGATAACATCGGAGATACAAGAGATAAAATCTGCTGAAAAACTATTACTTCCTGGAGTTGGTGCTTTTGACAATGGTATGACTAACTTGAAAGAAATGGGACTTTTAGAAGTGCTGAATTACAAAGTTTTGGAAGAAAAAGTCCCTATTTTAGGAATATGTTTAGGGATGCAGTTGATGACATTTTCAAGTGAGGAAGGAGTTCTTGAAGGTCTTGGATGGATTAAAGGTAGAACAATAAAATTCCAATTTCAAGACAATTCTTTCAAGGTTCCTCATATGGGATGGAACATTGTAACACCTGCAAAGAATTCGAAACTTTTCAAAGGGATGGAACATCAAGAAAACCGATTTTATTTTGTACATTCTTATTACGTTAGAGTCGAGGACGATAGTGTAATTGTATCGAAAACTGAGTACGGTGGAATAGAATTTGTTAGTTCTTTTGAATACGGAAATATTTTTGGTGTTCAATTTCATCCCGAAAAAAGCCACAAATTTGGTATGCAAATTTTGAAGAATTTTTCGGAGGTATGAGAACAATGCTTAAAACGAGGATAATACCTGTTCTTTTAATTAAAAACAGAGGATTGTATAAAGGTATAAAATTTCAAAATCACAAGTACGTTGGAGATCCTATAAATACTGTTAAGATCTTTAATGACAAAGAAGTTGATGAAATAGTTATACTTGATATAGAAACATCGAAGTTAAATAAGGAAATAGATTTCGATTATATAAAAGATGTAGTAAGTGAAGCTTTTATGCCACTTGCTTATGGTGGTGGAATCAAAAGTTATGAAGAAGCAAAAAAGCTAATAAATCTTGGAGTAGAAAAAATAGTCTTAAATACTTATGCGGTTCTCAATTTTGATTTAGTTAGAAAACTCGCTGACAAGTTTGGTAGTCAAAGTGTCGTATTTTCACTTGACGTAAAAACCACAGAACACGGAAGGAAGGTATTTATAAAAAGTGGTACGCAGGAAACACTGTACGATCCAGTAGAACTTGCAAAAATAATGGAAGAACTTGGCGTAGGTGAAATTATACTTAACAATATTGACCGAGACGGAACATTAACTGGCTATGACTTAGAGTTAATTAAAACAGTATCAAAAGAACTAAAGATACCTTTAGTTGCTGCTGGTGGTGCAAAAGAGTTAGAAGATTTCAAAAGGGCAAAAGAAGCAGGTGCTCATGCTTGTGCAGCAGGAGCAATGTTTGTTTTTTATGGACCACATAGAGCAGTTTTAATCTCGTATCCGAAATATGATAAGCTTAAGAAGTTGTTGGGATAAGATTGTTTTTGCAAAAAAATGAAAACAGTTATAATTTTTGATTTTTTCTATAGTGTCGAAAGTACTTTGTATATCTCTAAAATTTGTGAATCTACTGAATAATTTTCTTCTATAAACTTTCTGTATTTTTCCGAAGTGTATTCTTCAGAAACTATCATTTTTACAGCAGATTCTGGAGTTTCGAACGATAATTCTTCAGGGTAGTACGCTTTCTTATAAATAACAGGTTTGATACCCTTACTCATTGCTTCCATAATCGTATGTCCATAACCAAATGACCAGCTGGTCGAAAGAAAAACTGATTTGTCTTCTAACCAATCATTTATATCTTCAGACCACAATTCAAACTTAAAGTGTTTATCAACTTCAAAGTTTTTAAGAACTTGCAAGAAATTATCAAATAGTTTATCATCTTGGACCTTACCAGCCCAATAAAACATATATTCTGGATCTATTTTGACTAATTCTTTGATTATTTGTGCGAGCATTTCGGGATTCTTTAGAGAATTGAAAGCACCTGCAAGTGCAATTTTTTTGCCAGGTTTTCTGGTGGAATACCTGTATTCGTTCAAATTTACACCATTCACAATTACTGAATAATTGATATTATTAAGGTTCGGACAAAGTTCTAAAGTTTTGTTTTTAATATGTTCTCCAACGAAAAAAATATAACTTATTTTTCCCCAGTTAATTTTGTTTATCTTTTCTGTATCATACAAATTGTCCCCAAACATTCTGAAAACAGTTTTTTTTCTTTCTAAAGTATTTGTTACAAATTCAGCTAAATCGTTTGCACACTCAATCCAAACAATATCAGCCCAATTGTAAGCTTGTTTAATCTTATTTGCATCCCTCGTTACGATAAGCCTCGTAGTAAAAATGTTTCTAAGAGTATAATAAACATCTTTTATAAAATTATAATTTTCTGGGACACATAAAATAACAAGCCTTTCTGATCTTTTTACTTCTGATAAAGCATCATAATAGATTTCCAAATACTTATCTGGATTGAGTTTTGAAGCTTTTCTTAAATAAAAAATAGTTGCTGGAACATTTCCAAGTCCGTTGCAAGCAACAGCCAAAAAGAAAAAATCATCTGCGGTTTTTTCCCAAATCCTTGTTGAATACCTCCAAGCCTCAAACCAGTTTTCTTCGTCCAAATATCTTTTGACTATCTTTCTTAATTCACTGTCATTCACTTTCTACACCCCTTCTAAAATATTCTTTTTTGCAAGTGGACATTCTTTATCATTGTATTAACAGTTTTGTAACAAGACATCTAAAAAGCCACACAATAATGATTATATCATATTTTGTTTTCATGTTATCCTTGTATTTTTAAATTATATTTTGTGATATAATCAAATTGTCTACACAAAATTACAAGGGAGTACTTTTATGAACTTGTATTCTGATTCTGAACTTAGAAAGCTAATTTCAGAACAATTGGATAAAGGCAATTTCAAGCAAGCTTGGAAGTTTTTGACAAGATTATCGGAAAGGACAGCTGAAGACTTTTTTCATATTGCAGTCTGTATGAACGAATTACAAAACACAGTTATGGCAATATACTATCTGTACGTTGCTTCACAACTTTCCGATAGTTATTTAAAACTTTACCGTTCAGCTAAATCTGAGATTCAATCAGCACAGAAAATCATTTTCTTTGAAAACGATGATCTTTCACTTGCTCAAAGAAGACTATCTGAAATATTTAAAACTGTTTTTGATGCTCAGATTATATCAAACAAAGATTCTGATTTTGTTCAAAAAATGGTAAATTCCAACTTGATTGTGTATTTTTCTCTAAAGACGTATATGCGGTACGGTTTTTTTGAAGGAGTAAAAACTGCAGTTTGGACAGGATACGAAGAGATCTTAAGAATAAGAAAAAAACACGAAGTTGAACACTTGAATACTTGGGAAAGGTTGATGGCACTAAGCGAATCTGAAATTGAAGATATCGATTTTTTCATAACAGATAGAGAAGAGGTTGTTGAGCATTTTAAAACAAATCTCTCGAATTTCTCGGAAAAAGTTAGGAAAGTAAGTCTTGGAATAGACCTTCTTAACATCGAAGATTATTTTAGCGAAAAATTTCAAAAACTGCACCCCGATTATGCGCTATCTAAAAATTTCTATAATGTGTATCTTCTTTCTTTTGACAAAAAAGACTTAGAATATGGTTTAGCCTTGCTTTCCCAAGGAAAAAAAGTATATATAATCTCTCGATACACAAATGAAAACAAACCCTTTTTTGTTAGAAATTCCTCAGACCTTAACAAACAAAAAAAATTAAACTATGACGATGAGTTCTTACGAGACTATGTGGAAGATAATTTTTCATTAACGCAAACGTGCAAAGATTTCTTGAACATACTTATTGAGATTTTTAGTGAGAGTAATCAAATTACAGATCTTCTTTCACAATGATATCACAAATTTCATCAACAATTTCTAAAGGTAAATCCCCATATATTGGCAACGCTAAAATTCTCTCAGATACGTACTTTGCGATAGGTGTTTCGTTTCGTTTAAACTTATCTTTATAACATTTTGTTTCGTTGACAGCTGGATAGAAGTATTTTCTCGTATAAACGTTGTGCTTTCTCAATTTTTCATATATCTGGTCTCTTGTAAATTTGTAGCCATCAAATAGAACAGGATAGTAAGCAAAGTTGTGTTTTACTCCATCTTTTATTTTAGGAATCTTGATGCCCTTAACACTATCGAGTCTTTCACTGTATCTGTCAAAAACTTTTTTTCTATTTTCAATTTCTTTTCCAACACATTTCAGGTTACAAATTCCCATAGCAGATTGGATTTCATTCATTTTTGCATTTATCCCAACAATATCAACTTCTTCAGGTCCGTTGAGACCAAAGTTTTTTATTTTCTCCAATTTTTGTTTAATACTTTTGTCTTTACAAACAATTGCACCACCTTCTATTGTATTGAAAACTTTGGTTGCGTGAAAACTAAATGTGGATAGATCTCCAAAGTTACCTATTCCAACACCGTTTATCTCAACACCAAAAGCATGCGCTGAATCGTAGACAACCTTCAGGTTATATTTTTTTGCAATTTCTTCTATTTTTAAAACGTCACAAACATTTCCATAAACGTGAACCGGTAAAATTGCACAGGTCTTATCGGTTATTAAAGATTCTATGAAATCAACATTGATATTGTAATCTTCGTAGTTTATGTCGCAAAAGACTGGTGTTAAACCACTCCTAACAATCGAGTGAGTTGTAGAAACAAAAGTAAATGGAGTAGTTATTACCTCCCCCTGAAATTCTAAAGAAGAAATAGCTGTCTCTAAGGCTAAATGCCCATTCGTAACTAAAGTAACAAATGGTACCTTTAGAAATTCTTTGAGCATTTTTTCAAAAGTTTTGTGCTTTTCACCAACGTTAGTAAACCATTTGCTCTCCCAAATGTCATTTAATTCTTTTACGAATTCTTCTAACGGTGGTAATAATGGTCTTGTAACATAAATTGGTTTTTCCATATCTTCACCACATTTACTTTGAATCTAAAATAGTCTTTATCGATTGCCTGATCATATTTATAGGGTCTTCCTTCCTTATCTTCTCAAGAATGATTTCTTTATTTCTTTTTTTATCCTCTTCGGAGAGTTTTTCATACAGCAAGTTTGGATTTTTAAATAATTCTTCTATACTAAAAATCTTGAACCCAATTGTTTCGGTATACGGTTTGTAAATAGGGTTATTTTCGCTTATAAACACTTTTTTTCCTAAAAAAAGCATAGCATTTATATTCTTCAACGCTTGTTGTCTAAGTTGGTACATAATGACATTAGAGCACGGCAAAACTGTCTTAAAATACTCTTCTTCGGGTAAGTATTGCGTAAGTGCAACGAACCTATCTCGGAAAATTTTTTCACCATAGTTTTTGACCAGATTTGCATATATAGGGTTACCGTAACTTAGAGGACAAATTATCTTTTCAGCAAAATCGATTTTGTATAGAAAATCAAGCATTTCAACGTGATTATTTGTTGGATAAGCGTTATTCCCAAGCAATATATCGTTCGTTTCGGAGATGTTTTTCATAAAGTTTTCCAATTTGAAATACAATTCATATTCGTTTGCTGAATTCACAGGCCAACCAATTCCTTGTGGAAAAGGGTATCCGATCTTATTTAATAGGTTTTCCACTTCACCAGGACCAGCGGGACAAAAAAATTTAACAATCCTAAAAATTTCTTTTTTGTCGGGTTTTTTAGTCAAAATAAAGTATGCCTCTTTAGTAGCTTTTGAATTACTTGACAATCTTTGTTTGTTTAATTCTTCAATATATTCTGCGATCTTTCTAGTCTGCTCAAAATACATCTGTTTTTCGTCTTCATAAATAACATCGTAATAGTCAAAACCAAACCCAATCCATACGTGTTTCAAAGTAGGGTTCAATTCAACTATAGTACTCGATAATTCAGTCATACCATAATGGACAACGAAAGAATATTTTTTTAGAAGATTTGAAAATTCTGTGCTAAGAAAATCTACGATCGAAACTTTTTGAAGCTTTGCATATTTTATTTGGTTTGTAGTTTCTTCGTAAGGATAAAAAAAGTCAGAATCGTATTCGTCTTTGAGTTTTTCGAAAATTTTGTAATACTTATCTATATAATTACTGTCAAATGTGGATATATGGGCTATCTTAGGTTTCATTCTTTCCCTCCATCTTTCAGTTCTTTAAAAACCTTTTCAACCAAATCTGCCAAACTTAGTTTTGACCTCCAGCCCGTATCCTTTTCAAACAGTTGACACAACATCCCAGAAAATCTCACAATGTCAGAATCTTCCACTTCTATTTCTACGTTCAAATCGTATAGCTCTTTCCCAACACTCTTTACAGCTTCTGCAATCTGCAAGAGTGTGTATATTTTTTCACTGCCAACGTTGTAAACTGTTTTCCAGTTCTCTTTAGGAACTTTAAGTAAACTAATTATCGCCTCGGCTGCCTCTTCAACGTGTAGATAAGAGAATACCTGATTGCCACCCAATACTTTTATCGGTTCACCTTTAAGAGCATTTATAATGAATTTCGATAAAACTCTATTTTCAAGTCCTATACCAACCAAACTTGAAAGTCTTAGGTTTGTAAAGACAGTTTTAGATTGCTTTGAAGCAATCATTGTAATCAACTCCGCAGAATACTTTGAAAGTCCGTAAAAAGTTATAGGATTTATTTCGCTTTTCTCGTCCCAGGGAATTTTTTCATTTCCTTCATACACACTTTGAGATGAGATATTTACAAAACAGTCTATTTCGTTATCCAGCGCAATTTTTACCATTTCGTAGGTAAAATCAAGAGATTTGGTCAGCTCCTTTATGTCTTCACTCCTTGAAAAAGCACAGTGAACTATACTATTTCCATCAGACCAGTTGATATCCGCATTTTTAATACTATTTCTTTCATAAAAAGATACTCTATTATTTATGAAAGTCTTTTCAAGTTCGTCTTTTTTTGAAGTTATACCAATTACATTAAAAGTAGTTTCTCTCAATATTTTTTCAATTATTTTTTTCCCAAGAATTCCACTTGCCCCTGTGATAACTATAGTGTTCTTTTCTGACATATCAACCAGCCTCTACAGAAAATTAACCTTAGTTTTTAGTAGAATATTCTCACCATTTTCAGAAATGACCTTCACTCTTTTATCTATTATATCATTGATGAGCCCGCTTACTTCTCTAAGTTCGGTTTCATCTTCAGCTGTGAAAAGTATTCTCAAGAATATTTGAAGTAACGTTCCAACCCACTCTTCTTTTATGGTATCTCCTTCTCTATATGACTGAATAACATCTATAACCTGTGGGATTTCCGAAATATTTTCGATACCTTCTACTTTTTTTATTGTACCGGGGCTACATAAAATAGTCACATTACAGCCGTATTTTGACCAATTAGCAGTAATTTCGTTGGAAACGTTTAGTCCCATTTTGCCTGTAACTGCAAACTCAATTAGCGATCTCAAAGGATTGATTCCTACTACTTTTTCTGAGAGCTTAAAATCCATAACTGGTGTGAGCCTAAAACCTGCTTCTAAGAAGTATATTTCGCCATTGTGAACGATTGCTTGAATGTACGCAAAACCATATTTAATATCTAAGCTATTAAACATTTGTGTCACTTTTTGATGCACGCTGTGAATGTAATTTTCAGTGTATTTTGATGGGAAAAGATAACCTATCGGTAACGGTGGAAGTGATTTGTAAACGTTTTGAACTAATCTATCTGCAACAGCTGTCAAGATTACCTGCCTATTGTTGAAAAGGTAAAAAACTGTAATCTCATCCCCTTGTAAATATTGTTCAGATATTAACTGGTTAGATCTTGAAAACGAAAGAGCTCTTTTGCAGGTTTTATTCAGTTCTTTAATATTTTTACATATCGTTAATCCCTTACCACCTTCACCATCGACAGGCTTTACAACAACTGGAAATTCAAGTTCTGGAAAACAGATATCCTCAAAATTTATAGAATACTCTTTGGGTGTTTTTATTCCAAATTTCCTACAAAGGTTTTTAAATCGTTTCTTATTGTGAAGATACTTTAATTGAACTTTGTTAGCATAGTAAGGAAGTTTCACACGTTCACACAAATCTACATAGTGGTGTAAAAGAACATCTGAAAAGCCAGTGATAACTCCAGAAACATTATTTTCTTTAATAAACCCAGCTAAACTCTCTGTGTCAGCTGTACTTATTTTTAAATACTCATCAGCTAATTGTTTCGCAGGAGATTTTTCGACAGGATTCCAATCGGTAACCACAGCGTATAAGCCTAATTTTTTTGCTTCAAGGACAATTTCCTTTTGTAAGATACCACCGCCGAGTATCAAAAGTTTTTTCCCGTCTAAGTCCATATTTATACTCCTAAATTTAACTTTCGCAAAGTTTATACATACTAAGAAAAGATTTTATGGTCTTTTTAGAGTTAAACATTAGAACATCTATAATTGAGAGGTTCGGAACGAACTCGTTTTTGTATTGAGGGTAAAGTATCTTTTCCGGTTCCAAAAAAGAGAGTTTCAAACCGTTTTTTTGGAATTCTTCAGGTGAGTAAAGGTGTCTTCCGCCAAAAGAGTTTATATACTCTTCAGCACCAAGTAATTTACATATATGTATAACCTTATCTTGACCTCTTAGCGAGTCGTCTTTCGGAATGGATGATGAGCAGATCAGTTCTGTTTTTATATCTAAATAATTGCAAACAGACCTAATTGAAAACTCTAAAAATTTAGATAAATTGGTTTCATCTTGATTTATTACTCTTTCAAAAACTGGGTAAATAGTTTCAAAAAATGGAGCCTTGTGATAACAATGTCTTATGGTCTCTAAGATTTTTCTTTTTGCTCTTTCATCGATCGAAACTTGTACTTGATTAATCAGTTTGTTTTGACTTGCATCGCACAAGGGGATTGTCAAAAAAAAAGGTTTTCCGTTAAGTAAAATGCGATTTCTATTAACCCATCCTCGATTTATATATGCAACATCATCGTATAATATGAACTTGTCAACAGCGTTTATCAACTGCCAGTAACCAATGTATGGAAAAAAATACGGTTGCATTACCGCTATTTTCAAGGTATCACCTCAGATTTTAGTTTTGTAAGTTTCTAAAGGTGCTCACAACTTCTTGACATATACTATATTCTCTATCAACAATATTTTCCCACGTAAAATTTTGGGCACGCGAAAACAGTTTTTCAACGTCGTAACCTTCTCTTAGTATTTGAACCACCTTTAAAGCAAATCGTTTTTCAAAATCTTTTCCTTCGGGAACTATAAGATCATCAAATCCTATAGCTTCCGGTATACCACCATTACTACTTCCAACTGGAACGGTTCCACAAGCCATTGCTTCTATTAACACAGTTCCAAAAGATTCGCTTCTGCTCGGAAGTATTAAAACATCCATTGCGTTGATATATTTTGCAACGTCAGGATAATTTAGGTATCCAGTTATTATATAATTTAAACGTCCAATCCGTTTCTTGATCATTTCTCGAAGAGGACCGTCTCCTACAATAATAAATGTAACGTTACTAATTTCCTTTTTAATGCTCATAAAAATATCCGGCAATTTGTCAGCTCTCTTAACAGATAAAAGATTTCCTACAAAGCCAACGTAAAAAGTGCTAGGATTGTATATTCCTAATTCTCTTCTCGTGTCATCTTTGTCTCTTAGTGCAAATATATAATGATCGAAACCATTAGCCGTAACTTCTGCGTTTTTTCCACTGTAGCCTAATTTTTTTGCTTTTTTTATAAGTTCATTGCTAACAAAAATACATCTTTCAGCGTCTTCTAATGCTTTTAAAAATATTTTGTTTCCATAAACGCCTCTGCTCTTGACATCGGTACCATGTAGATGAATGATGTAAGGTAGTCTGAACTTTCTTGCTAATTCTCTTGCTAAGAGTCCTGCTGGAACAGGTGAATACATTCCATGTGAGTAAATTAGATCAAAATTTGATAAATTTGCTGGCAAATCATTTTGTGTAATAGTTTCTATCGTCTTAAGGTATTCATATCTTTGAGAAAAAACTTTATAGAAACCGTCCAAAACTCCAAGCTTATATGAGAGAATATAAGGGTCTTTTCCAAGAATCTTCTCTACAATGCCTTCTCCTTTGATTTTGTATCCCTTACCTGTGATCTTTCGTAAAAACTTCAACAACTTAGTTCTTCTAAACCAAGTGATTGCAATTTCATAATCGATAGAATACTTTTCTTCTAAGATTGAAAGTCTTTTTTCAATGTAGCTTTTTCCAACGTATGTCTGCCCTATTCTAAATGGGAAAAGATTAGTTATGAAAAAAATTTTCATCTTAGTATTCCTCCAAGATTCTTTAGCGAAGAAGTCAGGTTATGGTAAATAGTATAATTTAAATTTCGCATACGAATCTTTATTACCAGTTCCCTCTAAACTGAAGTTTTTAATCTCTTAAATCAAAATGTTACAAGCCTTTGTATGATTCCTTTTCTTTTATCAATGTTATCTTTTCTACAAGCATTTTTGCAATATTTTCGTAATTATAAAAATTTAGTATCTCTTTCCTCTTTTCGAGAATGTCAGTAGTTATCTTTTCACCACTAAATTTTTTTTGGATCAAAAAGTAAATATACTCAGCAATTTGCGATATTTCATTAGCTTCAAAAACTTTTGAAACTCCATCGGACTCTATCTCATTTGTCATTTCCCATTCTCTTGGAGCAACAACTAAAATAGGTTTCGAAGAGTTTATATACTCAAAAACTTTTCCAGATCGTAAGACTGAAAAATCTTTTCTTTCTTTTATTTTTTCACCTGTAGAGATCGGGAGAAACAATATATCACTTTCAGCTTGTATCCTAAGTGCTTCCTCTCTGGAAACGAATCCATAATCTCTCAAATACTTTTTTAGTTCAACTTCTTCAAATTCTTTTGTAACCTTATGTGAGTGTGCTCCACAATATACAAACTCTAATGTGGTAGGTAGTTGTTTTTTACTCTCAAGGATTGCTAATGCTTTTACAATAGGTGTTATTTCCCTCTTTTCAGGTATTATACTGCCGGTGAAACTTATTCTGAATATTTTTTCATTAGATTCAGATTTATCGACTTCACAAAAATCCTCTAGATCGTAACCGTTTGGAATAAAGAAGGTTTTGAATGCTATTTTTTCAAAAGATTTTGAAGGATCGGTAAAAAAAACTTTTGTAACCATATCTGATTTTTTTACTGTGTTAAGAACTAAGGCTTTGAAGAAATTTATATAAGACAATTTTTGATACGGAACATTAAAAAATGGATCACGAAAATCAGCTACCCAGAAAATCTCTGGAAAAGTCTCCTTTAACTTTTTTCCAATTTTTAGAATGAAATACGGCGGATAGGTGGTGAAAAGTACAATTTTTGAAGGTGAATTATTACATATTATGGAACTTATTTCTTTTAAAATCTTCTTTTCGTCGTAATGGAACCAACTGCTTTTAGAAGGCCAGATAAATTGTTTCACGTATCTGATTTCACGGTTGATTTTTATCAGAAAATTTCTTTTTGTTGGTCTTGATTTTTTAGCATTTGTGAAGGAATTATTGTTCTCCTCCATATAAGGTAATTTTATTTGAGAAAGAAGAGGAATTTCGATCATTTCAGAATCCCCAACATCGAACTTTCGGTAAGCTCTGTTTTCGGTACCAGGTATAGAAGGAACAACCAAGTAAACTTTGTACCATTTAGAAAGGTATTTTGAAAGTTTTTCAATTCTTACAGAAGAACTAAACCTCCACTTCGGAGACACTGGAGAAACAATTATGAAAGTCAACAATAATCTCACCTCAACATATTTTAAATCTTATAAAGCTTATAACATCTGAACAATGATTTCATAAAACTGAAGTATTTTCTTATCTAAGGAATAATTATCCTCGACAAACATTCTATACTTTTCTGAGTTATAATCAGACTCGAATATTTCGATAAGTTCACAGAAATCGCTGTAAATAAGTTCCTTTGGAAATTGTTCGTAAACTCCTGGATAAAAACCTATAACAGGTTTTATACCCTTAGCCATAGCTTCTCTTATATTGTAAGGATGGACCTCTCTTGCACTTGCAGATAAAAGGAAATTCTTGTCCTCTAAAAAGTTGTTAATATCGTTTGTATATCCATATGAATATATTTTAGACTTAATCTCAAATGTCTGCTCGAAGTTTCGTTTAAAAAAATCGATTTCTCTGTTTGCAAAAGGGTAACCGGTTGAGTAAGTTCCGGCTATGTGGAGTTCATATCTTGGATCTTTTTTGAGAAGCGATTTGATTATATAAAACCACATATATGGATTCTTAGTGTAAATAATACTCGCAACGACAGCAATTTTGAATCCTTTTTCTCTAATACTGAATCTAAATTTGTTCAGATTTAACCCGTTTGGAACAATATGAATTTTGTTCTGTATTTCATCAAAAACTTCTGGATATAAAAAAACAAGTTGATTCAAAATATTCGTTCCTACAAAAACGCATTTGTCTATCTTAGACCAATCTATCTGCTTTGGAAAGTCCTTGAAGACCTCATATGAATGAGTCCGACAAAGTATTTTTTTGTTTTCTTTATTAAGGTTGTTTGTTACATATATTGTCAGCTCGTTTCCCCACTCGAGCCAAACAATATCAGCCCATTCGTAAGCTTGGTTAATTTCATTTGGGTCAGAGGATACTACTATTTTGGTATCAAAAAGATTCTTAAGTACATCATAAATATCTCGAATAAAAGTATCTAATTTCGGGTGACACAAAAATACCATCTTCTCTTTTCTCTTAAACTCGTATATCATCTCTTGAAATTCACTGTAATATTTTTCTGGAGCCCTTTCAGCTGACTTTGAAAGATAATAGAGATACATAGGAATATTTCCAAGCTCTTTAGAACATACAGCCATCTGATACCAATCGTCTGCTACTTTTTCCCAAATTCTTGTTGAAAATCTCCAAGCTTCAAAAAAATCTTTTTCGGACAGTTTCTTTTGCAATAATTCCCTGTAGTATGTATCGTCCATATGCCATTAACACACCTTTCCGTAATTTTTGCTTAATCTCTTTGAAAATTATATCATAAATAGTTTCTGATGATTATTTGTATTACAAAAGTTTTCTGATATAATTTTTATTGAAAGAAATCACAAGTTAGGAGTGATTATATATGGAAAATTTCGATGGTTACCCTAAAATATTTGACGTTAAATTTTACTTAGAAGCTGGTAATTTCTATTTCAATAATGGAAAACCAGAACTGGCAAGTCTTTTCTTTCTCAAAGGAATTTTGCGCGAGCCTTTGAACTTTCATTTAAATTTGTCTTGTGCGAATCTTTTTTACGAGTTAAAAGATTATAGTGTATCACTGCGCTTTTATAGAAAGGCACTAGATTTAACAAAAGACTCTTCGAATTTAAACTACATAAATGATAAGATTGAAGAAATAGAAAAGACTTTTATTCAAGAACAAGAAGAGTTGCAAAAAGCTTGCGTTTTTGTGAAAGAAAATTCGGATTATGAAACAGAAACTTTGTCTGCAGTCTTACACCAGCAATATGACACAGTTCTTGTTGAAAAAGCTGACGAACTTCCATTCGATAGAGTTTTAGAAATGTTGAAAAATTCAAAATACATACTTGTTGACAGATGTACAAGAATAGCTGTAAATATAGCAAGGCAAGAGAAGGAAAAAAATAAAAAATTAGTATTAAGAGTCGATCACAATAATGTTGATTATCTAAGAAAAATTATGAGACCTCAAGATTGGGAGAATGTTGACCTAATTCTTGTTGAATCCGATTACTTAAAAGAATATATGAATTCTTTTCTGAAAGATAAAAATATTGAAGTGATACCAAAAGTGTATCCAATTGAGCATTGTAAGTATCAAGAAAAAAAAGAATTAGGAAACAAAATAGCTGTCTTAAATGATTTTGAAAACGGTATTTGTATTCAAATTTTCTTAGATTCATTGGAAAAGTTGAGCTCAATAAATCCTGAATTTGAGTTTTACGTTCTTGGCAAACCAAACGATATTACCTGGATTCCGTACATAGACTATGTAATTTCACGGAGTAACTTGCAGGAAAAAGTGCATTATGAAAATGTAGATTTCACTCAACTTGAGAGCTGGCTCGAAGATAAAGATTATTTCTTATACGCTAATGCATTTCCCAAAGATCTTTACTATCTTTACTTAGCAATGTCAAAAGGACTTAAATCTATACCTTACAAATTCCTTGACTCTAATTTATTCTTTGAAGATATCGAAACTTTTGATTCCTTAAACGACATTGAATTAGTTCTAAAAAGTGAATATAACTCCGAAAACTACAGGCTGTTATCTCAAAAATTAGCAAGCATTTCTGTCATGAATTTGAACGAAATGAAAAAAATTCTGAACCTTACAGTTTGAATTCAAAGATGTGCAAAGGTGACAATATGAATTCACAATTAAAAAAGTGCTTTATCCTCACAACAAGCAGGTTAGACTTCATTACAAAAAAAATTGCTTTGCTACTCAGCAAAAGGAATACAGTAGAAATTATCGAAAACGCAGATCAGCTTGCAAAAGATCAAGTAGAAGAAATTCTAAGAAATGGAGATATTATTGTAATTGATAGATGTACAAGGACAGCTTTAAACGTTGTTAGGAGCTCAACAGCTTTATACAAGAAAATTATACTCAGAATTGAGCATTCAAATGTACTGTTTTTGGATAAGTTTTTCAGAAACAAGGACTGGTTTTATGTTGATATGTTAATATCAAAAAATGAAGATTATCTTGCATATTTTAAATCCATTTTTCCAGAACTTGAAACATTATCTATTCCCCTCAACTTTTCGAAGGTTGAATTTTTAGGAAAAAGTACAGTGAAACAAACAAAAAATAGAAGAATAGCTGTTGTACCGGGTTTTGAGGATAGTGTAGGGCTGAAGATAGCACTTGACGTGATTAGACAATTATATTTTGAAAATCCAGAATTTGAATTTTTCATCTTAGGAAACTTTGAAAATTCAGTCTATACAACCTACATATCAGATTCGTTGAAAAATCTTGATAACTCGAAGATACATTTTTCCAATATGGAAGAAATACACATTCAAAACTGGTTCGAGGACAAAGATTTTCTAATCTATACAAGCATCTTTTCAGCAGATTTATATTACGTTTCTCTTGCTTTAGCAAAGGGAGTTATTCCATTTGTTTATCATTTTTCAAAAGCTGACGAAATATTTAACAAAGACTTGTTATTCAGAAGCCCGGTTACTTTACAAAAAAATCTTATCAACTCTATAAAAAACGATTGGGAAACAATAATTAAAGAATTGACGCAAGAAATTAACAAGAAATATTTTTTGCAAAATATTATTGACAAATTACTCTCAAGGGATTTAAAAAAAGAAAAAATCAAACTACAAGAAGTAATAAAAACTCTAAATGAGCCGCAGAATTTTGAACCTATACCTGAAATAACTGTTCTGACACCTCATTACAACAGAACAAAATTCCTGATAGAGGACTTAAATCTTGGACACAAAATGGGAAGCCAGCCAAAAATAATTGTTGATGATGGTTCAGGAGAAATTGAGAAGGAAAAACTGTCTCAATTAGGCGAACTACGTAACGATTACAACATTAAAAAAATTATATTCCAAAGTGAGCATAAAGGAACTGTCAGTACATACAATAGACTATACAAAGAACTTGAAACACAATATGCAATTGCTTGTGGTGATGACGATAAAATTTTGGTTCTGGATAGAGACAAACTTTGCGACGAAATAAAACTTCTTGAGAAAGATTATTTTGCGGTTGCCCCCAGATATTTTGTGTATTGGTACATAAACGAGAATAGAGTTCATATTTTTTCAGATCGGAAAGAGTATCATAACGTTACCGGAAAGGACATATTAAAGTTTTACTTAGAAAATTACACTTTTGATACTCTTGTAGTATCTATTTTCAAAACAGAAGATCTGAAATCAAAGAACATACCTGAACCATTTCTGTTTGTAGATGACTATGTAAAATATGTACAAATATTAAGTAAAAATCTTGATCGAAAACTATATATATCGGAGAATTTTCTTTGGGTAGGTAGAAAGCACGGAACAAATGTTTCAAACAGATTCGAAAATATTGTGTTTTCAGAGTCTTTCTTGTGTTACATTACAGCTTGTTATTATGGTTTATTGAGCGGAATATTAAGTTCAAAAACGGAAGTTTTAGAAAGAATTTATCTATGGAGATCGTATAGTATTGCCGATGAGTTAATAAAGCACACTATCTTATTTTTATATAACCAAATCTCGGTTGAAGATTTTGCAAAAGTATGTTTGAGATATATACCTAAAAACGAAATTGATTTACAAAGCTTTTCTAACGAAATTTTGCAGCTACGAACAATGTTCAACTCTCTATAGTGAAAAATTTTGGCTACTTTGTAATTGTTAGAACAATTACAACATCTACGGAATTTTGTAGAAATATGTGAATAAATCAACTATTTGCATAGCGTAACAATCCAAAGGTACTGTCAAAAATAAAGTGAAAAAGTGGAGTGAGGAAAAAACTACGGAGGTATCATTTATGCGAATCTTGTGGTTGGTTAACATCGCGTTACCAGAAGCAAGTAGTATTCTGAACGAAAAAATCCCAGATGTCGCCGGTTGGTTAGTAGGACTTTCTAAAAACCTCACGTTACATAAAAATATAGAATTACACATAGCTTTCCCTTATCATAAAGCCAAATCATTGGAATCGTTTAATTCTGATAAAATAACATACTATGCATTTCCTCCTTTCAGATCCAACGATATTGAAAGGATAAATAAAGATATTATTTTTTTAAATCTTCTTAACCTTGTAAAACCTGATTTAGTACACATTCACGGTACAGAATATCCTCATTCATTGGCAATGATAAATGTTTGTAAAGCTATGGGAATAAAACATATAGTTTCGATTCAGGGTTTAGTATCAGTTTGCGAGAAACATGTGTATTCTAATTTACCAAAAGAAGTTATATATAAGAAACCTAAAAACTCACGGGACTTGAAAAGAATTAGCGATTGGCGAAAATTTTTTAGAATAAACAGTAAGTTTGAAATCGAGTCATTAAAAAATACTAATCACGTCGTAGGTAGAACTACGTGGGACAGAGCTTGTGTTTATCAAATAAATCCTAAAGTGAAATACCACTTTTGTAACGAAATACTAAGAGATGAATTTTACAGGCACAAATGGAATATCAACAATATCGAACGTTTCTCAATTTTTGTAAGCCAAGGCACTTATCCAATTAAAGGGCTTCATAATGTAATCCAAGCTTTAAGGATTGTTTTGAAAGATTTTCCTGAGACTAAGCTATACGTTTCCGGTTCCAACATTTTAGAAGGAAACAATCCTTATGGGGAGTATATTAGAAGTCTTTTAAAACGTTTTCAGCTTTTGGAAAAAGTTACTTTCACAGGTTATCTAAATGAATATGAAATGTGCTCAAGATACCTCAAATCGCATTTATTTGTAAGTGCTTCATCTATAGAAAACAGTCCTAATTCGCTCGGGGAAGCTATGATCCTTGGTGTTCCGTGCGTTGCATCTTATGTCGGAGGAGTACCAGACCTATTGAGTGATAAAGAAGAAGGCTTTTTGTATCAACACGACGCACCATATATGTTAGCACATTATGTTTGTGAGATCTTCAAAAATGATAAACTTGCTCAAATTTTCTCACAAAACGCACGTACTCATGCTTTGAAAACTCACGATCCTGCTAAAAATACCGAAAGAATGTTAGAAATATACAATTATGTATTAAACAATGATGAGTAAAATTCTCTTTTGGAGGATAAAGATGAGTTATTTTGACTTGAACACTTTCAATGATAAGACCTTACTCGTAACCGGTGGTACAGGAACTTTTGGAAATGCGGTTGTTAAAAAATTTTTAAAGACAGCAATAAAAGAAATCCGTGTCTTTTCAAGAGATGAGAAGAAACAAGACGATATGAGAAGATTTTACAAAAA